>Ga0181465_100942_pt1 | contig 12457 bp, 16 predicted proteins | sample InSIn3gowninarea_FD_119076 | JGI IMG/M metagenome (GOLD analysis project Ga0181465, IMG submission 119076) | Clean room microbial communities from NASA Spacecraft Assembly Facility at Jet Propulsion Laboratory, Pasadena, California, USA -... ... | reverse complement strand
CCTCTGGTTTCTCTCTACTACTTTGCTCCAGCTTGCGCCGTCATGAACGGTATTGTGGCGCTTGTGGTCGAGGTGCCCAGGATGACCATGGCAGATATCTACAAAGTCGGTTTCTTCGTTCTCCTCGCCAACGCAATGGTCGCTTTCCTCCTCAATGTCTCAGTCGTGCTTCTGGTAAGCTTTTAAATTTCTCAATTCAAGACAGCCTAATGGCAGTACTAATTGCTGCGCAGATTGGCCGCACGAACGCTGTCGTTCTTACTCTTTCTGGTGTACTGAAAGACATTCTCCTCGTTTTCGCATCGATGATCATTTTCCGCGATCCCGTTGCTCCACTTCAATTCTTCGGTTACAGTATCGCACTCGGAGGTCTCGTCTATTACAAGCTTGGTGGCGAGAAACTCAAGGAATACTTTGGCGGATTCGGCAAACAATGGTCTGTCTACAGCTCAAGACATCCTGCAATGAGCAAGTTTGTCATTTTCGGCATGGCATTGTTCTTCATTCTTGTGGTCATGGGCGGCCTATTTCCTTACGTACCCGCCGAGTACCAGCAATCCGCTGTCTCCAAGGTCCAAGGCGCTTTTGGTGGGTTCGGTGGCAGTGCTGGGCCATGAAGAGCGTTCAAGAATATCGGAATTACCAGATCACTATCTTATCAGTATGAGGATATGTAAAAGAACTGGATAAAGAGTTGCCCATAATAATAAAAGATTGATATTAGGACTTAGGCAGGAGTGTAAGCAGTAACGATGATATACAATGGTCGGCGCAAGAACAAGAAGGGCTACAGATGGAATTACAGGGCGTTTTTGGGTGTCGCGATCCTGGGGTGATGCTGAAACACAGAAGCGCCACAATACCGTTCATGACGGCGCAAGCTGGAGCAAAGTAGTAGAGAGAAACCAGAGGGTCCATCTTGAACTCTGCAGAGCTGAGCAGGCGTTGTACCATGGTAAGACGGATAGCTTCGAAGAGAATGCCGAAAAGCTGGAAGATGACTCCAATGAGGACGAACTTGAGCTCACCAGCGGACGCAATGATGACACCGATGACAATGAACGAGACGTTGCCGAGAGTCTTGAGGTTCGGGGGAGAAAGACCAAAGATCCAGCTGGTGAGAAGGACAGCAACAGGTGTCGTAGCCTAGTGCAATCCGTTAGTTCAAATAGCCATACTGATTTTCATTCTTTCCACTGACCTTGAGCATTTGGATGAAAGAGACACTGAGGTAGAGATATGTCAAGTTGCCAAAGATCAAACTCAAACTAAACATCAAGCCAATAGGAACAATGGCGCGAAGGTAGACGCGGCCAGTCATGGGAACGGAATGTCTCGAATCGAGCTTTGTGGTGAAGCGAGCCATTAATTGGGTCATGAGTGTCGCGAAAGCCAAGTGCCATGTTGTGAGAAAGATAGCTAGTTATGGTCAATAGCGTCCTTGTTTGCATCTTTTGTAGGCGACAACGTACGGAATTCTGGAAGGACGTATTAGTTCTTGTTTCGTACACAGTTTTGGCTGCTATCTTCATGGCAACTTACTGAAACCAGCTGTGTCCAGAATCCATTTGTTGAACAGAATGACACTCGAACTGAGCGAGATCCAAACGCTATAGATCTTGTCAGCAGCTGTTGTGTTGCATCAAGAGCCGGCTTTTGCCGGTCTAGACGTACGCAATGTATACTGCGGGATGCACACCTCCTTGTGCTGATGACTGCTTCTCGACAGCTGGGTTTACGACTGGGAGGACGGGGACAGAGGCTTCGGCGCGCATAACTTCGCCTGAAGTGCGAACCTTCTCATCGGAGGCCATTGCGATTGGTGGTGTTGTGGTGTATGATTGAAAGAGAAATCTTCAGTCCTGTGGTCGAGGAGTGCTATGGGATTGACGAAAGAGGCGTTTCTGGGTGTCGCGATCCTGGGGTGATGCTGAAACACAGAAGCGCGATAATAGTGTAGAGGGCAATGATAAAACGCGAGAGGAAGAGGGAGTGCAGATTAGGGGACGGCTAGTGAGGTAGAGCTGAAACCAACAAGGCAAGATTGTAATGACCTCCTGAATCGCGGAGAAACGTTTTTTTTTCCGCGACACCCCTCAACCATTTTTACATCAACATTATATTATTGCGTGGCCTCTCACAACTAGTGCTATTGTGCATCAGGCTGCATACACAAGTACTATGGCAAGGTCATCTATGCAGTAGTGTCTCCTATAGTTTGTAGTCTACGTAGTGTAACATGACAAAGACAAGCACAGTCAATACAATGCTTTTCGCCTGCGGAAGAAGGTTGCGACAGTTTGAGACCAAAATAGAATCAAGCAACATCGTGCATGTTTCATATCGACTGACCCGGCTCGAGTCTTCTCAACCATTGACGACCTGGTTCTACAATTTCTGGAAGATCCATGTCTCACCTTTTGCCAGCCTCTCTCTGTCTCCGTCTGTGCCCGTTGTGCCAAACGAACAAAAGCACCAGCCCATGTGGCGGGAAGCGTTAGGAGGCCAACTCAATTAAAATCATCGAATACCACCAAATACAACGTTTTGTGTCAGTATTCCATCTCTAAACAATATTTACCGCCACTGACCGAATCCTTGGGATGTTACATTGAGCTGCAGTTGAGCTACAATGATTTGAGACGTGACAAAAACAGCAATAACTAGTGGCGGGACTCTGCCTATATAGAATAAATCAAAAGTAAAATCAAAGACGAGTACATTAGTGGCCAGATTATTTGCGGCTCACTCCACGCCCAAAAGGTGGAGAAGATGCAGGAGTAGATTGTCGTTTGCAGGCTGGTCGTCGTTGAGACCCGAGATATCAGGGTCAGGGGTCTTAGATATTATTTGCCACGACTTGGTCTGGCTCAAGATCAACAAAGCTTGCATCTCTGTTATCGCACTTCCATCTGCTTTACTTCTTTAGCATAAACTTCTCAACCTCACTGTCGTCGCTCCTTTCATATCTTATCAACACTCCGAATCCCGGCAATGTCAGGCAAAACAATGTGCGCCACCCCACCTCAATGTGAGACTTCAAAAAGATTCAATAGCGCTGACAATGCGGCAGTAATGTCGACGTTCTCGTCATTGGTGCTGGTCCAACTGGTCTTGGTGCAGCCAAGCGTCTGCAGCAGATTGTAAGTAATGGACAAGAACACTCCGAGAACATGCTCTAACAGCAAACCCAGGACGGCCCTTCGTGGTTGATTATTGACTCCAACGAGACTCCCGGTGGTCTTGCTTCAACAGATACCACTCCAGAAGGCTTCGTAAGGCACTATCAGCACCATTACCACTATACGCAATACCTAATATATACCAAAGCTCTACGATGTTGGCGGTCACGTTATTTTCTCGCACTACAAGTACTTCGACGACTGCATTGATGAGGCTCTCCCCAACGAGACCGACTGGTACACTCACCAACGTATCTCATATGTCCGCTGCAAAAACAACTGGGTCCCATACCCATTCCAGAACAACATCTCCATGCTTCCCAAGGAGGACCAGACAAAGTGCTTGGATGGTCTGATCGACGCTGCTCTGGAGCACAGAGTGGCACAGGGCAAGCCCAAGGACTTTGACGAGTGGATTGTCAGGAATATGGGTGTTGGTATTGCTGATCTCTTTATGCGTCCTTACAACTACAAGGTCTGGGCTGTGCCTACGACAAAGGTATGTGAAAAGACGATTCGCCGAAAGACTTAGCACACACACTGACATACAGCCAGATGCAATGTTCATGGCTAGGCGAGCGTGTCGCAGCTCCTGATGTCAAGACTGTCGTCAAGAACGTCGTTCTCAACAAGACTGCTGGTAACTGGGGTCCCAACGCCACTTTCCGTTTCCCTGCTCGTGATGGTACTGGTGGTATCTGGATCGCCGTGGCAAAGACATTGAAGCAGGAAAACACCCGCTTTGGCTCTCACGGCACCGTCCTCTCTGTCAATGCAGACGCCAAGAGCGTAGAGCTCAAGGACGGAACAACGATCAAGTACGACAAACTCATCAGCACAATGGCCGTGGATGCTCTCGTTGAGTCAATGGGCGACAAGGAACTCATGGACCTCAGCAAGGATCTGTTCTACTCCAGCACGCACGTTATTGGTGTAGGTATCCGAGGCGAACGTCCTGAGCGCATTGGTGACAAGTGCTGGCTCTACTTCCCCGAGAACGACTGCCCCTTCTACCGCGCCACCATCTTCTCCAACTACTCTCCCTTCAACCAGCCCGCCGACGATGTCAAGCTCAAGACGATGCAGCTTGCCGATGGCAGCAAGCCCAGCAGCACCGAGGAGAAGACTGGCCCGTACTGGTCCATCATGCTCGAGGTCTCCGAGTCCAGCATGAAACCCGTCAACAACGACACCATGCTTGCCGAGTGTATCCAGGGTCTTGTCAACACTGAGATGCTCAAGGCTGACGACGAGATTGTCACCACATACCACCGCCGCTTCGACCACGGTTACCCTACTCCCGCTCTCGAGCGTGATGGCACCCTCGCCCAGATGATGCCCAAGCTCGAGGCAAAGGACATTTACTCTCGTGGACGTTTCGGTGCTTGGAAGTACGAGGTCGGTAACCAGGATCACTCCTTTATGCAGGGTGTCGAAGCTGCCGACCACGTTGTCAATGGTGCCGTCGAACTCACACTAAAGGTAATTTTCGCCCTCTACTTTAGTAACCTAGGTATTTCAACATTGACTAACATTCTCAAAGTATCCCGACTTCGTAAACAGCCGATCCAACACTGAGCGAAGACTCGTCGACGGTGCGCAGTACTTCAAGAGTATGAAGGGTATCCGCACATCGGAAATGCCATTCAAGGCTGAGCACTAGATGCGGTTGAACGACAGGATTAGGAAGGAATGTTGTGTATACTAATGATCAAGGAGTCTGACATGGTTGGGTAGGGGCATACATGCCGTGATATGCTTGAAGGATGTGGAAAAGGAGTCTACGTTTGCATTCTCGAGTTGTACTTATAATGTCCAGAAATAGAAGAAAGATTTTTTCTTCATGTTACAAAATACTCTATGTTTAGAAGAGTTATACATTCAGACATACGATGCCCTCTATGAATTCACCACTCACAGCTATCCCAACTCCAGTCAATCCAGCGCATGCTACCACTATCACCGCGCGGGACATTACAACCTTATGCAAGATCGCTAGTGTCCCGGCTATCCTGTCCTCAAGTATCTCACAAGCAAGCGCCACAAGGGGAGGGACCGTCATGCAACTACCCACCAGGTCGTTGTGGTGGCCCCATCTCCTACCGCTTAAGACATGCGCACGAATCCTACCCAAGCAATTCTTCACTCCCTCGCCAGAGGTAATTCTTCTAACAATGCCCCCATTCCCTTGACATGGACCCTCAGGGACATTGAAACATACGTAGCCTAATTATCGCTATCGAAGCATAGGTCCAGGTCCTCTTCACAAAAGCTCATGCACAGATAGTCCTAAGCGTTGACGATCTCAAACAGCAGCGCGCGACTCAAGACCTTTGAAACCAATACGAAACACGTCGACATTGAAGATCGTATCACGCTTCATTCACAGGGGTCGATTGGAGAGGTGGGCAAGTCACTGATCCAATCACGATATACGTCTCAATTCGAGTGTGAGATCCCTCTTGCCCGAACGCACGAATCAAATCGTGTGAGGACCTGAAGGGAGTTGACTCGTGGTCAGACTCTTCTGGTAGTGTCAGGTCTCTTAGACATAGACGACAGGGTTCTTTCGTCATCCTCTCGAATCTGATGTTAATGCTGATGCTCGCAAGCAGTTTGGCAATGTTGCAAGCAGCAGGGCCTGCAGTATACATGGGCTCCTGATGGTGAAAGAGACTATGAGGTGGTCTCCAAGTAGAGACGTGGCGCGGTCAGATCTTTCGAGAAGAGTTACAGGTAGTCTGCTTCCAGATATATTGGGTGGACAATGTTTCTACTTTTTCACGAATAGCACTAGCACTATACATGTACACAGAAAAGGGGAAGCACTATCCGTTGAAGGCGTATGATGTACCGTACAGAGGAAGAATGAAGAACTCAAAGTTTTGCTCTAAGTCATACGTCCTATCCTTCAGTATGTGCTATCCGAGGTTGTTGTTGTTCAACCGTCTAATTTTACATTCTTCATCCATTCCACACTCTCCTCCTTGTACTCATCGCGCCATCTGCTCAGGGGTTGACGGCCGTATACTGCGTCGCCGATACTCCAGAGCATGCGGCGCTTGTCCGTGTCTTCGGTGACGTCGTTATCGGGCTATTTTGGGGAAGGAAGTGTTAGTGTCATGCGTATGCGTGTAGTTATCATGTCTGCATCTGTGTCTCGGCAAGTGCTTCTGTTTGGGCCAGATGAGACAGAGCAGAAAGAGGATGAATGATGAGGAAGAGGCGGGAGTTCGGGGGTAACTTACGCAAACGATATAAAACTTGTTTTGGCCCATGCGCTCCTCCAGGAACTTAGCGACTTGCTCGGCTGTCCAAGCGCCGGCGGGCTTGTCTTTAGGGTCAAGGTCAAGTGGGTTCTTGCCGCTGACCGTTATGCCTGTCCAAGTCCAACCTGGACAGGTTCGCGTTAGCTATCGGTCTAAGGAGTTGAGGGATTCTGCGTCAGGCTGGACTTGACAAGACCTGTTGCCAGGGAAGAAGAAATTGCAGACGGGGGATGAGGCCAAGCTGAAAGCCAGAATAGTAGCAGAACTAACCTGGGATGAGAAGGTGGACTGATGTCTTGGTATCCCTAAGATCGTAGGAAAGCTGCTCAGCAATCGTCTTGACGGCTGACTTGCTTGCGTTGTATGCTGGGTTGCCCGGCGGATTGGTGATTCTGTTCATGTTCAACTCCATCAGCTTTCATCTGTCAAATACACCTACAAGCTCTTCCAAAGAGCCCGAGCACATATCCCAAACCAAACTTACCCCTGCTTACTGCCCGTCATCACAATCGCCTTCTCCCCACCTCCCTTCAACATGCCATAGAACGCCGCAAGCCCATTAGTCATGCCGCCCAAGTTAGTGGCTAACGTAGTCTCCCAGTATTTCTCGTCCTCCCATTGACCCTCCCATTTCAACCCAATGCCTGCGTTGAGCATCAGGAAGTCGACGCTGCCAAAGTCCTTCTCAATTTGGGTGCGAAGAGAACGCCATTGGCTGATTTGGGAAACGTCGACTTCGTAGGTTTCGAGTTTGGGCGAGGAGCTTGATGAAGTAGAAGAGGAGGAGAGAGCGGACTTGGCCCGGGAGAGATTGGAGGCGTTGTTGTCAATCAGCGCGAGGCGCATGCCATGGGAGCGGCAGAGGGTTGCCACAGCTGGACAGGATGTGTCAGTCGAGTGTTGTTGCAAAGGGATGATTTGAGCATGATGGTGATGGTAGGATTGGGAAGAAAGGTAGGTAGTCTTCCGCTGAGCAAAAGTTGGGAGCGCCATGAATAGCTCGACATCACTTGAGCACCGATGCAGCTGAGCTTTATTATGTTTGAAAAACACATTTCATGCAGCACGTTGTCACTTCTTCACTACAAGCAGAACTTACCATAACCGACACCACTGGCCGCGCCTGATATAAGAGCCGTTTTACCGGCAGCGAAGACTGGATGAGGCATTATAGACTATGATCTGTGTGTAGGCAACTGGTGATTATGAGTGTGTGCACAGGATGCAGGATGCAGATGAAGATGTTGTCGGCGATGCCCCTCATTCACATTAATCGACCGGCTAAATCGGGACACATGCAGCGTTTCAGAAATGTGGTACACAAGACAGAACAGGCAACACGATGAGCACTGGTAGCTGGAACCATGTGAATGAGAGAGATGGAAGAAGGTTGGTCTGTGCTGCACGGGAAACAGATACGATGCTTCCTCCGCCCGGATGCGAGTTTTGATCTCAATATCTTAGTATACACCAAGTTGATTGATATGGCAAGGTTTCTTGCGCTCATCATCATCTCAATAGTTTTCGGAAATAGACGTCGTATCACACACGTTGGGCATGTAACAGCCTACGGCCGCGACACAGCATAATCAGGGCGAGGCTCACATCTAGCACTCGCAGAAGTGGAGTAGGGCTGAAACAGTCCGGGGTGGAGGATTTGCATTAGCAGTACATATACCCGGGCTTGGTGGTATGGTCTGGTTAGATGTCGATGCTTGCGTTTTGAGAGACGTCTGTGTTTTATCACGAAAGCTTCTCCCAAGGTAATGAGAATGTGCCAACCTATCGCAGTATTAGTGTGATGTGCAGACATATCCAAAGGATCTTGGCTTACCCATTCCTCAACCTCACTCCTAAGCTGCGTCAGATCAGTGAACTCTGTGCCTTCACCGATGAATTCCTTGAAAGCTGCCACGCTTCCTGGATTCTTTCTTCCCTTCTTCTCCTGGGCCTCCTTCGCATCCTTGTCGAGCTTCTTTGCTATTACCACCGCTCTGTGCACAATATCTCCAACTCGCTCAAAATCAGCAGGACCGAAGCCACGGCTTGTCATTGCTGGTGTTCCCATTCTTAGACCACCAGGTTTCATAGCAGAGACATCGCCTGGGACTGTATTCTTGTTCGATGCAACTCCAACAAGTTCGAGAATGCGCTCGACACGAGCTCCATCAATGCCTGCAGGCTTCAAGTCGATCAATACCAAATGGTTGTCGGTGCCTCCCGAAACTATAGAGTAGCCGTGACCGCTTCGATCTTTTGAATCGCCAAGTCGAGCTGCCAGTGCTTTCGCGTTTTGCAGTACTGCTCTTTGATACTCTTTGAACACTGGACTTTGAGCTTGCTTCAGCGCTACTGCAAGAGCTGTTATTGTGTGGTTGTGTGGTCCGCCTTGGTGGCCAGGGAAGACGGAAGAGTTTATTGGCCCTTCGAGGTCATATACCTCCTCCTTCCCACTCTTGTCTGTTTTCCGCACGCCTCGTCGGAAAAAGATCATGGCACCACGAGGACCACGGAGTGACTTGTGTGTCGTCGTAGTTACAACGTCGGAGTATGCGAAGGGTGATGGGATTACGCCAGCTGCTACTAATCCACTGATGTGTGCCATGTCAGATAATAGATACGCTCCTACATTATCGCTAATTTTCCTAAACTTTTGGTAATCAAGCAGTCTTGAATATGCAGATGTGCCTGCGATGATAATCTTGGGTCGGTAAAGGGTCGCTAGTTCCTGAAGCTTGTCGTAGTCAATGAGGCCAGTCTTCTCGTCTAGTCGGTATGGTAATGTTTCAAAGTATTTGGAAGTTGCGGATATCTTTTTCGTTGGTGTTTGGAAGCCGTGGGACAAATGGCCGCCGTGTGGAAGGTCGAGACCCATGATGCGATCGTGTGTATTGAGGAGTGCCGAGTATGCGTATAGGTTGGCGGGTGATCCGGATAGAGCTAGAAGCGTGAGATATTGTACCAAGAGAGCGCGAGAGAGCCATGGAATGACTTACGTTGGACATTGACACCCCATTCGTCTTCGCGCAGGCCAAAAGTATCAAGAGCTCGTTTTTGACACAGGCGCTCGGCCTCATCAATGTGCTCGTTTCCTCCATAATATCTTGCGCCTGGATAACCTTCCGAGTATTTATCTGGGTCACTGCTTTAGCTCGTGATTCTTGTGGTACTTGCTGGTGCCCGAGAGCATAATCCTACTTTGCATAACACTTCCTAAGGCATCTAAGACGGCTTGCGATGTGAAGTTTTCCGATGGTATAAGGTTGATGAAGTGCTTCTGTCGTCTCTTCTCTTTCTGTATTATCTCGTACACCTGAGGATCAGCCTCTTCCAAGTCCGAGGACAGCATCTATAGATTCAATTAGCCATAGAAACAGTGTAGCAATGTCTTGACTCTCATGTCCCATCGTACCTTGTGCTGAGCATCATTAGACAGGTTCCGCGTAGTGCGGAGTGTTTGCGCCACCAAACACCGTGGACTTGTTGGCACTCTGCAAGGCCGCAAAGGCGGCAGAAGCGACGATGAAGCTCTTAACGAGCTCCGAGCAAAAGACATTGCCGCAAAGTCAAGTATGAGCTGCGAAGCTCTATACTCGAGCTCACTGCAGCAACAGGCAGATCATGCACATGTCATAGGAAATATCCTGGAACGCTCGCCCAATCCGGCACTAGTGCCAAAATTTTAAAACACATCATACTTCGCTGCACTTCGTCCTTTCTTTTGTTCTTTACACAACTACAACCGAAATGATGGAGAATAGAGCTTTACGGCTGCCACATCCACTCGTCTGCTCGCCAGGCGAAGTGGTGGATGCTGAGATGTCTCGGTCCATTGTCACCACACTTTCGAGAGACAATATGAAACTTTCTGATCGGCTTCAGAAGTTGTGTATTACGGTACCAGTCTGTTGCAGCTAATCCATCTGCCTGACTGTGTGTGCTTATCTTGCTCGCAAGGCCTCCACGTGCGTCTGCACGCATGACATGATTGAGAGAGGCAAATGCTGCACTCAGTACTGTCAATGACAACGTCGGAGTCTGCCAGGGACCGAGCTGCTTTTCGGCCAACGTTCGGGCAAAGAAAGCTGACGAGGCAGGCGATTCACTCGCTTGGCGTACAATATGAGCAATAATGATAGTGTATATAAGTATGTATGTATTAACAAATCAATGAGTTACAGGGTGGTTCTCGTTGTTGTTGTTGTATGTATCTCAGGAATCGGCATGCACAACATGTCACAATCTGTCGTCATGTTTCACCTTTGAAAGGGAAGTCACGCCTCACCAAGACTTCGACCCTGATAAAACTGATTCAGGCCTTTCTCACTCTTGTGACTGACTCTCTGCCTAATTCAATCTTTTGTGTCAACATCATCTCACACAATCGCCTTGTCTCGTAACTGTGCTCTCCAAATATAACCTTTCTCTTCGTTCCTGATCTACTTACTACCTGCACAACTCTTCTCGACGAGTACCAAAGTGTCGAAAGATCTCACCGTCACGAGCCATGCCAGCTACGAAGCGAGATGCTACGGAAGATCTCAATGACGAGACATTTGCTTCGAAACGTGCCAAAACCACTGGTAGACCTACTCGTCAAAGTGCTGGAAGAAGATCCCTTGCAGTGGGATTTGTGAGAACCGAGGAAGTTGTTACCAAAAACGACGACGAAGACTCAGATTCGGAAAGCGAACCAGACGACAATGGTCGATACAGCCGTCTCTTTCACAAGAGACGTGCCCCATCGCCACCACCTCCGGAGCTACCGGAAGAACCTCATGATATGCCTCTCGATACACCTTTGACCTCAACTACGTCTTCAAACTCGAACCGACAGCTCAGTCTGACTTTTCATGTTCCACAAGGACACCAAGGACCATTCGTCGTCAATCTGCAGCTTCCAATGGGCAACATGAACCACAACTTTGGAGCCAACTCACTACCAAGCATCGAAGCATTGAGCACTGCAACTTCTTTCACATCTGCAGCTATCGCCCCAGTCTCAGGCAGAAGAACCCCGAGTCTGAAGCGTAAGCCAGCAACTTGACCTACCAGCAGAGCTGCGAAACGACATCTACAAGCGTGCCATAATCAATCCAGCCACCAAGGACATCAACTTCAGATTTGCTCAGAACTTCAGCCACAATTCCGCATTGTTGAGGACTTGTAAGCAGGTGTACGAGGAAGCAAGACAATTCCTGTACGGAGAACATGAGTTCTGTTTCGTGCGTTGTGACGAGAAGCGAGGAGAGTATTGGCAGGATTGGAGGAATGAATGGGAAGAGGTTGGGTGGAAGGATGTACGACGATTCCTCGCCACCATTGGTCCAAAAAACATTGCAGAGCTCCGAAACATCAAGTTCGAGTTTCGAGATGCTACAGGCAAGGAACATCGTACTGGCAAATTTGCGTCCGATGACCATCTCTTGGAAGCGTTCAAGATGCTGGCTCAACATGGAGCACTTCAAAAGATCACTCTGGACATTCACGGCAAAGCTGCTATTTCTGAGGACAACGATCGCTTCCTTCGCAATCTTGGCCTGATTCAAGCAGATGAGGTGAAGATTGAGCGCGAGGAGATGCAGATCAGACATTATTATCACAACAACCTTGGTGGTGCAAAGATTCGGTCTGATGTTGGCAAGAAGTTGAAAGACAAGATGACAAGGAGCTTCAAGCTCTATCTTTGAAGATTTCTTACTTGACGCACATTCGTGCTCTTTTACAAGAAGTCTGAGCGAGGTTCCGAGCTGTTCTAGCCTGGTGGTCAATAATGTGAAAATGGAACGGGATGAATGACTATGGTTGCTTTCGGACAAGGGACAGCGTGTTTCGGGCGTTGTGCAAGGGATGAGCATGTCATGGGACACCGGAATGGTAGCGATAATGAGCTTGCAGAGCATACTGAGGTTTCGATGTGAGAAATGTGATGATCGACCAGCACGAAATATGTTCTGGAGAACTCTTCTTCTTATCATCAAACAGTATCAACTCAGCACACGAAGG
>Ga0181465_100939_pt1 | contig 12477 bp, 6 predicted proteins | sample InSIn3gowninarea_FD_119076 | JGI IMG/M metagenome (GOLD analysis project Ga0181465, IMG submission 119076) | Clean room microbial communities from NASA Spacecraft Assembly Facility at Jet Propulsion Laboratory, Pasadena, California, USA -... ... | reverse complement strand
TAATCCGGCGCACTTAGGGCAATTTCTGCATGGGGATAATCATCACTAATTAATTTCCATAGCTGCCAGGGTAGCTGTTGTACTTGCCACGATTCAGTTTCAATAATTAGTAAAATTTCATCGGTTTGGCTCAAATTCTGTTGCAATCGATCTCGAATCTTTTGCCATTTTTCATGCTTAGAGTTTAGCCATTTGTTAAATTCAAAGCATAGCTGTGTACTTAGCTGTCGGCAGGAAAGCTGAGTTATTTGTACATCTACAAATTTCATTCGCGCCGTCGCGTCTATTTGTTGACGGTATGAATCCTGCCACTGGGGAAATAATTGTATTAGGTTGTCTGCTGGAGGTAGCTGACCTGCAACCTGAAGTGTTTCCCGCTCCCAACTGCCCGATGATTCTAAAATCCGCAAATTAGCATTCATTCCTTGCTCATAACTTCCAGTTAGTGTCAAAATTACTTTTTTCTTCATCGTTTTACTTTTTCTTATACTAAAAAGTTTTGAATCAGGCTAGCATCCTCAAAAGTAACTTTGGCACTAAATTGCTCTCCCACTGAAGCAAAGAATTCTAATTGTATGCAGTTATCTTCCGATCTTGAAATAGTATCTTTACTAATTGTCCCAGTTGGATCGGAAACAATTAATCCTACTCCTTGCGGAAGAATCCCCCTACCTCTATTTGGTTTGACTTGGACTAAAATATTCCTTTCTTTATCTGTTATTGGTCTTACCGTAACAATTAGAGCCAGCGGATGTTGATAGATTTGTATTCCCAAATCTATCAGCCTACCCGCACTAATACTACCCATTGAATTAGACTTATCTACTAGAAATGGTTCACCACTTCTTACACTACTTAGCCCTCTGGCAGATTGATTACTGAATAATACTTTAGCCAGTTGCCAACCGATGAAATTTTACTAATTATTGAAACTGAATCGTGGCAAGTACAACAGCTACCCTGGCAGCTATGGAAATTAATTAGTGATGATTATCCCCATGCAGAAATTGCCCTAAGTGCGCCGGATTATCAGTTAACAACAGTTACATCTAGTGCTACTAGTAAGGTGAGGATTTTAGCAATTTTAGGTAATACTGAAGGAATTGACGTTCGTTCAGATCGGGCAACGCTTGAAAGTTTACCTAATGCAGAAGTTTGCTTTCTTGTAGAACCAGGGTTACAAAAATTAACCGAACAGCTATGGAGTCAAGGCTGGGATATTCTATTTTTTGCCGGACATAGTATCAGCCAGATAGATGGTAGTGGTGGCAGAATTTATTTAAATCGAAATGAAGAAGTTTTAACAATTGAGCAGCTTAAGTATGGTTTACTAAAAGCCATACAAAATGGTTTGAAGCTAGCGATTTTTAATTCTTGCGATGGTCTGGGAATAGCACGGGATCTAGCTGAAGTGAATATTCCTCAGATGATTGTGATGCGAGAGCCTGTACCTGATAAAGTAGCACAAGAATTTTTAAAGTATTTTCTTCAGTACTTTTCCAGTGGTGAATCATTTCATCTAGCTGTGCGATTAGCACGAGAAAAACTACAGGGGTTAGAGGCAGAATTTCCTTGTGCTAGCTGGTTGCCAGTGATTTTCCAGAATCCGGTTCAAGTGCCATTTAGGTGGCACGAAGCCGAAACTAGTAGACACACTCGCGCTACTACTAGAGTTGGGCGTTACTTATTAAACGTCTTATTTATTAGTACGGCGGTAACATCACTACTGATGGGAGTACGATACTTTGGAGTGCTTCAATTTCTGGAACTGCAAGCATTTGACCAACAGATGCGGTTGCGCCCTCAAGAACCACCAGACTCACGCCTATTGATAGTAACTGTAGATGAGCCGGATTTCAATTTACCAGAACAGAAAGGAAGAAGAGGATCTCTGTCAGATCTAGCTTTAGAAAAACTGTTGCAGCAACTTGAGCAATTCAAACCACGAGTTATTGGTTTAGATCTCTATCGTGATTTTCCAGTCGATCCGAAGTATCCGCGTTTAGCGGCCTTGCTGCGGCAGAGCGATCGCTTCATTAGTGTATGCAAAGCTAGCGACGAGACATCTGACCCTAAAGGTGTTGCACCACCACCAGAGGTATCATTAGATCGTTTAGGATTTAGCGATTTTCTTACCGATAAAGACGGAATTCTGCGCCGACATTTAGTAACAGCTTTGCCCGAACCTGCTTCTCCCTGTGCTACACCCTATGCTTTCAGCACAATGGTAGCTTTGTATTATTTGGCAGCACAAGAGATCTTCCCCAAACCAACACCCGATGAAACTTTACACCTAGGGAGTACATTGTTTCCTCGCATAAATGTTCCTTGGGGTGGCTATCAAAACCTGGATGACCGAGGCTATCAAATTATGCTCAACTACCGTTCGTTACGTTCACCTGAACACATTGCTGACAAAGTTACGCTCACACAAGTTTTGAAAAAACAAATTCACCCTAATGCGATCAAAGATCGCGCGATCTTAATTGGCACGGTAGCTAACAGCTACCCAGATTTTTGGTCTATACCATATAAGAGCCAATCTCCAGATGGGCAAATTTCAGGTTTACTAGTTCAAGCGCAAATGGTGAGCCAAATTCTTAGTGCCACTTTAGATCGTCGCCCTCTAATATGGGTTTTGTCAGCAAGTAATGAAGTTATCTGGGTTTTTGGTTGGTCTTTGCTTGGTGGACTAATAGCCTTGCGATTTAAATCACTTTTGTACTTCGTTTTAGCAATTGCTGCCGCTGGTTTATGTTTGTATGGGGCTTGTTTGGTTTTATTGTCAAATAGTGGGTGCTGGGTTCCGTTAGTACCGCCAGCTATGGCATTAGCCGTTACTGGTATAGCGTGTAACTATCTGATTTTTAGTCGCAGCAAATAGTTAAAAATAAATTCAAAAGTCATTCACGCTCAGTAATTTCTACGGTAAGCTGAAGTAATTGATACCCACATACTAAATTTAGCTCAATCACTTGACTAATTTTACATAATGTCTAAGTCGAAAATATTTGTCGCCTTAAGTATTTTTACTAATTTAATTTTTGTTGTTACTTTAAATGTAGAGGCATCATCTAATCCACTGTTTGTAAAGCCCGATCGACCATCACAGTTTACGCCAAAAAATCATAGTGACAACAAGGAGATAATTACGGTTGAGCGTACTTCTAATACAACCTCTAAACCACCAGTAAATACACGAATCCGCTTTGTTGCACCGCAAACGAACCATGCCAGAAGACCAGCAGGACGACAGCGTGGAGGAGCGAACCGAGGTGGCTGTCCGGCGACAGAAAAACCACTGGCTGCTATAGTGCCTGTTACTACGGTCAGGGATAAACCAGGAGAAGATACTGTTTTAACTACCTGGGAGTCTGTAGGTGGACTAACAACTGCTATCGCTCCGTCATTTTGGTTTTATGTTCCTAATGAACTGGACAAAGCCCCCAAAGAATTTGTGTTACAAAATGCGCGGGGTAATAATATTTATAAAACTTCTTTAATAGCATCCTCGCCTGGGAGAAATTTCCACAAAATTCAGATTCCATCTAAAGCAGCAACTTTAAAAGCTGGTGAAGTTTATCGTTGGTTTTTCCTAGTTAATTGCCACCCCAATGCCCCATCTTATGTAGAAGGATGGATTCAACGAGTTGTGCTTAATTCAAGCTTAAAGAGCCAGCTACAAAAAGCTACCCTGCCGCAGCAAGCTTCTTTATATGCAGCTAATGGAATTTGGTATGATGCCCTCACTACGTTAGCCTCTTTGCGACGTGCCAATCCCTCTGATGCCAACTTACTTTCTAGTTGGGTTAACTTACTTAATGGGGTTGGACTAAACGAGATTTCTCACGAAGCGCTCGAACTTGGGCAGATTAACGCTAATCGCTCAAAGCCAATTTCCCAATAATACGAAAGCCGACCAATTTATCGGGTGTTCATATTTTCGGCTTCGCAATAGAGATAGCTGAGCCATTCGTAGTGCTTGTGCTTTATTTACCTTATTCACTGCCAGTTCATGATAGAACTTATCCATTAATACAGAACTTGCTTTGTCATCTATAGCCCATAAAGAAGCTAACGTACTACGCGCTCCCGCTTTGACCGCTACTCCAGCCAATCCCAAAGCAGCGCGGTCGTCTCCAGATGCTGTTTGGCAAGCGCTAAGAACAAGTAACTCGATGGCGCTATGCTGCGAATCTCTAGAGCGGAGTAAAATATCTAGATCTTTAATAAAAATTCGTTTGTCCCAAGCTAGTACAAAAGTTTGATTTGCTTGAGAACTAAACTGCCCGTGAGTTGCCAAATGAACTATAGAAAATTCTGCCTCTTCAAACTCGTTTTGTAATGCTGAACTGGTGAATTCTTGATTTAAAAGAACAACACTCGGAACAGTTGACGTGATTTGATTTAATTCATCTTTCACATTAGGAAGAGCAGGAAAGCCTTGACGAGGCACGGTTAGCCCAACTCCTAGCGCTTTTAACTTAACTCGTTCTAACGGGAGAGGGGGTAACAAATTTAACCCTGGATTAAGGGCAATCGCATACTTTTGAACTAAATATTGTTGACCATCATACAATGCAGCCATTGGAATCTGGCGCAAAGAACCATCCAAAACAAACACCAAAGTTTTAACTTTGCTTTTGGCTAAGCTAGGCACCGCTGGTTTCATTAGCCAATCATAAATTTGTTTAGATAGCAAATGAACATCTTGCAATGTGTCAGGTCGATTCAAGTTATTTCGCAGTTCTTGTAGCACTTTTTCTAAATAATTCTGAGTGACTTTAGTCCGATAATGTTGTAAGGGTAGTCCAGGTAACTTGACAATCACTTCTAATCGATCTGGCAAGATAATTGGATAAATAACTGCCGCCTCTTCTTCAAGCTTGTCGATGGCAGAATCAACTTGTATCGGTTTAGTTTCCAAACAAGCAGTGCGAAAGAAGTTGTTAAGTTCGGCAACCTGTAAAGCTTCAATCGCATCACGAGCCTGAATCAAGTTTTGTTGGCTCGGTTGGTTTGAAAGTAAAAGTAAACCAGCTAACTCGCGGTACACTGGTTCGACTTCATCCCTAAAATCAAATTGAAGACTTGGGCTAACGGCAACTATATCGTTGCGTAAAACCTTTAGAGCATTTGTGGAAGAAGTTAAACTTGCTATAGCACCATTGATATTTCCCTGCGCTTTCAATATCCGCCCCATTTGCCAGGAAAAGCGATATTTGATATCTGGGGAATCGAGCGATTGGGCAACCATCAGAGCTTGCTCTGTCAGTTGTTTTGCCTCTGCCCATTGCCCTGAATATTCGTAAAGGCTACCTAGACTTCCAAGGGCATACGCTTCTGCTCTTGGGTCTTCTATACTTTTAGCTTGTTTTACAGTGTTAGCTAATAATCGAGCTATCTCCACCTCGCTCGTGATTTTACTGTTGCTGGAAGACGTTTGTCTCAATTTTTTTAGATTTTGAGCAAAATTGATTTGAGCGTAAAGTGCCGCTCGTCTTGGGGGCAAATTCTTAATTCGCTCTGCTATTTGTTGGGCTAAAACTTCGGCAGCACTGAAGGCTTTGTGTTCTATAAGCAAACTAAGAGAATTAATTTTTGCCCCGGCTGTCGTCAACTCATCATCAGACTCTGCTGCTTGCTGGTAATATTCCCATGCCGCTTTTTTATCCCCCTGCAATAAGGCTACATTTCCTAAGCTGAGCAATGCGTTATTAATTTCCGTAGATAAACCGAGTGACCGTGCCAGTACTAAGCTTTGCTCTAAAGTTTGCCGCGAACGCGCTAAATCTCCTACTCCGCGCAATGCATTGCCAAAGCTTTGCAGCGCAACTACTTTGATTGGAGAGTCGGGCAGCAAGAGCAAGCTTTGATTTACCGATTCTAATGTTGTTACAGCACGTTGATAAAATCCTAAAGTTTGCAGCGCTAGGGCAGAATTTAGCTGACTCCAAATTCTCCCAGAACGATCTTTGGCTGCTCTGAACGCAGTTTCTGCTTTAAGCCATGTTGCTAATGCTTGTTCCGTTTGTCCGCTTGCCTGCTGCCAACTGGCTTGATTGCTGAGAATTTGAGCAATAATTGCAGCATTCTGCGGTTTGATTTCTAGATTTTCAACCAACCTCAAGCTTTTAGAAATTGCGCTCCCCGCTTGCTCTGCTTGACCGAGTTGTTGGTGAGCTAAGGCGACACTACTTAATGTCATAGCTTCATTAAGTTGATCGCCAAGCGTTCTATAAGCAACAGATGCTCGTTGCCAAGTTTGTAGAGCGATTAAAAACTGCCCTGATTGGTATTGCTTTAGAGCTTCATGTACTAACTCAGATGCTGCGATTTCTGCTTCGGTTGACTGGGGAGAATTTAAGCCGGAGGCACGAAAACTTACAACTTCAACGCTGTTAACTAGTTGCCAATCCGATTTGGAGTTTTTAGCTTTTGGCAAGGTATCTATTGATTCAACCGCTGTGGCTTGTAACAAAAAGAATGCCGCCGGATTAAAGTATAAAATAAAGAATGCGATCGCAACTCTTGGGATGGGATTTAGAAAGGATTGTAATTGATGGAAAAGTATAAACCTTTTTCCTGCCATATTCTTTCCCTGGAGTCGATATCAACCAATGGAATACCCCAATCAAAGCGAACAGTCAAGCGCTCGGATAGTTGTAACCGCAGTCCTAGCCCTACTGATGCCAATGTATCAGAATTACTTAAATTTCGCTCGGTAAAATTTTTACTTCCCCTGTTCCAAGCAGTACCAAAATCAACAAAAGGTGTTAGTTGCAACAGTAGTTGCTGCTCTGTTGCGCGATAAATAGGCAAGCGTATTTCTGCCGACGCAAACAAAGCATTGTCTCCTAAAAGGGCATCCTGGCGATAACCGCGAACGCTGTCTATCCCGCCCACACCAAACTGCTCTAGCGGTACGAGCGCTCTATCAGCTAATTGAAAGTTGCTCCTTAGTATTAGGAGAGTATCAGCAGCCATTTGGCGCACCCACTGTACTTGTCCCAACCACGAGAAAAAGCGGCTGTCCGGTTCCCCGCCGCTGTTGATTGTCGCGTCAAATGCACCGATTCCTAAACTGAATTGTGATCGCGCTGCAAAAACGTCCCGACTACTACGGTTTGTCCACTCTTGAAAAAATCGCAGCGCCCAAATGCTAGTATTTCCATCTTTGTCAGCACCAGGAGATAAGAGCGATTCAGAATAGCCCAACTTTTTTAAAACATCGGAAGAAACATCGCTTTCACCGCGATCCGCACTCAGCCCTATAGCCAACTCTCGATTTGGAGTAATTTGTACTGGTTGCCGCAGTGTTAATCCGTAATAGCGGGAATTGCCGATAATATCAAGCGTGTTAAATGGTGGCTCAATTACATCGCTGTCATCGAAGCTGTAATTGAAGCTAAGAGCGCCATTATCGCCGTTAATAGGCAAGGTGTAGCTAGCATACATACCATTACTGCCATTGGTATTCGTGTAGGCAAAACTCAGTTCATCTCCCAGCCCTAACAAATTAGCTTCACTCAGATGTATGCGGCGACGGGAGCTACCTACACTGGGCGATCTCCCGTTGTCCGCAAGTAGTTGGGCGCTGAAAGTCTTAGCCTCTTGTACTTGTACGTTTAGTTGGCTTGTAGTCGGGTTGGAACCAGTTGCTAAGTTGCCTGAAATATTCTCAATCAGGGGATTGAGTTGTAGCAGTTGCAGAGCTTCTAACAAACGCTGTTTGTTTACAGGTGTGCCAGATTTAGGTAGCCTCGCGCGGATATAAAACGGGTTTAACCGCCGAGTACCAGTGACATTAATTGCTTCTAAGCCTCCTTCAATTATTTGGATTTTGACAATACCGTTTTTGATTGTTTGAGGTGGAATCAAAGCGCCAGAAGTGATATAACCCTTGTCAAAGTAGAGTTGGGTAATAATGCTCCCTATTTGAAACAGATCGCTAAAAGAAAGCGATTGGTTCGTGTAGGGAGCGAGTATTTTGTCTAGCTGTTTCTGGCTAAATATCGTATTACCAATTACTTCAAATCGTTTAACTCGAATTTTTTCTGGGACGATTCCAGGGATTGGGGCAGGATTTGAGGGCGCAGGTAATGAAGGAGGTTGCAGTAATTCCTCTGGAGGCGGTAAGAGTTGAGGTTTTCGTATTTGTACCGGAGGCTGTTGGGAAGGTGGCACGATATCCTGGGGAGCGGGCGTTGACGGTAATTGAGGTATTTGGCTTACCGTCTGTGCTATTAAAGGTTTAGCATTAACACTATTGAAGAATAAGCAAGCATAAAAGCATTGAAGAAAAAGAATTTTTCTTTTACTCAAAAACTTCACTATATTGTCCTCTTTTAATTTCCGTAATGGTTAGCTTATTTCAGCAACTTATACCAAGTTTATTCAACTTTAACATTGAGAAAATAAAAAAGTTATATAAATGCTTAAATCTACTATGAAGCTAGGCGATTGCCTATATTTAATAATCCAACCCTAGCCGAATAAATTAACATTTTTTAGCCTGGAACCAAAAAATATTAGCCTAAATCAGGCTTAATTATTTTGCAGCGTTGATTTGAATAAATTAATTATATCTTCAATGAGCAAAATAATTTCTTTTTTTTGGAAAATATTACCCAAATTGTATCATTATTTTTTTCTAATTAGGTAAAAAGCGCGTTAGTATTTGTTAATTATTTATTAGAACTTTGAAAAGCTTCACAGTTAAGTGAGGGCAGCGATTGCGCTTTTGCAGCAGAACTAGCTAGCACCACATTGCCTTCAAAATCGAGCCACCAGGTATCGGCTGCTACCAATGAAATTGGCTCTTTTTTAAGTGAGTATTCTATATTGCTTTGAGGTAGAGTACCTTGCTCTTTTATAGCTTGATTTTGTAACCTTTGCTCAGCAGGTAAAAACGAACCCATCCATACCGGAACTTCAGGATTAAGTGGTTTATATGGGGTGTCGGCTAAACCGCCACGCCCTGTTTGAGTAAAAGAGCTAGATTTTCCACGTAGGTTTCCAGGGCAACCTTGTGCAATCAAATTAGTAACATCAAGTAAAGTTTGTGGAAGCTCAACTATTCCATCTATAAGATTATTCTCTAGTGCATTAAACACTACATTACCATTAATCCCCAACTGGGAAGTAGCAGTAACAAGGCTATCAGGAGATTGAAACAATCCTTGTGTAGCAATTTGAATATTGCCACCCTTGCCTCTAAAAGCGTTAGCAGTAATGCTGCTACCTTGCGTCAAAGTTAGTAGATTCGTATCAATTTTAATGTTACCGCCATTACCAAATTCACCAGCAGTTGCAGTAATGTTGCTGCCATTGTGTAATTGTAAGGAGCGCAATTGCAAAAAGATGTTACCTCCTTGGTTTGAAGCAGTGCTTGCAGCAACTTGAGCGCCCGTATCCAGTTTGAGAAAGCTAGATTCAATACGAACTGTCCCAGCTTCACCTAGCCCATCATTTTTTACAATGATTTGAGACAAGTCGCTTGCTGTGATTTCGTCAGCCTTTATCTCAACATTACCTGCACTTCCAGATGGAATGGCAGGCAAGTTTAAAAGTTGTTGTAATATGGGATCTAATATTAATCCAGACGAAGCAATTAAAGTTGGGAATAAGGTTTGAGTTCCACCCCCTTTAGATTCAAGAAAGCCACTGATTTTGATAGAAGGTGCATCAATAAACACATCTCCTGCTTTGCCACTAGCTACTGTGCTAGTGCTAATACTAGATCCAGCAAGTACTTCAAGCTGTGGTGTACTAACAATCAAATTGCCTGAATTGCCAGGGCCATATGATGAGGTTGCTATGGCACTTGGTGTAGCTGCACCTGGGCCAACTATTCTAAAGCCTTTTACTACTACTGATTTATCTGCATTTATAAATACTTTTGCACTCTCTCCTGTCCCGAAAGTTCCTGATACGATAGACCCACCGTCCTGAACTAACAAATTTTTAGTTTTAATCGCAATATTCCCGCTGTGGCTAGAACCAGCAGCGTTAGTTGCTACAACACTTAAACTAAATAAAGGATTGATTGGTGACGCACCTAGAACTCGCACAGAATTTGATGCATCAATGCTGACTTCACCGCTTGTCCCAGAGAACAATGAACTACTTATAGCTACTCCTCCATTTTCAAAAAGTACATCTTGTGCAGAAATACGAATGTCAGCACCTCTTCCAAAAAGGTTGTTGCCAAGGAGACCAGAACCTGCATGAAAAACATTTTCTTGTGAAACATTATTTATATTAAAGTTTGAGCCACCGCCAAAAATGGATAAAGATTGACTTGCCTTAATGTCAATCCTACCGCTATCCTCAATAGATTTTTGAGATTGAATTAAAGCAAATGAATTACCTGAAAAAGTAATGTCCTTACCTCTCAGAAGAATAATCCCACTATCCTCACCGCTTGTGTCTAATAAAGATAAATTACTAAGAGATATATTTTTGAACGATTGTACGTTTGAGTAATCTAAACTCCAATCTAGTTTTGGAGAGTCAGCGTTAAGGCTTAGTATACCTGTATCAACGCTACCAATTTCAATTTTTCCTTCTGGTGCTGTAACTATCCCTCCATCTAGGTTAACTTCCCCTCCTACCAAAGCAATAATATTGTTAGGATAAACTTTAAGTCCTGTTACGCTTTCTCCTGCACCTAAAACAGGCGTAGGTTGAAGACTGTAAGGAGCAAATATACTATGACCCATTCCTTGGACTTGAATAGCACCGGAGTTACTTGCAAAATTTAAGCCAATAGGTCGGCTTATAGTCAATAGCGGTGGAGCCTGGTAATTTATGGCACTAAATTCACTACCATCTGAAAACTTAATACTATTAGCTGTAGTAGCAAAAAAAGAACCTTTAAGATCCAGGTTTGCTCCCTGCCCAAAAATAATTCCATTTGGATTTAAAAAAAATAAGTTTGCATTGCCTAACACTCCTAACTTGCCTAATAGCTTAGAAGGGTTATGCCCAGTAACTCGACTAAAAATATTAGTTACTCCAGTTGGATTAACAAAATACGCGCTTTGCCCCTCACTGATATTAAAATCTTGAAAGCTATGAAACAGGTTTTCTCCTCGTACTGCTCCACCATCAATTTTGTCTCCAGAGAAACCATTGATATCTTGATTGGGAGCAACAGTAGATTGTTCGGCACCGAGAGAGCCGTCAGTAACTATCTGCGCTCTAACGGGTGAAGAAAAAATGCAGATACTAATTGCCAGAAAGTACTTGACGTAAATTGTACAGTGTATCAAACTACATTGAGTAAAATTCTTATTCATAAAACCTTTAATGACTCATTTTGGTATTCTCTGCCCTCCTGCTGCTGGACACCTTAATCCTATGACTACTCTAGGATATGAACTCAAAAGGCGCGGGCATAAAATTACATTGTTCGGAGTGGTTGATGCTCAGCCCAAGGCATATGCAGCAGGATTAGAATTTTGGCCTATAGCAGAAGCTGAGTATCCACAAGGATCTGTTACAGAATCATTGCGATACTTGGGTGAGCTGGATGGAATGGCTGCTTTTAACTATACCATTAAACAATATATTCAGGGAGCAACAATAAGTTTTCGAGATACTCCAAAAGCCATTAAAGCGGCTGGAGTAGAAATGCTACTTATAGATCAATCCCTTTTGGAAGGAGGAACAATTGCGGAACTCATAAATATTCCCTTTATTACTATATGTAGCGCTTTAATGTTAAATCCAGAGCCAACAGTCCCTCCCATCTTCTATTTTTGGAAGTACGATCCTTCCTTCTTAGGTTATTTACGCAATCAAATTGGGTATTTTTTACTTGAAATTGCGGGACTACAACTGCGGAAATTAATTCAGGATTATCGTCACCAATGGCATCTACCTTCCTACACTAATTTTCAAGATACTTGTTCTCCACTTGCAATCCTCAGCCAGCAGCCAGGTTTGTTCGAGTTTCCACGTCAATCTTTACCCAAAAACTTTCATTTTACCGGCCCATATTTAAATCCAACAGCGCGAGAAACGGTTAATTTTCCATTTGAAAAGTTAACTGGTCAACCCTTAATCTACGCCTCACTCGGAACAGTTCAAAATCGTTTGCTATGGGTATTTCATGCTATTGCAGAAGCTTGTGTAGGAATTGACGTGCAACTAGTGATTTCTTTAGGAGGAGCAGCAGAGCCAGAAACTTTATTAGGTTTACCTGGAGAGCCATTGATTGTTAAAGTAGCTCCCCAACTTGAATTGCTCCGAAAAGCTACCTTGACAATTACTCATGCAGGGTTGAACACTACTCTAGAATCTCTAAATAATGGTGTCCCAATGGTAGCGATTCCTATTGCCAATGACCAGCCGGGGGTAGCAGCACGTATTGCCTGGACGGGTACTGGTGAAGTTGTCCCACTATCTCATTTAAATGTTCCTCGACTCCGATCTGCAATCCAAAAGGTGCTAACTGATAAATCTTACAAA
>Ga0181465_100935_pt1 | contig 12498 bp, 20 predicted proteins | sample InSIn3gowninarea_FD_119076 | JGI IMG/M metagenome (GOLD analysis project Ga0181465, IMG submission 119076) | Clean room microbial communities from NASA Spacecraft Assembly Facility at Jet Propulsion Laboratory, Pasadena, California, USA -... ... | reverse complement strand
AAAAAGATGCTGCGCGTGATTTTCAGGGGCTGTGAATTTGTCCTAAATTTCTCATAGAATCGGCCGCTTAACGCCGCTTCTATTGTGGTTTTTTTAGAAAAGAAGAAAAAAAAATATAATCTTAGTGTTCTTTGTAGGTGAATTGTTGTTGCGAATATTAAGATTCTATTCTCGAACTAGGGTTTGGACAATATTTCTTTGCTTATCCAAGGTGAATATTCTATTGAGAACTTGTTCGGATTCGAACTTGGATTGTTACTTGTTTCTCGGTATTATTCTTTCATTCGCAGTTTACAGTTTGTAGGGTATTTACTTATTTTATCCCATCCTGGGGTTTGTTATTTCTCGGGATTGTTTGCCTCAAAGGGGGTTTTAAGAAAATGAACACGCCGTTGACAGATTTGAGGAATCTCCCTTTGGAGCAGTGGAAGGTTACAGAACTGAAAGATGAACTCAAGAGGCGAAGCTTAACAACTAAGGGTGTGAAGGATGATTTGGTTAGAAGGCTCAAAGAAGCTTTCCACAATGACGGTGAAAATGTGAATTCCCGTAGCAGTCAATAGATGGATTCTGGTATGAATGAAAACAATGGTAGTGGTTCTGTTAATGCCGAAAACCCCGACGGCAATGTGGAGACTGATATGTTTCAGGAAAATCAAAACCCCAATAGGAAGGATGATGATGATGAAAAAATTGTCAAAACCTTAATGATGGAGATGCAAAAGGATTAGTAAATGATGACAATGAGGACCAAGAGCTTAATCCGGATAAACTGGAAATGGGTTCTTTTCCTAAGCCTCCCCCTCTGGGTAATGATGTTGTCGGAGAAGAGCTGAAAGCTGAGGATCCCACAAGCAGCGATGTATTGGAGAATTCTCGAATAAAATAGAATGTCGCGATAGAGAAGTCAAATTATTCTTTAAACCAGGTATATGAGAAGGTCAACCCTGTTGTAGGGTTTCAACTGAGTCTATTTCTACTGATTCCGTCTCAATTATTAAAAGGAATGAACTAAAGGATCCTTCGAATGCTTATAATGTCAATTTAGAATCAGGGGTGGTTAAACATAGGAACTAAGATTATATTTTTTTTTCTTCTTTTCTAAAAAAACCACAATAGAAGCGGCGTTAAGCGGCCGATTCTATGAGAAATTTAGGACAAATTCACAGCCCCTGAAAATCACGCGCAGCATCTTTTTCACAAAACAGAGCTTAAATCCTCGAAGAGCACCATCCAAATGAAGGGGTAGATAAAGGGATCTACGGGGATTCTTCTTTGAACTTCCCGTATTCTCAAATTCAAGAGTCCAAATGGACGAAAATGGTATCCGAGGATAGAGGATAAAATGGGCTACACAACCCAGATGATGGCCTAATAATTTAAGTACTTCAGGCAGGAGATACATAGTCTGTAAATTGCAAATCGCGTGCCCATTCAACGCTTTCCCTGTAAATATTTTGCTTCCACTTGTCCACATCCCCCTTACCAGCAGTCTCATAAATACCAGACCCTCCTCTATTTCAAACTCCCACAATTTAATATTTAATTCAATCGTTGATTTTTATATCCGCAATACAAAGAAATGCCCCTTGCATTTTGCTTTCGCCTTTGTGCCTTCAAGTAGATATCAATGGCCTTATATAATACATCATCCACAACACGTGCATAATCCGACAAAAGTTCTGCAATCGCTATGAACTTTGACAACTTGAGGTTTGTATCTGGTGCTATCTCCACAAGGTAGCCATCAATTGACTTTTCAACTTTTATTATTGCAGTCTGAGATGGAGAACCCAGACCATCAGATTCATACCTAGAAGGGAATCCATGTAATCTTGATTGTCATCTTGTTGCAAAAAGTTCACCAGTATCCAATGAACTATGTCAACATCAAAAAGTGTGTCTCCAGTATGCAAGAATGATGGTAATTACAAAATCCAGTTGTAAGCCAATCCTTCTCTCAAGATCAAGTCTGCAAGCGACAATTGTGTTAAGCAATACTGGAGTCTGCAGCAAACCAAAAAGAAAACTTATGGGCATTGTATTCTTCTCTGAAGAAAAAAGGGCTAACAATAGTCTCCACAAGTATTCTTTGTTCATGCTCCATAGCGGCAGCAGCGTTTATCTTTGACCTTGTGGTTGTATTCCATACACTTTGCTTCTTGCTCAATCCTTTCAGAGAATGTTTTGCATAATGCATAAGCGATTCCCCAGTGCTCTCATATCGCACACAACTAGATTTCATTGTTGTTATAACTCTCTGATACAAGCCAATAGGAAGGACAGACATATCTTCAACCCACCAATCACCAGAATTATTTGGCTGGCCATTATTATGAAGCCAACGCGAACTGTTGTAGTCTAACCGTGAAAAACTTGATGCAATTTGCTCCCAGCAAGCCTTTCAAGAAATTGCATCAATACATCTGCTGACAAATTTTAACTCCTCTGTGAGAGGAAGCAGATTATCACAATTTTGTAACACTTCCAAGGATTTTTCAAGACTTTGGCTCACAATTTCTTCCATATATACTTCAGTTCGCGAGACAAGATTCTCTTCAGCATATTCTTTGGTCATTTCAAGGTATTCGGCTGCACAACACAGGGAAGCCACATTTGATGTGGTGATCTCAAAATTTATGCCACAACAAAACTTTGCAGAGAGTTCAAATGTCTCCACACCACCAGGTAAACCAGGAAACTCCAGCTTAGAAACATTTGAATCTCCATCTGGCACTTATAATGTGCAAGGTTTTTCTGTCCGCAATGTGTAAGGTTCTTTTGTCTGTAATGTGTAAGGTCAGATTTATCCGCACCAAAGCCGTAACTTCTGGGTGTAACTTAATCTCTACAACGTAGGTGCCAACTTCACAGATCTCAGGAATAGTGATGAGTGGCTTATCAATATCCCTCTGTAGTTGCACCTTTATTATATCGGAAGGGTCTCTTGCAGTGGCAGCCAGTTGTTACTGAAATTAATTAAACACGTCAAGGTTTTATCCCATGTTACAATGGATACATCAACATAATAGTTATCATCGCATAGAGTTATTTATTTTATTTTTTTTAATAAACTGACCTCCACATATTCCCACCATGAATGTGTTTTAAGTTGTATCACTCTTGCCTCGTGTGTCTTAAGCATGAGACCAAAAACAAGGTTCTTCACTAGTTCTTTGAAGTCTTAGTTTTCTAAATTGTTGTCAAACTTGTCGTAAACAAAATAATTAATAATTAATAAAATTGTTAACCAAAAACTTGAATTATATATATATATATAGACTATAGTAAATAAAGTAGGGTATAATAATAATGTGTATATATATATATATAAGAGTAAATAAAGTAGGGTATAGTTTTATATATATTATATGGGAATGTAGAGGTTTTGAGTTACAAAAAAATTAAACACACAAATACCCAACTCCATTGCATTGCATAAAACATATGTCTCTTTTCTCTTAGTAGATTTTATTACATTAAAGTTGTCAAATGTGAACAACAATAGATTGGTATCACTTACAATATACAATATTACTATCTTAAAGCATGTAGTACTAGCCATTCTATATATATCAATTGGATAGTATACGCCTAACAATAATGTCAATATTGTGTTGGTTGAGATAGCTAGGCATTCACTTTGAAAACTAATCTAACGTTGTTGATATAATTTCAAAAGGGCACCTAGTTATAATAATGTGATCAAAAATGGTAAGTTAATGTTTATGTGAATGCTCAAAATATATAACATGGATTTAGGATGATTGTTTAGGTATATCTAAAGATATTTGAGGGCGGCTAGCAGTGCGTGGTAGCACTTGCTTAGATAGAAATGGGGTAGGATTTAGTAGACCCATGGCTATCTTCTCAAAATTAGAAATAGTCGTTTACAAGCATAACAAACCGAAAAATTGCACCTATCATTATGCAAAACATGTGTGAGTCGAGTAAGAATTGACCAAGCCCTAAGTTGTGCTAATAAGTCTTACGTACCATACAGATATTGAACAATTCAAAATGGTGAGGACGTGAAGAAATCAAGGTCAAGGAGAGTCATCACAAGGACCTCCTACAAATAACCCATTACCTTCTCCAGAGTCGACTCTCATCTTGCATTCCTTAGAAGTAATTAATGAGACCTTAAAATGGCGCCAAACAATTGAAGTGGAAGTTGAGCACCCTCCATCAGGGTTAGGAAATCTTGAGGGATCAAGAGACTCTGATAGAGTTCCTCCAAGCGAGGACATTACTAGGGAGCTCCGAAAGATTAAGCTCCCAGAGTTTGCTGGAGGTCATGCCAACAAACATACAGAAACCTGGTTAGAAGGAATGAGAAGGTGCTTTGCACTAAGGGATTATAATTCCAATTCAATAGCTAAAATAGCAATATTCCAACTCAGAGATAGTGCTCTGAATTGGTGGGGTAACTTAGAGCGTCAACTACACCTCACTCTGGACACAGTTACTTGGGAGTTATTTGAGGAGAGATTCAGGAAAAAGTACCTACCAACATATTATGAGGAACAACAGGTAGGAGCCTTCCATGCTCTGGTACAGGGAAATTGTACGGTAGAAGAATATGAAATTTGATTCAAGGAATTGGTCAAGTATGTCTCCTACATGGACACTGACCAGCGCAAAGAATATCGTTTTATTTATGGATTGACCCCTAAGATTAGGGCAATGGTGCGGATCTGGAAACCATCCTCAGTTGCAGAAGCTGTGGAACAGACTTGTTATGTCAAAGAACACTTAGACTTAAAGGGTGGAAACAAAACCATTTTTCCATGCCAAACAAGGTTTATGGAGAAGGCTCCTCGTACCTTCCCCAGTAGAGGAAGTTTGAGGCCACCACCATATGGAAATAGGGTGGTACCCAAAGCACCAACAGTGGGGATTTCAATGGTTACTAATGCAGCTTCACCCACAGCTTCAAGGGTGCATGCAAATCAAGGTCATACATGAGGAGCAACAAGTAGGGGTAGGGGTCCCAAGGGAAGGAACTCTTTCCAAAGAACTCCACAACATTCAATTCAAGGTCTACTGTGCATCACTTGTTGGGGATGCAGGGGACCTCATTACCAACGTGACTGCCTTGAGTTGCAAGTTGGTAACAACCATAGAGAGGGAAAAGCACCAATGGGGAGGGCAAGTAGCCACATTTGAATCTATGCAGAAGTTGATAACCAATAGGTTGAACACTAGTCTATCGTGGTAGAAACCTCAGGTATGATAAACAAAGTAAAAGTTAAAACTTTGTTTGATTTTGGTGCTACAGATAGTTTCATTTCACCAGTTGCATTAGAAAAATTTGGGTTGGCAGCCCAAGAGCACAATGACTTTAAACAAGTTAAGATGGCTTTTGGGATAAAACAAGCAATAGGACCTAATGTTGACCAATGTCAGGAAAACCTCAGGGTGTGCATGACTAAGTTGAAGGCATACGTCATAGCATTGGGGACGTATGATGTATTTATTGGAATGGACTGGCTAGAAGCTCATCGAGCTTTGGTAGACTGTTTCAAGAAGAAGGTGATTTGTTTAGATGATGAAGGTAGGCCAATTGAGATTTTTGGAATCAAGAGAGGAGTGTCGCTATGATTCATATCCATGATGAAGGTAAAACATTATCTCTAACAAGGTTGCAAGCTATATGTGATCAAGGCTATAAGTGACCAGAAAGGACCCTCCCTAGATCAACATCCAATTTTTTCAGAATTCAAGGATGTTTTTCCTAAGGAATTGCCTAGATTACCTCCTGTAAGGGAGATTGATTTCACAATTGACCTAAAACCTTGTGTAAAACCAATATCTAAGACACCCTATAGGATGACAACTCCAGAACTTTGTGAGTTGCAGATGCAATTAAAAGAGCTCTTAGACTTGGGATTTATCAAACCTAGTATTTCACCTTAGGGTGCACTAGTGATTTTTGTCAAGAAGAAGGATGGTTCCTTACGACTATGCATAGATTATAGGGACTTGAATGGAGCCACAATAAAGAATGAGCACCCGATTCCTCGAATAGATGACCTATTTGATCAAATGAAGGGAGCAGTGATTTTCTCAAAGATAAATCTATGATATGGATACCACCAATTGAGGATTAAGGAAGAGGACATCTCAAAAACTACATTTCGAACTCAGTTTGGGCACTATGAGTTCATAGTTGTTCCATTTGGTTTGACAAATGCACTAGCAGTATTCATGAGCCTCATGAATGGTGTGTTCAGGAAGTATTTGGACCAAGTTGTGCAAGTCTTTCTGGATGACATTCTTGTCTATTCCAAGAATGAAAAGGAGCATGAAAATCACCTAGGGGTTGTATTGAATTACTTAAGATAAAATCAATTGTATGGAAAATTGTCAAAATGTTCCTTATTTTAGAAGAAAGTTCATTACCTTGGGCACATCATTTCAGGAGAAGGAATTTCAGTTGACCCGGAAAAGGTGAAGGCCATAATGGATTGGCCAGTACTGAAAAATTCTCATGAGATACGTAGTTTTATGGGGCTAGCAAGGTATTATTGCAGGTTTGTGGAAGGGTTTTCAAGGATTGCAAAACCCATCACCACATTACAGCGAAAGGGGGTCAGGTATGAATGAGCATATGAATGTGACACTGCATTCATGGAACTAAAGGGTTACTAACTAGTGCACCGATCCTTCGAGTACAGAACATGGGAAAAGAGTTCACTGTCTGCACCAATGCTTCGAAGCAAGGATTGGGTGCAGTATTGATGCAAGAAGGCAGAGTAATAGCTTACACATCTAGAAAATTGAAGAAACATGAAGAGTTGTATGCTACCCATGACTTAGAATTAGCAGAAGTGATGTTAGCCTTGAAACTGTGGAGGCACTACCTCGTTGGGAGACACTTTGAGTTAAGAACAGATCATCAAAGCCTAAAGCATCTCTTCACTCAAAGGGATTTGAATTCTAGACAAAGGCGATGGAGCGAATTCATGAGTGAGTATGATTTTGAGATCTCGTATATGAAAGGAAAGGAGAATGTGGTGGTTGATGCACTAAGCAGGAGACCACGAACTTTCTCCCTAGTAGCCTTAAAGGTAAATTTGAGGGAACATGTACTAGAGAAACTCTTTGAAGATAGTTGGTATCTAAAGTTTATCTCAGCACTCCAAAGTGGGAAGTAGATAGAACCAAAGTTTGAGGGATATGTCCTTGAACCAGATGGACTATTGATATTTCAAGGGAGAATGTACATACCTAAGGAAGGGGGTATAAGAAGGACCATCCTCGAAGAGTCACATAGAGCACTCTATTGTATACATCCTAGAGTAAAGAAGATGTACACGGACATAAAGAAACTATTCTTCTGGGCAGGGATGAAGCATGACATAGTATAGTTTGTCGCCAAATGTCTTGAATGTCAACGAGTGAAGGCTAATCATCGCCATCCAGCAAGACTCTTACAACCACATGACATCCTCATGTCTAAATAGGAGGTAATTTTTATGGATTTTGTTATGGGTTTGCCACTCACTTCACAAATGCACAATGCTATATTGGTTATAGTTGATAAATTGACCAAAAGTGCCCATTTCATTCCAGTAAGAGACACTTACTATGTTACTGATGTGGCATGAGTGTTTATAAGTGAAGTTATTCGACTACACGGGTTACCCATAAAGATCATTTTTGATAAAGACTCTCGATTTACATATAGGTTTTGGACAAGTTTGCAGTCAGCACTAGGGACTCAATTGAACCTGAGGACTGCATCTCATCCAGAAACAGATGGGCAGAATGAAAGAGTGAATCAGGTTATAGAAGACATGCTTAGGATGTACGTCATGGATAACCAGACTCAATGGGAAAGGCACTTACCATTGGTAGAGTTTTCCTATAATAACAGTTACCACAGTTCAATTGGGATGCCTCCTTATCAAGCTCTATATGGAAGGCCATGTAGGACGTCGTTGAGTTTGGAAAAGTTGGAGGACCGAGTAATAGTTGGGCCAGAATTAGTTCAAGAAATGGAGGAACAGGTAAAGAAAATTTGACAAATGTTAAAGGAAGCACAAGATAGACAAAAGAGTTATGTTGATTCACATAGGATTGATCGTAGTTACGAAGTAGGGCACCAAGTTTTTATTCATATCCGACCCAACAAAAGCACCATACGATTTGGGAAGGGGACGAAGTTGTCACCTCAGTTCGTAGGACCTTTTAGGATAAAGGAAAAGATTAGACCAGTCACCTATCGTCTTGTACTGCCACCCCATTTTCATAAAACTCATGATGTTTTTCATGTATCTATTTTACAACATTATGTTTCTGATGAATCTCACAAACTGGATTGGAGGGAATTGTAGTTCTCAGACATGGGAACCATAGTGGTCAAACCATTATGCATATTGGACTGTAGGGTTCGACAGCTTAGACATCGCATGGTAGACCAAGTTAAGGTCCAGTGGGATAAGTATAGCCTAGGATCTGCTACCTGGGAGGATGCAGAGACTATACATCATGACTACCCTTCACTTTTTGAGCATATGTGATGCCCATTTTTAACTTAGACAACTACCTATGCTAAGGTTCTATATTACAGTTCTATGTTATTTATTTATGAACACTATGTAATATTGATGCATTTAGTTGGACAGTGAAACTACTTATATGAATCATTAGATGGATTTGATATTGATGATGGAAATGTTTGATGTATGACCTAATGTATGACTTACCTGGTGATGAATTATCTAGTGCATGACTTATCAGAATTATTATTGTTTCATGTATGGCTCAAGTGGTTATGATTTATTTAATGAATGACTTAGTGAAACTATGATTTATTTCTAGTATGAACTGCAAGATTTACACATGGACACTAGACTTAATACATGTTGTCTAAGATCAATTATCTATATATATCTTATTGATATATAAATGCATGAATGAGAGCTAACCCGCAGATTGGAAAGTACTATATGATAGCCAAGATCTACTCTTTCATTGGGGGAAGGTCGAGACATCTCATGGGGAAAGGTATAATGTGCATTGTTCTATTACATTTTGTATCTACTGGATATGCACTCTTATGACATGGGTAAAATGTGAATGACAAATGACAAGACTAATTGACTGGATTATTCGATAACAAGTATCCAACCAGCACTATAGTGTGTTCCATTTAGGGTGTTGACCCTAGTTGTGAGGAGGCGTGGAGGTATTTCCCACTGTGTAACCTCCAAACCTGGAATCGTGGGAGGGTAGTGGTGGACACACTCCCCTAGACATGTGATGACGATTTCCAGTTGCCTGCTAGGGAAGTTAGGTCGATATAGTCGACGCTTCCACCATATTGGTTTTATCAGTGGTTAAATTGGTATAGATGATGCCACCATATATAGTAGCAAAGGATGGATAGGGTGGGAACAGAAGTAGGTTGGGAAGGATAGGAGGATATAGATCAGTTGGAGACTCTTGATGGAACACAATGTCATTGTCTGACTTATCAAATTTTACTACTATAACTCTCTCTCTCTATTTTGTTATGCCTTACTTCCAAACTGCTTCGAACTCCTTGTATCTTTTACACTCTAACTTCGGGGCGAAGTTTTCTAAAGGAGGAGTGTATGTAATGCCATACTTAATCTTATCATAAAAAATTTACTAGTGTTTAAATTACCTTAAAATATTGACTTATAATTATCAAGAAATATTGGTACATACCTACATTGGTGAAACTATAAATTTATTACTAATATAAATTTTGTTATTATTCCCAACTTACCTCCTCAAATTTAAATTTTGATAGGATATGGTCTCCTTCCATTTATTCCAATTTAAATATTAATATCTCATCCCCAAATTATCCTGTCAGATTTACTTGGGAGAAGACATGGTCCTCTCCAATTAATTACCAAATTATATATTCATATCTCATCCCCAAAATGTCCTCTCATATTTACTTGGGAGAAGACATGGTCCTCTCCAATTAATTATCAAATTATATATTCATATCCCATACCCAAAATGTCCTCTCATATTTACTTGGGAGAAGACATGGTCCTCTCCAATTAATTACCAAATTATATATTCATATCTCATCCCCAAAATTTCCTCTCATATTTACTTGGGAGAAGACATAGTCCTCTCCAATTAATTACCAAATTATATATTCATATCTCATCCCCAAAATGTCCTCTCATATTTACTTGGGAGAAGATAAGTCAAATGTAAGTATGAGGGGGTATTTATGACATTAATGAGAGGTGGTTGAGGTGGAGAAGGGAAGGGGGGCATAAAAGGGGAAGGATGAGGGGAGGAGAGAGGATCCTTGGTCTTGCTTTTGGTTTTGGTTTGGTTGTGGTTTTGGAGGATTTGTTTGAGAGTAAGGTGGGGAAGAGAGAAGGAGAGTATTGTTTATCTTGGACACACTACATCTAGTTGGACTTGGGCTCGGAGGGCTATGGAACCTGTAAAGGTTTCTTGGGCTAGGAAATACTTCCTAGTTGGCTAGGAGGTAAATCCTGTCGGCAGTCAAGATGAGCATCCTTGCAGGATCAGGAGCTCAGGGGCATCTCAACCAGGCTATCGGAACAGGTATTCCTCTATTTATAAATTACTCATGTAAGTGATTGGAATGAAATGCTCACTATTTAATTATAGGAAATAAATTTTAAATGGTAAATTATCATCATTTAAATGTTTAAGTTGGACATAAATTATCACCCATTTATTGTATTTGAAATTAGAGAATGTAGTTCTGGTAGAGGACCCTAGGAAGGAGCCTCACATGTCGAGCAAGGAAATGTCCAGGAACTCCATCTTGTCCTGGAGGTACTTTTGTAGACAGTCGTGATACTTGAGCAACAAATGTCGCTCAGTATCCTTGATACCTAGCTTCATGCGAAGGGTATGGAAAATATTTGTGAGCTCTGGCACATCTTGGTCCCTTCCCTATTGTAGTGTGGTCCACTTTATTTATTTGTCTTCATAGCTCCCGATAGGGTAATATTGTTCCTTGATGGCGTCTCAGAAAGAATTCCAAGTATGTGCAGCTGAAAATAACGAGGGTTCACTCTCGTCCTTTTGTTCACAATAGGTTTCCCACTAGTTCTTGACGTGTGGGGCATCTTTGAGAAGTGAAAAAGTAATATTTTCTTGATTGGAAAATTCATGAACTGAAAAATATCCTTCCAACAAATTTAACCATTTATCTACAACATCTTCATCTATTAGGCCTTCGAATATGGGAATATAAAAGTTAACTTGTACCTTAAAAGGAGTGGCACCTCCAGAGTGGTTGATGGATGAAGATGCATCACCTGTGGGTAGTCGTTGAAGGATCTAGGAAAAATTATTCATCATCACGTCCCTCTGTCACTCAAGGAATTCCTCGAGCAACATTTTGAATGGATCTCCCGCCACCTCATCTTTCTTTTCTTCTGCCGTGGGAAGTCATTAGCTTTTGCGAGGTTGATCTTGCAATGGTTCAACCAAATCAAGCCCTAACTCCTTATATCCTTACCTCGTTGGGGACATGGAAAGAAAAACAGAGAAAGATAAGACCACTTGGATACCACTAATCTGAACTTAAACATGAATGCAAAAACTTACAGATATAATCATAAACGTAGAGATGCAGTAGAAAAATACTTCATTTCATTAATAGAAAAATATTGAACTATGCTTACAAATAGAATGGAATAAGATAGCTCGGACGATGGTAGCTTATCTCTGAGAAGAGATGTCGCGATTACATGCCTTTTAACTGTGCTACAATGAGGCTCAAGGGCCTACTTATTATTGAAAAACATGAGAAAACCCTGAACAACCAAAACCCTAACCCCAAGAGATGTAACACTAAGAGTTTGTGGGCCCTGTTGGGGTTAGTTGGGCAGCCAACTTCCTAAGGGCGTAACTTGGTCGTATTATCTCTGTTTGGCGCGTAAAATACCTTTTTGGAAACGTATTGCTGAGTACTATAGGTTTTGCCATAGGCCACTACTTATGGTTGTGGGCCTATCGCGAACCCCAAAAAATGTCGTTTAGGGGGTCAAAACTGTTTCAAAAGTTCAGGACCCAAAAAACTACTAAAAATAGTAAATGTTGAAATAAACAAGGAAACAGATGAAACTAACTGGTGGGTCTATGTGGAATAGGCGGATGGCCATCAATATTGATCTGGATCAACCAAGGTTTCCAGTTCCTAATCCTACTTGGAATATGGAGTATCTACGGCTAAATAAAGAGATAATAGACAAGTGCTTAGACTAAGGAGGAAAACATCTTGTTTTCACTTGTATAAACCCTAACTTTCTACTTCTCAATTCCACTTGTATGAACCCTAAATATCTTTTGTGAGGGGAGAAATGAAATATGAGGTGTTCACAATAAGGTATCCTATGGATTTCAAGGAAGAAATTCTTAAGATGCAAAAATTAATCAAGATTTTAAGGTAATTTAAACACTAGTAAATTTTTTATGATAAGATTAAGTATGGCATTACATACACTCCTCCTT
>Ga0181465_100934_pt1 | contig 12499 bp, 10 predicted proteins | sample InSIn3gowninarea_FD_119076 | JGI IMG/M metagenome (GOLD analysis project Ga0181465, IMG submission 119076) | Clean room microbial communities from NASA Spacecraft Assembly Facility at Jet Propulsion Laboratory, Pasadena, California, USA -... ... | reverse complement strand
CATGGTATTGGATGCTTCGGCATGTATAAATATGTATTGTAACATTGAAAGGAACATAATGAAAAATCAAGCTGGTAGTCCCGGTTTTGGGATCCAGGGAAAAATCTCTGTGCATATGTGTTTTATGTGTTCTGCTCTCGCATTGTTTATTTTATTTGTTTAAGAATTCGTATGCAGGTAATTTCTGTACAGGGTTAAAACCTACAAGAAGAACTTCAGAAATAGTAAATTTTATCTACTCTATCTCGAACCTCAAATGGATTTCACCATTGGTAATTGTTCCCAAAAAGAATGAAAAATCATGAATGTGCATTGACTATTCAAAATTAAATAAAGCAAACTTAAAAGACCATTTTCATTTTCCTTTCATTGACTAAGTTCTAGATACATTAGTAGGAAAGAAATATTATTTTATCTCGATGGATTCAATGGGTATAATCAAATTCAAATAGCTTTAGATGATCAAGACAGAAAAAAACCTTTACATGTTCATGGGGAACATATGCCTATAAGCTATAACCTTTAGACTATGTAATGCACCTGCCACATTTCAAATGGCAGAATTAGTTATTTTCCTAAACTAATATATGTTTGTTTAGAGATACACATGGATGATTTCTAGTATATGGAAATTCTTCAGTGAGGAAGCCTTAAATAATATTCTAAAAATAATGGAAAATGTTTTGTGTTGCCAACTGAACAAATTTTTCTTTGCCACCATGCTTCTCTTGCAAGAATCAAATTCAAGCTAACCAAAATTGAAGTAATTACTAAATTACCAATCCCATCCACTCAAATGGATGTAAGAATTTTTTTGGGACATGCAAGCTACTACTGAAATTCCATAGAAAATTTTAATAAAACAGCGTTGCCATTGTTCAAATTACTCACAAAAGATGGTGAGTTTTCTTGAAATGTTGATTGTCAGATTGCTTTCAATATTATAAGGGAAAATTTTTCTATAACACCAGTGCTAAGGGGATCAAATTGGACCCTGCCATTTCATATGTACATGGATGCATTTGCTTCAGCAGTAGGAGAAGTTTTAGGACAACCTGTGTCATTTATTTCTTTAAAAACTTAACTCTTACTGAGCTTAATTATATGGTTACTAAGAAAGAAATGTTGGTAGTTAATCATGCTATTAATAAATTTTAGCACTATATTACTGGTTACAAATTTTTTGTTCACATTGATCACTCTATCATTAGGTGTCACATGATTAAAATAATAATAAATGGAAGGACAACAAGGTGGATTTGTTACTAAATAAATTCAATATTGTGATTTTAGATTGACTTGGAAGAGAAAATATGGTTGCAAGTTTTCTTTCTTGTATCATTAATCCTAATGAGACCATTTATGTAAAATATAATTTCCCTGATGAAAATTTATTTCTTGTATCTATTCAATCTCTAAGGTTTATTTATTTAGCTGATTGTCTATCTATAGGAAAATTAAAATCACATTTTTCACTAAGAGAGAAGAAAAAGATTATTAGACAAAGTGTCAAATATTCACGGATTCAATGGGACCTTTCTACACAAGGCTAGATTTGATTATTAGTAGATGTGTTAGGGAAGCGTGAAATGTTATATATTTTTAAAGCTTGTCATGAATAAGCATGTGGTGGAAATTTTGTAGATAAATACAAAATAATTCGCTTAGGATACCAATGGCCAACTCTTTTCTGAGATGCCCAAAGGTATGTCAAGATTTCTGATAGTTATCAAGGAATGGGCCATCCAATAGCATTAGATAAAATAACTCTTCAACCAGAAGTTATTGTTGAACCTTTCAAAAAATGGGAATTAGACTTTATAGGGGCTATTAATCCCTTGTTAAAGAAGAAGAGGTACATATTACTATGCATTGATTATGTTACCAAATGTGTGGAGGAAAAAGATTTAACAAAACAAATTGAATAGTCATTAGTAGATCTTTTGTTTGAGGACATTTCTCTTTGATTTGGAGTTCCAAGGGAAAGTATTATTTACCATAGAGAATTTAATTTACATTCAACTTGGTTTATGTAATTATCCAACAATATAATATCAAGCATTGAAATTTTCCTCTTTATCATACATAGGGAAATGGCTAAGTGGAGTCTACAAACAAGGTCCTAGAAGAATTTTATCCAAGACAATTCAACTCCATTGAAAGGATTGAGTAGAAAATATTCCAAGGAGCTTTTTGGGAATACAAAACAATGTGGAGAAATGTTATTGGTTTCACCCTATATGAATTGATGTATGGTAAGCAAGTCCATACATAACTAGGGGATATGGGACAGGAGGATTTTATCAATATTTGGGGGTATAAAAAGGAGTATTCAGTAAAAATAGAGAATATATACTAAATATTGGAGTTATTTTTATTAGAAAGATGTGTTGAGAGTGGGGTTCAACAAAAGGATTTTGGGAGGTTTTTATTAATATCTAGTTAAATTAGATGTTTTCTTTAATATCCCATGAATGTAGGTGCTATGGCATAGGTTGATTAAGTGGAGACCTTGTTCTTATTATTTCTTATATATGCTTTCATATATGTGGTAATCATGGAAAATATTTTAGCAATAATCAATTAAAATAAGGGCCTATCAAATCCATCTAGAAAACCTGATTATGCAAATCTCTAGAGAAAAGAAATTTTGGGGGAAAGAGTTATTGGGATTCTCATATATGACTATGGGTAATGATGAGAATTTTAGGGTTTCTAAATGGCCATGTCCTTCCTTGGATATAGATGACAGTTTAGGCTAGAAGTTCCTTATGTTAAGGGGGAGTTGGTGGGAAATTATAAGGTTGTAAGGAGGACCTCACTTCCACTACAATCCATTAATGACATAGAATTTGTAGCCATTCAATGTCAATTTTGGTGGTATTTGGAATGTTAGAAGAATCCAAAAAAGGGGGCTGAGAATCAGGATTTTTCAATCCAGTTTTCCTCTAAAATTACCACTAAGTTCAATAAGAATGGGAGGTTGGGAAGCACACAGTGTGGTGAGGAAGAGTTGGTAAAGAGAAGAAGGTAGCATAAATGAGTGAAGTGAAGTGTAGAAGGAATGATGTTATTATTAGGTAAAGATATGGTAAGGAAGCATGTGCAACTCTATCAAGAAGAAACATTAATGGAAAATTTTCATGGCAGAGTTATCTCTAAAAAATCAATGAGCATGTGGGTGAGAAAATGAATGGAAACAACAAATTTGGCTATGCTCCTATTTTAAATTCATTCGCTAAGGGTTAGATTACTTCTATCTTTCAAATAATAAAGGACAAATAAAACATCATGGAGGGGAAATGGTATTGGTATAGTTCAATCTCATCCTTAAAAATTGGACCCCTATGTATGATCCAATGAGAGAGAAGGATAGTATCCATTTATTATGGATGAAAATTCATTCACTTACATTAGAGTTGTGGTTAGAGATGGAGTTAACTATGATACGAAATAGGTTGGGTATGATGTTGGATGTAGATGAAGAAACACATTCTCTAGATAGGACTTCTATGGTGAAAATTTGTGTGGAATTGAACATGGGAGATGGTTTGAATGAATGTACTGATATCTAGGTAATGAATTGTTCATATTGTTAAGATATTGATTATGTAAATATCCCTTTTAGGTGCTCTATATTTCATTTGTATGGCCACCTCAAGAAAACATGCCCTAAAAAATATATGCCTAATAATTTGATGATGTATAAGTGAGAATGGAAGACACTAAACCTATGCACTTCCAACTAGAGTAGGTGCAGAGGAATTCTTTTAATCCCTTTTTATTGAAAGGTTAGTCAAATTTTATAGAACTCACTTCAATTATTGTTCAAACAATATTGCAAGAATTGGCTACTAGCCTCTAGTCCCAAAAAAGTGTAGTTAGGGAGCTTGATCAACATGTAAAAGTAGATTTGGTAATTCACTTGGTGGACCCACTTCCTTTACCTAGAAGATGACCTTAACATTTGTGGATATAATTAACATAAATAAAAATCTTCATAGGTGGCCCCTCCTTTTGTGGATTTAGATACCATAAATGAACATGTGTCAAAGGAAAGTTGTCCTTCTTAATAATATTCCCTCTAGAAAGTGGGTGAAGGTTCCAAAGTCCCATGGTTTTTTTCATCTTAAGTAGTAGGATTAAGTCCTCAAGTCTCGATTTGCTCTGGTATTGATTTGTAGATAATATGAGAAAATGCCAACTTGCTTGATAAAGATCTCTACTTTATTATTAGGGAAGCTATGAGCTAATTTTGTAGAGCTTCCAAGGAAATTTGAATGACCAAATGTGAACCTTTTAAAGTATGAAGTCAAGGACTTCCCCACCAAAAACTTATGGCTACTCCATGGAACACCCATAAAAGTAAAATGTGAAACTTTAAAGCAAGGAAAAGTCAAGGACTTCCTCTTTTACTATTATGACTACTCCATGGAATACTTAAACAAGTAATAAAGTGACACTTGGCATAAACTAGACAATGAATTTGAATGTTCAACTTGCATTATCCTTAAGGAAAATCCATGTAAAGGTACATTCCACATAAAACTATGGATGAATTTAGATGAATTTAAATGTCGAGGTTTTATTACAAAATAAATGGGGTGTTCTATGGCACACTTAGAGTTAAGAAAGAAAGACCCACCAACTATTCAAGTTATCAGAAAATTAGCAAATTTTATACTAACTAGAGTTATTACAAAAAAATGTGTTGATCCAGGAATACCAATTGTTACAATTATCATCATCAAAAATTATATTCCAAATACTTGAATAAATTTAGGTGTAGCTTTCATTGTAATGAAAATGGAAACTATGGAACATCTAAAAATATGTACTCTTCAACCAACACACATTGTATTAGAATTATCTAATAGATCTGATCTAAGGTAATGCCTAGGGGCGTAATATAAGAAATTATTTTCTCCTTGGAATACCCTATAGACTTCCTAATTCTTCAACCCAATTCTAATTTAGGAGGACATTCTTTAATTTTAATAATACCTTGGATGGAAATAGTGATGAATTTATTAGATACCAATTAGTAAATATGACCTTTACAAAAGGTACATAAGCAAACAAGTCATGCTTTATCCCGCCTACAAAAATTGGAAATGAATTAGAACATGTATCATGGCTTGATGACACTGATTCTGATGGAGAAGTAATTCAACCTATTTTAACAATTGCATAGGCCATGAATATAAAATAAAATACTAATGAAAATCTACTCAATCATTTTAGCTATAATCTTGATTTTATAGGGCAGACATCATTCTTTAAGGAACTTTATGTTGATCATATTTTGGGACAATTTTCTTAGGAAATGTGTATTATGTATACTTTGACATCTTTGTTTTAGTCCATACTTCCTATAAATTCTATATACCAATCATGTAGTTAAAGCATTGAAATCTACTCTCAAAAATATTTAAATATTAGTTTTGCCTTAGATAAGTCGTATAAAGAACAATTATTTCAGATGTTACAGAAATACTCCAATGCATTTTCCTGGGATTATATGGATAAGAAGGGTATTCATCTAGATACAAGCATTCATCATAACTATATACAAGATAATGTTGAACTTGTTAGGCAGCCGTAGAGAAGAATGAATCAAATTTAAAAGAAATAGTGAAAGAAGAACTTCAAAAATAGTGAAATTTATCTACTTTATCTCAAATACCAAATGAATTTTACCATTTGTAATTATTCCCAAAAAGAACAAAAAACCATGAATGTGTGTTGCCTATTTAGAATTAAATAAATGAAACTTAAAAGACTATTTTCATTCGCCTTTCATTTACTAGGTTCTAGATACATTAGTAGGAAAGAAATATTTTTTATCTTGATGGATTCAATGGATATGATCAAATTCAAATATCTCTAAAAAATCAAGACAAAAACACATTTACATGTTCATGGGGAATGTATGCCTATAAGGTATAACCATTAGACTATGTAATGCACTTGCCACATTTCAAAGGGAAGTATTACTTATTTTTCTCGACTAATATATGACTTTTTAGAGATGTACATGGATGATTTTCTAGTATATGTAAATTATTTTGAGAAAGCATTCAAAAATATGCAAAAAGTCCTAATCAAATGCCGAGAAATAGATATGGCACTAAGTAATGAGAATTGTTTTGTGTTGCTAGTTGAATAAATAATTCTTGGCCACCATGTTTCTCTTACATGAATCAAATTCAAGCTAACCAAAATCAAAGTGATTACTAAATTACCAATCCCATTTATTCAAAGGGATGCAAGAAGTTTTTTGGGATATTAACACAAATTTTATAGAAATTTTTACTAAAATAGCCTTTCCATTATTCAAATTACTCATAAAAGATGTTGAGTTTTCCAAAAATATTGATTGTCATATTACTTTCAATATTCTCAAGGAAAAACTTTCTATAGCACGAGTGCTAAGGGGACTAGACTGGACCCTACCATTTCATATATCCATGGATGCATCTGACTCGGTAGTAGGAAAATTTTTAGGACAACATATACCATTTATTTCATTAAGACCTTAACCCCTACTGAACTTAATTATATGGTATTGAAGAAATAAATGTTGGCAGTTGTTCATGTTATTACTAAATTTTAGCACTATATTACTAGTTACAAAGTTTATGTCCGCATTGATGACTTTATCATTAGGTGTCTCGTGATTAATCTAATAACAAATGGAAGGATAACAAGGTGGATTTATGACTAAATAAATTCAATATTATGATTTTATATTGACCTGGAAAAGAAAATATAGTTTCCAATTTTCTTTCCTATATCATTAATCCTAATGAGACCATTTTTGTAAAATATAATTTCTGTGACGAAAAATTATTTCTTATATCTATTCAATCTCCAATGCTTATTAATTTAGTTAACCAGCCTATATCCATCTAAATTTGTATCTATCATGCGTTGAGAGGGATCAAATCCCTCGAGGTGCAAACCTTCTTTCTGGAGTGTATAATTTGAGGAAGGGAATGCACCTCGAGGGATTTGATCCCTCTCATCACATGATAGATCTAGAGTTAGATGGATCTAGGTTCATTCCAGCTAAGGGAAGGAATGTCACATTTTTAGACAATCATTACTATGTATATGTTTGAGATAAACTTCATACTTTGAAATTTACATTTTTTTTCTTTGCTTGACATGACCATATCATTCTATTCTTTAATTTAGTCTATATTGCTTGCCTTGAATGGTTTGTACGTTTTTGCTTGGATGTTTTGAGTGGTTTGTGTGTGTCTGTGTTTGGATGCTTTGAGTGGTTTGTGTGTTTATGTGTTTGGATATGGATGGTAATGTTTTATGAATGTTACAGTTGTTGTGTTCTATTTCTATATGTGTATGTAATTGTCTATTAGTAATTAGTTGGTGATGAAGAAGGGAGACAATCTTGTCAATAGTTTGTAGGAGGATTGATACTACACATCTATTTCATTTAGTTTTAGGTATCACAACTTTTGACAACTAATTAATTATTAGTAGTGTCCCTCCAGGTATTATTAAATATATCTTGGAGAGTAGTTTTAATTTTAAATTTGCCCAATTACCTCAGTATGTTAAGATGATAGATATTGTTAATAACTTTAATGATGAAAAATGATGAAATAAAAATTTTGACTGCAAAGAGACATTGTAATTTAGTGTTAAATGGAAGAAAATGTGAATAATAAGAATGTAGTCAATTACAAATAGTATTCGTTCTGATCAATCTCAAACTATTTTCTTCTACTATTCTTATTTTCACCCCTGTTAGTTTTGCCATATTTTCATATCAATTATATAAAAAGGGTAGTTGAAATCATAAACCATTCAAATATTTAACTCAAGCTATTGCAGTAAACATCTTACGTTGTCTCTCTTGCTCTCCAATATTAATAGGTTGAATTGTTATAAAAAACAAAAAACAATGAACATTGTCAATAATTTTTTTGTGTTTACATTGAAATAAATAAGATTGTTTATCCAATCACTTTAAAATTAATGTACCATCATACATCCAGTTACATCAAATCAGAAATCAACAACTACACTGAAATCAATGCATCTAATGTGAGTAATCAAATAGGAGTAGAAAACATCTACACTAAAATCAATGCATCTAATGCGAGTAATCAAATAGGAGTAAAAAACATCTACACTGAAATAAATGCAACTAATGCAAACAATTAAATAGGATTAGAAAAAAAATCTACACTAAAATCATTGCATATAGTGCAAGTAATCAAATATAATCAGAAATCAACATCTAGACTAAAATCAATGCATCTAGTGCAAGAAATCAAATAGAATTAGAAAAAATATACATTGAAATCAATGCATCTAATCCAAGCAATCAAATATCATTATAAATCAACATCATGGATGGGAAATGGTATTGGTATAGTTCAATCTCATCCCTTAAAAATTAGACCCCTATGTATAATCCAATGAAAGAGAAGGATAGTATCCATTTATTACGGATGAAAATGCATTCACTTACATTACATTTGTGGTTAGAGATGGAGTTAATTGTGATATGAAATAGGTTGGGTATGATTTTGGATGTAGATGAAGAAACGCATTCTCTAGATAAGACTTCTATGGTGAAAATTTGTGTGGAATTGAACATGGGAGATGGTCTGAATGAATGTATTGATATCTAGGTAATGAATTGTTCATATTGTTAAGATATTGATTATGTAAATATTCATTTTAGGTGCTATATATTTCATTTGTATGGCCTCCTCAAGCAAACATGACCTAAAAAATATATGCCTAATAAATTGGTGATGTATAAGTGAGAATGGAAGACAATAAACCTATGCACTTCCGACTAGAGGAGGTGAAGAGGAATTCTTTTAGTCCCTTTTTATTGAAAGGTTAGTCAAATTTTGTAGAACTCACTTCAATTATTGTTGAAACAATGTTGCAAGAATTGGCTACTAGCCACTAGTCCCAAAAAAAGTGTAGTTAGGGAGCTTGAGTCAAAATGTAAAAGTAGAGTTGGTAATTCACTTGGTGGACCCACTCCCTTTACCTAGAAGAAGACCTTAACCTTTGTGGATGTAATTAACATAAAGAAAAATATTCATAGGTGGCCCCTCCTTTTGTGGATTTAGACACCATAAATAAGCAAGTGTCAAAGGAAAGTTATCCTTCTTAATAATATTCCCTCTATAAAGTGGGTGAAGGTTCCAAAGTCCCATGGTTTTTTTCATCTTGAGTAGTAGGATTAACTTCTATGAGGGGAAAACATCATTCCAATTAGATATAGGTAACCCATAGGTATCCATGAAGTTAAAATGGTTACAAGTAACAAATGGAGATCAATGAAAAAATATGTCCTAGTGTTCTTATGTTTTCTCTCTAAATCCCTTGTACTTGTTGGTCTCTTCAAAGCATTTTTGAAGGCTTCCAAGAGTTTCCCCAAGTCACTATATCGGGAATTTCAAGATAGAGCTTGAGATAAAGGAACTATGATTAATGCAAAGAATGACCCTAGGCTTTTGTCCTAGGGATTTTTTATAAGCATCCAACCTTACCTCTAGGGAATCCCCAAAAAATTATTAACAAAATTGCATCAAATTTCCTCAAGTCTCGATTTGCTCCGGTATTGATTTGTAGATAATATGAGAAAATACAAACATTCTTGATAAACAAATCTACTTTATTATTAGGGAAGCTATGAGCTAATTTTGTAGCGCTTCCAAGGAAATCTCAATGACCAAATGTGAACCTTTTAAAGTATGGAGTCGAGGACTTCCCACCAAAAACTAAGGGCTACTCCATGGAACACCCATAAAAGTAAAATGTGAAACTTTAAAGCAGGGAAAAGTCAAGGACTTCCTTGTTGACTGTTACGACTACTCCATGGAATACTTAAACAAGTAATAAAGTGGCACTTGGCATTAACTAGACAATGAATCTGAATGTTCAACTCACATTATCCTTAAGGAAAATCCATGCAAAAGTACATTCCACATAAAACTATGGATGAATTTAGATGCATTTAGATGTTGAGGTTTTATTACAGAAGAAATGGGGTGTTATATGGCACACTTAGAGTTAAGAAAGAAAGACCCACCAACTATTCAAGTTATCAGAAAATTAGCAGATTGTATACTAAGTAGAGTTATTACAAAAAAAGTGTTGATCCAAGAATACCAATTGTTACAATTATCATCATCAAAAATTATATTCCAAATATTTGAATAAAGTTAGGTTTAGCTATCATTGTAATGAAAATGGAAACTATGGAACATCTAAAAATATGTACTCTTCAACCAACACACATTAAAAAAACAAATATTTGTAATATTTCCCAATAACCACAAAACAAAAAAACCACTAATCTTTTATCATTTTTGTAAATATTCATCCCACTCAATAAATATCCACTAAAATCAACCATAGAGTATGTCCATCAACAATGGTCAGAGTTAATGAACCATAGCGCAACAGACTCCTTACACTCCTTGTTCTCAATAATTCCACAGCAATTTTCCACAACGGCAATGGATCCAAAGTCCAGGATCTTGAGCGCACTGGTCTAATCCTGGGTCATCACACACTTACGAGGATTTGAGGTCCTTCTATGAAACACCCTTTCTATGATGGTAGGTCTCGCCATTTTACAGCTGCCAACCGTTGATTATATTGGAACCCATACGAACTAATTGAATCACCCATGGGGAATGCAAAAGGCGGATAGATATTTGTACCTCTAATAGAAGATTTGCCTTTCTACCCAGCGGAGCCAATGCGTAACGGACCTGCTTCCCTAGCCAACTAAACTCATCCATATAGATTCTGCATTTTCTTTATGGACCTGCTTCCCTAGCCAACTAAACTCATCCATAGAGATTCTGCATTTTCTTTATGTCCGAGTTTTGTTTTTCTGTGCAATTAGGTGTGAGTGCAATTTAATCACTTAATGCTACCATATTTAAAACTTGCATTTGCATCAATTTAATCACTTAATGCTACCATACCTCAAAAAAACAATAATCTTACATTCATTGACATGGTAATTTACGTTGGAAACTAATGCATGTAACCAACAACAAGAAAACACTGATCAACTCTTCATAAATTCATAAATAAGAAAACACTGATCAACTCTTCATATATTCATAAATTACAGATTACAAGGGTTCCTGACACCTGTTTACCATTTGCTCCCTTGTTGGAACTTGAACAATTACAGGGTGATTACCTTTTTCTTCTACTACTAAACTCTTGTCCTTCCAATAATGCCCTATGGCGAATGTCAAGAAGAACCTTTCATTTTTTACATGTTCTCAGATAAATTTATCAATGCTCTACTATTTTACAGGTAAGGAATAGTTTCGTTGTTACAAATTACAAGGCTATCACACAAAGCCAAATTCAGTTATACCTTCTATTTATTTCCAACAATATTCAGGTTAGAACATATTAGTGGATATATATTGGGGCATTAGCACCATTCACAAGCAGGTCCAGCAGGTCCATCATTCTCTTTATGCAAGACCTCAGCTAATTTTCATCCTAAACTCTGCACTCATATCTTAAACTGAATTCTAATTCTTTTTTCTAGACTAGCTCTCACAAAGCATTTGAGTTGTTCCTGATTGCTGGCCATCTAACTGAAAGATTTGGCAGCGTGCACCAGTCTTTATCCTTAGAACACCAGGGGAATCAAGCATTGTATTGCATATCAAATCTACTAAAGTACCAATGATTCTACAGCTCTGGTTAAGTACTCAATAGTGCTTCCAAGGTTGCAGAACTTCAGTCTACAGTCACACAGATTGAATGGGTGTTCGCAGTTATATTGTTCCTTTGCCAAGAACTCTGCTCTTTTGGACCTCAATTCCCCTCAAATAAAGATGTTCTCTTTAATTGGAACTTATTTACATCCTAACATGCAGGTCGATTTCTCCAAGAGAATGTACCTGGGCAACAAATGATATCCAAGTTGACATCTTAACAATGGAATTAACTAATTATTTTCAATCGATTTCCTTCATTGTTGCTGGTTGATTTTCCTGGGATTATCGACATCTCATTTATTGGGTTCACCTCACCCTGATTTGAACTTCTTTCATTTGAATCAACTTCATCTCTGGTTAGAACATTGTTTGATTGATTTCATTTTCCACAAATGTGGTATTTAAGTTACTTCTTCTTGCAAGTCGATTTTACCGTTGTTAGTACACTGCTAGTAGATTTGTTTGACATGATCATTTTCTTCAATTTCAGGGTCGACTAGCTTAATGATAGTGTCCTTTTGCTTCAGCTCATGTTCATTCATCAGTTCTCAATTGATTCTCTGTGTGTTCAAAATGGATTCAAGTAGCTTAGGAATTACATCGATTTCCATGTTCATTCATCAATTCTCAACTGATTCTCTCTGTGTTCTAAGGATAAAGACTGGTGCACGCTGCCAAATCTTTCAGTTAGATGGCCAGCAATCAGGAACAACTCAAATGCTTTGTGAGAGCTAGTCTAG
>Ga0181465_100932_pt1 | contig 12510 bp, 14 predicted proteins | sample InSIn3gowninarea_FD_119076 | JGI IMG/M metagenome (GOLD analysis project Ga0181465, IMG submission 119076) | Clean room microbial communities from NASA Spacecraft Assembly Facility at Jet Propulsion Laboratory, Pasadena, California, USA -... ... | reverse complement strand
ATTCTAAATAGTTTTTTCCAAAGTTGATAGATTTACAGTTGAATATTTTATCTGTGTTAAGGTTTAAGAAATATGTATCTTCTGGTTTGATACATGTGTATCGTAAAAATGATTTACCCTGGTTTATTGGTAAGAACCATCTCTATAAAACTATAAAGTAATTCTCGACCATATGGAATTACATAAAGATAAGGCCAAGGCCAAGCCTATGATTTAATGATTAAAGTGAATAATACTGAACACGTTCCTATATAAAGCCTTTGCTTTGAGTATGCTGACAGAGTGATAATGCAAACTTATGAGTCACGATTTTCGTGACAATTATTTTTCAAAGAATACTAATGAAAATCAATTATGTTTCAAAGAATACTTAAAAAGAATTAGAATTTGTAATCGAGATAACATATAACATAAAAAAATACCTTTTCAAAAAGACAATTTATGGATTTTAAAACTATTTCAAATGTTTACCATGGATGGAAGGTGTAGGGGTAGGTGTAGAATTGACAGGTGGAGATGGAGGTGGAGGGTTGGAAGGAGGTATGGGTGGAGGTGAAATACTGGAAAGAGGTGGATGTGGAGGTGTAGGTGGAGGTGAAATTTAGATTTCCCCATAGAAATTAATGAAGAAAATATATACAAATAGAATGGAAGGCTGAAAGAAAAGTTGCAAGCTTCTGAAACAACCATTGAGGAACTCTGGAATGATGTTTCATCACTGGACAGATAGGAAAAAGAAATAGCCATGGAATTGGAAACACTAAAGAACAACTTACAAAGGAGACTAAATAAGGACAATAATTTGCAAGGGAAATTTCCTCTCTCAAAGTAGAGTGAGATAGCATGAAACTTGAAGTTGAACAACTTAATGGCTTAGGACAAGGCAATGAAAAGATTAAAGCTGCAAATAAGGCATCAAATGAGATGGATAATACCAAGTGTATCATAGAGGAGTTCGAGAAAGAGATAGAATATGAGAAACAAATTAATATTAATCTCAATTTATAGTTATAGAAGACACAAGAACCAAATTCCGAGCTTCTTCTAGAAGTTCAAGATTTAGAAGTGTTATCACAGAAGAAAAGTAAAGAGATTGAGGAGATCTCTTGTAGATCCTATGATGTTTCAAAATCTAGAGAAGATAAAAAAGGAAGGCAATTTGAGGATATTCAAATGGAGTGGCTACAAACACTATCATCTTCAAAGAAAAAAATTAGAGAGATTACCAACAAAATTATCCACAGTAATAGTCAAAGAAGCTTACAACTGCTATTAGGTGACATGGAGACTTTAGAGATAGATTTTCAAGAGGCTAAAAAATAAAGTAGAAGATTCATTTGTAACTAACAAAATGAAATAGATACAAGAAACAAAAGGATAGTTCAGCTTGAATATGGTATGCATAATTCATCCAAGACAATACATCTTGTCAAAACAAGTGAAGATAATCTAGAAGCCCAAAAACATAATGTCAAAAACCTTACTCTTGACTTGAAAGAGGATGAAAGGTTGGACTATAACAACCCATTAAAGAAAAATTTTATATGTGATACACAGACTTTGCAAGATAAGATTTTGTAGCTTGATGAAGTACAAATTGAATTGGAAAACATCAACAAGAAATTAGAGAAGGAAATTAGGATATATAAGCTTGACACTGTAGACCTAGAATTTCAACTTGCAATGGTTGATGAGGAAACCCAAGATCTTAGAGAAACTAATCAACATTTGCAAGCAAACCTTAAAACTTTCTAGGCAGAAAACCTTGTGTTGCAAAATTTCCTCCATGCATGCTGAGAAGCTAGCAAGCTCACATGGGAACATATTGGGGACCTAATGGAATAAATGTCATTATACTCAAGAAAGACTGAATCTGAAAAATGAATAAGAGAAATATTAGATAATAAAACTTATTAAGTAGATGGTGATCACATAAACAATGGTAGCACACTACTACATCTACAGGAGAAAAATGATCAACTACTTAAGCGAATTTATGAGCTTGAGACAACGAAATCATGATGAAGAAAAAAGTGGATCTAAAGAAAAGAAAAAAAGAAGAAGAGAGGAATTGATGATAATGGAGAGAAAGCTTTCATAAACCCTTCAATTAGAGGAAAATATTATTGAACTCTCTAGAGAGGTTGAAGACTATAAAAAAGCATGGAACTATTGGGTAAAAGAGATGGATCAATTAGAGAATGAATTTGAAGCACTAAAATAGCAGCATGAGAAGTGTTCATCTAAAAAATAATAGGAACAACTACAAGAAGAATTACAAAATCTCATAGATGAACATGCAACTTCTTTTTAAACCATAAGTATCCTATAGAGTAAGGTTGAAAATTTATAGAAGGAGATAGATACAGAGACAACAAAGTTTGCAACAGATTTGGATGCATTGTTGTAATCTAGAAGGGTGTAGGAACAGAGCGCAAAAAGGGAAGAAGAAGCACTAAGAATGACTTGATGGAATAATTCTACTACATTAGAACTACTTCAGGAAGAATTTAAGAGTATTTCTCAACATATGTCATCAACATTCGATGCTACGGAGAAACTACTACGACAAGCATTTAAATAAGCTTCTAAATTCCTCCTAGAGGAAACCAATCTGCAAGAAACACTTAGAAAGGATAAAGAAGATTTTAAATCTATGAAAAAGCAATATTAGGACAATTGGAAAGAACTTATGAACCAATTATGTGTCTCAAAGAAGGAGAGTGAAGCATTGTCATCAAAGCTACAAAACACATAGGATGAGATTTAGAAACAAATAAAGAATGAGCTTAATTATAGGAGTCAGATTGAAGAGTTGTCTCTGAAGCTAGCCACGTTAAAAACTGAAGTGAAAACCCTTATGAATGAAAAGAGTGAACTTACTCAAAAGGATCATGAGTATGAGCTTCTAAAAGTTGGCTTGGAAGATACTAACATATCCTTACATGCAACTAGAATAGATCCAGATAGTTCCAGAGTAGAGACAACAGAATAAGAGGCTACTTTATAAGAATCTTACCAGGAAAAATTCAAACTTGATAAAGAGCTTAGATGTTACAAGAAAATTTGAGAAATTTATAGGTAGAATTGAACGAACAAAAATGTTGCAAGTATGATCAAGAAACAATAATTGCATCTCTTGAGTCCAAATTAAAGGAGCAAACCATTACTAGATGGAACTCCTAGTAACCATCCACATAGACAGTTACACATAACCCAATGGGACTCAAACAAAGTGTTTTACAGCAAGGAACTAGATAATGACCAAAAACATTGGAAACAACCCACTGAGTTAACCCCTTGGTTTATGTTAGAATTAAATATAACAACTAACTACAAAAAATCTAAAATTTTCCATCTTGATTGCTTTATCAATATTTTCCAGAGTTCACTCTGATTTAATTTTATGAGAATATATTTCATCTTACTAGGATATGCCACTGGTTTGAAGAATGTATACTTATTAATTTCTTAAATTAATATCTTTCAAATGAGAAAAATCTTCCTGATTCTTCTTATCAGTCTAGCAGACACTGATTTCAAAAATGGCATATAAAGAGGCATTGGATGAATATGGCATTAATTACATCTTAGCAGTCTGAGTAAATAATTATACCTAAAGGGCATATGAGATACACCTAACTACCCACCAATGACTGTAAAGAGGCTAATCAATGGTGTAGAAGAGTCAATTGACACCTGATATTTTCACCAACTCTATTTTCTACAATAGTTTCCATAAACAATGTTAATGGCAATGGCTCATGCAAAGTGCTCCCAACATAGTCACCAAAAGGAGATCAAATAAATGCAATAGATTCCCCTAAGATAGAGGAGGATGAAGGTGAATGATAAAGGGAGCACTATATATATTCCTCTATGAAAAAATAGACCTACTTAAGGGAAAAATCCTAGACCCAGATGATGGTTGAGCAAGATGATGATACTGCTATTGAAAATGATGATTGTGACTAGAACTAAAACTCTAACAAACTTCTGCAGGAAAAGAAAAAGAAACCCATTGTGATGCTCCTCCAACCCAGCGTTCATAATGTTGGTTTTCAAAAAAATGGCTAATACTCTTGCTCTTTTTGGGTGAGAATATTTCTCTTGGATGCTGAGTGTTGTTGTTTCAACGATTGGGACAATGTTATCTCCTTGGACCTATGCTATGAAAATTATTTGGCAATATTTATTTTTTCCTGCTTATCTTTAAATTATCCATCTTCTGATGTCTGTGACAATACCCAAGTTGGTGTGCCACTAACATCCCACAAAAGCAAAATAAAGTAGCATATATAAATAAGACATACTAAACTATTTAATAGAAAGGTAGAGAAACAAATGGAATACAAAGAACCATACATGCCAAAGAAAATATTTCCATTTTCACCCAAGTCCCATACTCTTTTAGCTTTATATTAACGATTTAGAAGATCTAATTTCAAAGTGATACAGGTGGTTGCCTTATCTATGGGATTTCCAACAAGGATGTAAGATTGCCTCACTTATCTATGTGCAATTATGGTTTAAGGTTCCATCCATAATTTATTAAAGGAATATCTTATACATCGCTCAAGATAGATGTACGTTACACTATAAATATTTCACCTTTGTAAGGCAATTTTCCTGGACGTATGATAGATTATAGAATAGGAGTTTCATGTGATGAGTTTATACACATCTTAAGTTTCTGGGCATCTTTCGTTTCCATGTATCAGAGAATAACAAGTTTTCACACAAAAATCATGTCCTCCTAACTATGGCAAGGACCTTCCATAGTTTGAGGCGAACTCTTTTTCTACTGCCTCACATGTCTTGGCATTTTTGAAGTATATATGTGAATTGATGGAAAGACATGAAGATTCCACAACAAGGTTATTTATTATTTCTTTATGACAAGGGAATGTTGGTTAGCTGAAGCATTCTTGCAGCCCAAAGAGCATACATTCTCTCAAATCTCTAGTTGAAATCTTCCTTAAGCATTTCCACCCAAGGTTAAAAAATTTGATGGTACATATCAAGAGTTGTTGACAACCCTATGAGAGGAAGGCCTCCTTGGTATTTTTGAAGGGAATTATAACATTGTTGGGGATGAAAGTGGAGCACATATGGAAGAGGGATTGTGCTCATAATTTGAATATGAAAAGAATAGATATTTGTAACATGAACAACCTTGCGCTATCAACGACAGGAAATAGGGCCATTTTAGCATCTAAAGAGATTTCTTAAGAAATAAATGAGTACCACCATGAAAATGTGATGGAATTATGACACCGCATTCAAATGATACATATATCACTCTTTTTGGTTAGGATTGGCATTAGGTTGGTGATTTTTTTATTAGCTGTCCCATAGGAAATAACATTGCAAATCCAGAAGAAAAACGTAGTAGTAGCTTTGAGATGAATTTGCTGTGGGATTTATGCTCAAAACTAAAGATAAGAACTCTCCCTTCTCTTGTGGCTTATGTACATGATAATCATAATAATGAAAACATAAGCTTGGACACTCATAATGTTGGCATTATGACACAGGTTTGGCACTATGGCACTGGTGTTGTCCTTGATAGCAACTCACTTAGATGGAAAATCATTGTTCAGGCTCTCAGAATGAAAGAAAAAGAGGTATATGCAGGTTTCCTTTGACGAAGTCGCGTATACACGTGAGATTGCCGATCAAAAGTTGCATATGAATATGCACACACTTTCATGCATGCAAAAACGCATACATGTGGGAAAGCTTCTTTTTAGGACCATGGTATTTGGACCTATGGTTTTGGACCTTGGTATTGCATTCAAATTATTGAACCAAGGTTTTGGGTCCCTAGTATTGGTTCTATATGGTTTTGGACCATGGTTTGAGTAAGGACTAAGACTATAAAAAGGAGGAGATCATTTGGCAATGGGATTGACTAAAGAATTGAATATCTTATGATGAGCAAGATCTGGAATACTGGTGATTGGTTTATGGTGCATAGCTGAATCTGAACCAAGGACAAACTTGAGCGCAAGAAGATGGATAAGTTCTATTGATGGGTCAAAACTCAAGACTTGAGTAGTAGTATCTTCGTGTGTTTTTGATATGTTATATTTGGTGCATGACTAGATCTATAAATCTGATAATATGGGTATAACTGATGTCTGAATATTTGAAAGAGTGAACTATCTTTCATAGATCTATACACAGGTTCGAAACATTAGAGGCGTGTATACATGCTAGTTCAATAAGTAAAAATAGCGTATACACTAGTTGGCCTTAATTCAAAAGTGTATGCACGCAGGTTGCACACATTGAAGTAGCGTACATCTCTTGAAATATGTTTTAGCTACTTCTGATTATTGCTGCAGGGTTTTGGGTTCAGAATTGGTGTTTGGTTACTGTTACTGCTTTCTGGGTACAACATTCAGAGAAGTGATTATTTGAATAAGTTTATTTGGTGCAAAAGAGATTGGTTGATGCAGATATACTTGATGTTTGATTGTTGTTATTCATGGATCCAGTCTGAAAATTTATCCCTGGAAGAAAAGAGAAGGTTTTAGCATTCTGTAGTTCAACACCTACGTACTAGTACCTCAGCTAGTACAAGAGCTAAGGAGGTTGTAGCTGCCTTCTAAGAGAAGCTGGAGAACGAGAGAAGGTTGTAGCCTTCTACAGGTAGCTGCCTACATACTGGTATAAGACTGCTCTAGCACAGAATCATTGTAAAAAGTATTTTCTAATTAAAGAAGATAGAGACGAATTGCAGCAGGTGGTTTTCACCCACATTAGGTTTCCACCTTACATCCCGGTGTTCATGTGTCTTGTGATTTGCTCTGCTTTACTACTCTTGTTCATATGGTTAATAATGTTCTGATGCACTCATTAAGAAGAAACTAATTGAATTATAAGTTTACTAGATATACGGTTGTTGCATTTCACATAGTTGCGTATACACGCGGTTTTCCTTAACTGGAGTAGTATATATGAAACTGAATTTGGAAATTAAAAAGTTATATTGATTAGATAATATTGATTCACCCCCCCCAGCATTATTTCCAAAAACTAGTTTCAGAGCAGGTCCTTCAGAAGAAGCTTGATTTCTTGAAGGAAGATCTATCATCATGAGCAATTACGATAAAGAAGCATCGATCAAGCCACCAATTTTTGATGGGAGAAACGTTGTCTAGTCGAAGGTAAGAATCACGACATATCTTCAATTTCTTGGTACATAATTCTGGGGTATCGTGGAAACAGGATACACATTTCCATCAGCAACTCCTACAGATACGGCTGGTAAGAAGCAGTATGAAACAAATGTAAAGGCTTTCAATACTCTATTAGGGAGTCTATCTCAATCAAAATTCGTCAAGGTTATGTAGCTCAAAACCACGAAATAAATCTGGGACAAGATCATTCTATGCTATGAAGGAGATGATCAGGTAAAACAAGAAAAACTACAAACTCTCAGAATTCAATATGAAAATCTTAGAATGTACAATGATGAAAGTGTGGCTAACTATTTCCTACATATAGATGGGATTGTTAATTGTATGAAAATTTTGGGTGAAGAAATAAAAGAAGTTGTTTTGGTTGAAAGGGTTCTAAGATCTTTGTCTTCTAAGTTTGAATCAAAAGTTTCTACCATAGAAGAAAAAAAGACTCTACAGAGCCTTACCATGTCAAAGTTACACGGAATCCTAACCGCTTACAAAATGAGAAAAGGGGGACCATCAGACAAGAGAGAAGCCACATTCAAAGCCTTAGGAAATGGAGATTACAATGACTCAGGAAATATGTCGGGAGAAGAGGAAGAATCAAATTTTGTCAAGAACCTTCAACAGGGTTCTGGAAGATTCAGAGGTAAGCTACGTTTCAAATGTTTTTCTTGTGGAAGAGTTGGTCACTATGCTACCAAGTGTCCTCATAAAGATAAGCTTGACAAAGGTAAGGAATCAGTTAGATGGAACAGAAAATAGAATGCAAGTAAGAAGAGCTATTACACACCTGAAGACAGTGATGGATTTTCAAATAGTGATGAAGATGAACAAGGTAATGATTATAGACTTTTGATGGCTTTTGAAGATGATGATTTCTTGGATGCTAGAGATGAAGAAGATCTTTATGAAGAAATTTCTAAACTTAAAATTTGATTAGAAGAAAAGAATATGATTATAGATACTTTGACCTTCCAACTTGTTGAAATGGAGAAACACAATGAAAAGTTAGAATGTGAAATTGTGGGACTTATAAAGGACATTGAGAAAACAAAAGCTCTTAATCTTAGATTTGCTAAAGGATCTGAAACTTTAGATGAGATTATCAAAGTGCAGCATTCTCCTCTAATCAAGATAGGTATTGGGTATACTGAAGAAACATCTCAAGCACAGAAGCCATCTACCTCCAAAAGTTACCTTGAAGCTACAGGGAGAAGTGAACAGGTTGACAATTGATAGAAAGGCACAATGAAGATCACCAGGTAAATCAGGGACAATTTACTTCAAGAATGAATAGAAATCACCAAGTAAATCGAGGGCAATCTACTTCAAGGATGAACAGAAGCTACAGCCAACCACAGGTAAATCATTCTTAATTTACCTCAAGAATTAATAGTTATTACAATGGAAGGTTTGATGATAGCAGGAATTTCTTCAATGGCCAATGTTTTTCTTGTCATAACTTTGGACGTAAAGTAGCTCAATGTGTTGCCTACAAGACCATCATGACTAGAGAAGCACGAAATCAAAGGAGTGTGATTGGAATAATGAAAAGAACCTACAATAACTTTTTTGCTCTTGAGAATGTAATAGAATGTTCTATCTGTAATAGCTTGGTCATGAAGATTCTGAATGTAGGAGTAGGTTTCAGCAAACAACTCAGAAGGAGCAAGCTTCATTAAGCCCCAAAACATGGAGGAATAAAAAACCGAAACTAGAAAGATGTGGCATAGCCTTATATGCGGAAGGGCATGAAAATCAGTGGTACATCGACAGTGGATGCTTTAAACATATGACAGGTGATAAAAAAAAACTTCAATCATATAGTGCCTTAGAAAAGGGAAAGAAGGTCTCATTTGGAAATGACACCCCTGCATTCATAAAAGGTAAAGGTTCTGTTCTTTTGAAAGAAAAGGTCAAAGCTAGGAATGTTATGTATGTTGATGGCTTAAAGCATAATCTATTAAGTGTCAGTCAAATGTGTGATCAAGGAAATGAGGTAATATTTCAATCAAATGGTTGTATTGTTTGTGAGCTTGATACAGGAGAAACCATGATTAAAGGCATAAGAACTCCAAATAATTTATACATACTCAAGGGAGGAAAACAACAATGCTATCTTAGCAAGAATGATGAACATTGGCTATGGCACAAAAGATTGCAGCATCTAAGCTTCTCCCAGATAAGGAAAGCATGTAAATATCATGCAGTTCATGATCTCCCTGACATCAGAATTCCAGACAACACAATATGCAAATCATGTCAATTTGGGAAGCAAACTAGAACTAATTTCCCTGAGAAGGAAGAATCAACTAGTAGGCCACTTGAGCTTGTCCATACTGATGTATGCAATCCATCTAGGAAAAGGTCACCTTGAGGAGAAGAATACCTTATACTGTTCATTGACGACTTTTCCAAGATGTGTTGGATAGGACTTATGAAGCATAAAGGCGAAGCTTTCGAAAATTTCAAAGCATTCAAAGCCTTGGTTAAAAACGAATCAGATCGTAGAATCAAATGCCTCAGATCTGATAGAGGTGGGGAATTTACCTCGAATGAATTTTTCAATTTTTGTGAAGAACATGGAATAAGAAGGAATTCTCTACTGCTAGGACTTCTCAGCAAAATGGAGTAGTAGAAAGGATGAACACAATAGTTCAACAAATGGCTTGAGCAATGCTTGATGAACCTAGGACTCCTGCAACCTTCTGGGGTGAAACTACATTTGCTGCCATCACTATTCTCAACAAGACAAATGTCCAGGTGAACAACACTCAAACTCCTAATGAACTTTGGTATGGTAAGACTCCCATAGTAAAATACTTCAAAATTTTTGGAAGAAAATGTTACATCAAAAAGACTGATAAAAACCTTGGTAAGTTTGAACCTAGAGCAGATGAAGGCATTCTTCTTGGTTACTCTCCGCATAGCAAGGCATATAAGCGTTACAATAAAATACTTGGAAAAATTGTTGAAAGTATTGATTTAGTGGTTGATGAAGAAGGAAACATTCCAAGGCAAGTAAAATCTGAATATTTCGAACATGATGAGGACTATCCTTCAACAACAAATCAGACTCATGATGAAGAAGAAACCAATAAGGCACCAAAAGAACAGATAAGGATAGAAGAAAAGACTCCATCTAGGTACGTTTAGGAGAATCATCCAGAAACTCAAATTTTAGGGTAGAAAGAGGTAGGTTTACAAACAAGAAGAACTATTTCAGAAGCTTCAAGCTACCTAGCATTTCTCTCCTCCACTGAACCACAAAATGTAAGTGAAGCATGCAAAGGTGGATGCTAGGTCAAGGCCATGAATGAAGAACTTGAGCAGATTGAAAAGAATAACACTTGGGAGTTGGTTCCTAGACCAAACAATAAAATTTTAATAGGCACAAAATGGATATTCAAAAACAAACTAAATGAAAATGGAGATGTTATTAGAAACAAGGCAAGACTTGTTCGTAAAGGATATGCTCAACAACAAGGCATAGACTCTGAAGAAACTTTTGCACCAGTTGCTAGACTTGAGGCCATAATAGTGTTCCTTGCTCTTTCTAGCTTTCAGAAGTTCAAAGTATTTCAAATGGACATGAAGTCTACTTTTCTAAATGGAGACTTGGACGAAGAAGTGTATATTGAGAAACCAGATGGGTTTATCCTTGGAAATGTTCCAAAACTTGTATGTAGACTCAAAAAGGCTCTCTATGGCCTTAAACAAGCTCCAAGGGCTTGGTATTATCGTTTGGATAAGTATCTTCATCAACAAGGTTTTACAAAAGGATCAACAAACAACAATCTATATATAAAAATTGACAATGATAAGTTGCTAATACTTGTTGTATATGTTGATGATATCATCTTTGGTAGCAATTAAGAAGACATGAGTCAAAACTTTGCCTTGGTGATGAAAAGAGAATTTGAAATGTCCCTGCTTGGTAAGCTCACATATTTTCATGGTTTACAAGTCCAACAAAACAAAGACGGTATTTTTCTATCACAAACCAAGTATCTCAAGCAAATCTTGAAGAAATATGGGACGGAGGATTCGAAACTAGTATGTACCCCTATGGTAATAGGATGCAGCCTTAGCACAAATGATGAATCAGCAGCAACGCATCAACCAACCTATAGATCCATGATTGGTAGTCTTCTCTATCTAACAAGTACTCGACCAGACATTATGCATGCAGTGGGAATAGTTGGAAGGTTTCAGGCAAATCCAAAGGAAACTCATCTTCAGGCAATTAAGATAATTTTTAAGTATCTTCAAGGAACTCAAAACTATGGCTTATGGTATCCTAGAAGTACAGATCTCACACTTCATGCATCTACAAATGCAGATTGGGCAGGAAGCATGGATGACAGAAAAAGCACTAGTGGTGGTGCATTCTTCATGGGTCATAGATTAGTATCTTGGTTCAACAAGAAATAGAGTTCAATTGCATTATCTACAGCTGAAGCAGAATATGTAGCTGCTGCATCTTGCTGCACACAACTCCTTTGGATGATGCAAACATTTCAAGACATGGAAATCACTTATACTCCACCTATCTCCATTTTTTGTGATAATACAAGTGCAATCAGTATTTCAAAGAATCCCATCATGCATTCAAAGACCGAGCACATACCTATCAAATATCATTTTCTCTGAGAACAAGTGCTTGAACAAAAGGTCAAATTAGAGTATGTTCCCTCCAAGGAACAAGTTGCTAATATACTCACCAAACCACTACCCAGGGAAACATTTGAATACCTTAGACAGAAGCTGGGAGTAGTCAATGCATCATCTTGCTATTGAAACTTGTCTGTCTCAGAGAAAAATGGGTGTACGCAAGTTTCATGAGGAGGATCCGCGTACATACGTCGGTTTATGTTGGTACAATCACGTATATGTTGGTTTGAAGACAAATAGTGGGCCAAGTTCAGATGAAAGGAGTTTGATATGGTTCTGACAGAGTCCATCTGGCACAAGTTCAGGGGGGGCATATATATTCTTCTAATAATGCATTGTTGGCATTATCCAAGAAGATCTTGTTTCAAGATCACAGTGTTTTAGCTTCAAGGGGAACAAGTGCAGAAGGAGAACATGGTTGTTGGTCTGAATGATAATTGACAGATGCTGTTGATGATAGTTGTTGATAACTATCATAGTCTAGTTATAGATATTTCGTCTCTATGTCATGTATTTCTTCTAATCAAATTTTAAGTTTAGAAATTTCTTCATAAAGATCTTCTTCATCTCTAGCATCCAAGAAATCATCATCTTCAAAAGCCATCAAAAGTCTATAATCATTACCTTGTTCATCTTCATC
>Ga0181465_100930_pt1 | contig 12534 bp, 6 predicted proteins | sample InSIn3gowninarea_FD_119076 | JGI IMG/M metagenome (GOLD analysis project Ga0181465, IMG submission 119076) | Clean room microbial communities from NASA Spacecraft Assembly Facility at Jet Propulsion Laboratory, Pasadena, California, USA -... ... | reverse complement strand
CTTTGTGTACCTTCTTCAATTGATTGTCCAAGTTTGATGAGATTAGTTCACCCCAATTCAGTGTAACTCCGCTAGTCATTATCTGATATATGATGGGAATCCACTTATTCGAGAAGGTAGATCCATCCTTCCTCCCGAATACTCTAGAGAGCAAGATTACAATGATTTGCACTATCTTCCTGAATTTGGATGTTTTACATTCAACATTAGCAAGTTTGCTTCTGAAGACATGACCCCCAAGAAAAATTGAAAGAACATCTCTGACAAGTTGGATTTCAATGGAACTACTCCCATGAAGACTTGTTGCCTGGGGAGTTAAGTCAGCAACAGGTTTTGTTCAAGTCAATGATCCCTACTCCAGATCAAATGTCGAAATTGACAAAGAAGTAGAACAAAAGAAAGCCATCAAGGTGAAAAACAAAGCCTCGAGCAAGAAATTGAATATAGTAAGGATAGATGATGATGAATCATCTTCCTCTTCCTCAATGTCCTTTTACAACATTGAATCTAATGAAAAACACTCAGAAGTCTCATCTCGAAGAACTCCTATTATGATAGAGAATCAAGTTCTTGAACAACCAGAGGAAATTCATAGCTCTTCGATAACGGACAAGAATCAATCTGAAAGGCACTCTCAAGTCCAACGGGAAGAAGAAGATCCGTTGAGTTACAACATTGATGAAATATTTGAGGCCTTTACCTTCAATTTGTGTAGAAAGGAGGTAAGTCGGAAGAGGATTAGAAATGAGAAACAAAATGATGGAACTTTCAAAGAAGTTCAGGAAGATGAGGTTCTATTCGAAAGGATTGATGAAGTTCTAGTTACGGTAGCCACTGCTTCAGTTGCACTATCACAAGCTACTGTACACAATGTTAATGTCTTAAGCGAGAAGTTATCTCAAGCTAAATCCGAAAACAATAATCTTAAAGAAGAAGTCATCAATCTGAAAGCAGAGATCCATAAACAGAGAAAAGTGGATGATGAGACCACACCGCTTTGAGCAACCATCCTAGACCGGCATGCAAAGCTTTATGATGTAAGGATGAAATGTTTTGACAATGTGAAGAAAATGGTTGATAAGGTGAAAATGATAGAAAAGCATCTCGACATTGTGTCTCAGACACATCAAAAGATGAGAGACATGCAAGGAAAGATCATAGAATTCGATGAATGGAGAAGCACCAAAAGGGATATTCCTAACAGTCTTCCTTTGATCAAAAGCTATGACATTACAGTTTATTCCATGGCTACGGAAGAATGTCAAGACTTAGCTTCTCGGTTCGAGGAAAATGCCAGAAAAGATCTTGTAGGAATGATGGATTTATATGAAAAGACCACGTATGATATACAAAGATACATTAAATGGCCTAAGATCAATTTCGAGGAAGATCATCTAGTTCCCATCACCGTGTTCGAGGAAATCGAAAAAGACTTTGAAAGAGTTAAGGCGGAGGTTCAAGCAAAGAAAGAGTTATTAGTAGAGGATATTCAAGAGCTCCTTGTAAAGCCATCAATGGAGTACTCCCACTACACAACATTCCTGCAAAAGTTTGTGATCAGTATGGAGGAGTACCGAAAATGCAACATCGCACTCGACATAAAGAAAGCCCATATCTTCAACTCGAAGAAGGAAAATATATTTTCGCAATACGAAGCATGGAGCAAACATTTTCGAAAGAAATGAAAATCAAAATTGTAATATTGTAAATTATTTTTTATAAAATATTGTAAATATTTGTTTTATAAAAATCCAAAACGAGGAATATGAAGAGTCTTCATATTTTCCGAATTATTGTAATTAAAAGAGAAGAGAATTTCTAAAAGTCACTTTGGGAAAATGAAAGGTCAAAAGCCACCTTGGAATATGAAAAGCCAAGGGTCAAATGTAACCCAAAGGTCATCTTGGAATTCTATATATGTAACTTTCTCATTTGAGAGAAGGGTTGGAACTTCTCTTCTCATACTTTATGTTGATTGGTTAATGAGCAGACTATTCTCCTCATTCTCTTTAGTCCTTTGAGTTGCGAGTTGTGGAAGAATTTTGTTGGTTTGATTTCATGTTGTTCATAGCCATTTGCAGACTATTCTCTAATGATGTGGATAATATGGATTGCTTCGAATGTACACATGTGTCGCGAACTATTTCCTTCTGCATGTTAAGTTTGGAGTAATTGTTAAACTAACAATAATGTGCATTCTTGCCACAAGGCTATTTGGAGCTTGGGTAATCTCGAACTATTTCATTTTGCTTTGAGTTCCTCATTGAAAGTAAGTTGTTTGTTAAAACTTCATTGAACTATTTCATGAACTTAATGAATAGCTTATTCTTGTGGTCAGACTTAGACTAGCTCCTACAGGATAGATTAGTATTAGATTAGATTTTAATTTCTTTCTAGGAAATTAAAGTAGGATAAACCCAGTTGGTACTCTTTTTCTTGGTTGAGCTTAACCAATTCAAATCAACCCTTAGATGGTAATAGGTCCATAATCCCATCGGGCCTTCCATACCAAACGTTCGTGCGTCTAATTGGGTCTTGTGGAACGAGCAGTGACCCCCTTTGTTGTGAGGGATTCTTACCCCCGTCAACAGGACGTCAACCTCGTGCTCTATTGGTCTGACTAGGCATAGACATGTTGTGCGAGTGCAAGCGTAGATCCATACCTAGAGAGATTGAAGGGGGGAAGAAGGTGAATGCTCAAGAATAGGAAACAAGCGCATGATGAAAGGAGGTATTGTGCCATCCCCAAGGGCGAGGATGAGCCATAATTAGGTGGAGCAGGGCCATCACAATAATCGATCGTCCAAAATCAAACATCCATGCCTATAATCGTTGATGGATTAATGCACACAAGGAGAGAAAATATGGCAACATGGCTCCCATGCTCCAACGATCTTTCAACCTGTCAATCTGTCCAAATAATAAACACCCTATGCATTTGGTCTATGGGGCATCTCCTTCCGCTATGTTAATTACTCATCTGTCATGATGGTGATTGGGGGCATATTTTGATGTCAAGAAACCGTCAATGTTGATTTGTTGAGTCGGGTCTCCATAGCTCCATCTTGAAATGAAAATATGCAACATGATTAAGGTGGTATAACTTGGGTGGTAAAACCTTTACGTTCTTGTAGTTCGCCAAAGGGTAGGAGGTGTTCATTTTAGGAGCTTCCAAAGATTATGATATCTTTTTAATTTTTCTTATGCAGATCAACCATATATATCGCATAACCATGAACATGATAACATTAACCATGTAAGCAGTATAACTAGTAAGAGCAGTAACAAAGCACAATAAAGAGCATACACAGTAGACACAGAATTTTACCCTAGGGAAACCTTTTACATGAGAAAAAAACCCTACAAGGAAATCTTCCTTATTCTTTATAGATGAGCTTCATATTAGAAAATACATCATCACAGTACAATACATAACATTACACAAGACCTTAACAAACTAGGGCATCACATACCATGAGAGATATGTTGAAGAAGAATAATACTCTGATATAGGTTGATTTAGAACCACGTGAGAAGTCCTCCAAGCAAGTGCGCCACATATACGTTGGAAACCTTAGTCTTTCACAGTTAGCTAGCTCTTCTTCTAAGTGCGCTAGAATACTTCCTCCTTGCGTTATGCCTTCTTCATGAGCTAAGAAATCAACTCATCAAACCCTAGAATTTCATAGTTAGCTAGGTCTTCTTCTTCCTTGCACAAGTCTTCAGGCCTATTGCACTAGGCTTCTCCAAGAATTAGATCACACAAACCCTAGATCACAAAGATCTCTCTCCAAGTCAAACCCTTAACCTAGTATGCTAAGCATGCAAGCATGGTTTCTCTCCTCAAGTGCAGAAACCCTAACAAGCATGCATTTCATAACCAAGTTCCATACCCTAAAAGAGAGTTCTGCCAAACCAGAGAGACTAGTGCGCAAGAACAAGAGAGATGAAACTCCACAATGAGATGAGTAGAATGATCAACCTTGAGGTCTATTTATATCCTCCTTATGTTTGCTTATTAGGTCTTCCAACTGACATTAGCACTTTGCTCTTTTTCTTTATTTATTCTTTATTCTTTTATTTCTTTTACTTCTTTGACTTGGCGCCCCACCCAAGGGATCTTGTGCAATAATGCTAGGGTTTATTTTTCCTTCTTTGGTCTTCTCATGGTATCCACATGGTCACACGTTCCATCTATTTGCTCAATCATCACATCATAATGAAGATTGTATTCACCCATGATATAGACACCTCACTCCCCTGAAGTCCATGTCACTTTCCCATCTTGTGGGTCAAGGGGCTATGCCATTCTACAAGGGGTGGCTAGGCCCTTGAGGAATTCCCATAGTCTAACCATCTCGAAGACAAGGAGTGGGAGGAGGTAACATCATCTACCTATACCTTCCCAGTCTAGGTCTACTTAGTCCTTCACAGTCTAGGTATACTTGGTCCCTGACGAGTTCTATCCTTATCCCTACTAAGGACCATCACAGATTCGTGCCCTTGATCCCCATGTGGATCAGGACTACAACATCCCACTTGGTCCCTGACCAAGTCTACCTGGTCCCTGACCAAGTCTACCTGGTCCCTGACCAGGTCTACCTAGTCCCTGACTAGGTCTGTCTTTATCCCCAGGATAAGGACCAATCATTCTCCCATTGTCCATGGTTGGGACAAATTTCTTACGATGTTGCACAACTCAACAGGAGGACCCCACGATTTGTGTAGATATATGCTTTGGAATTATGTTCTTTGAGTACATAAAAAGAGGAGATCAAAGTGAACCAACCTTGGAGATGGAATATACGACTCGATAGATCCAACAAAATACTTTGAATGCCTTTCTAGAGTTTACACATTCGCAAGATAGTGTTAAGGGAATCACCTATCACAAGCGTCAAATGAATCCATTTTGGTTGTAGCAGATGTAACCCTATCCACAAAGACCATTTCTCTATCTGATTGTTAGTTGCAGCGCCCAAGCCCCAAACATAAGATTTTGTAGTTTCATTGAGGTAGTGATTTTCCCCTCTTGCTCCTACTGCCTATCACTGACAACAAAAATTTAGCAATCATCTTAACTCTAATTCTTGGAATGTTCTTAAAAGCATTATACACTAGAATAATATAAATATTTTTAAATCATTGTGACAAATTTAACTCAATTCTAATATCATGGATATGATCGATTGGATGTTTCCATTTACCTTAGTTTAATTTCATTTTACATAAAACATTGTTTTGCATTTCCTTTTATGTACCCTTTTGAATTCCTCCATTCATAATTATTTTTATGTCAATTTATCATTAATATAATTTAATTAGAACAAAATGTTGAATTAATCTTATGGATAGTGTTAACATGCCAATTTATCATTATTATAATTTAATCAAAACAAAATGTTTGAATTAATTTTATGGATTGTGTTGAGATTCAAATTCATTTTGACTCATGATAAGCATTAGATGGAAATTGAAATAGAATGAAGTATTATGTATCTTGTTAGTTTTCATTAGTTTAAATCTTTGAATTAAATAGATTCAAACATGTTTGTATGGTTGAAATAGATGTGTGTTCTTTATGAATATGTGATTTAATCATTTTGCAAAATTTATATTGAGCATTAAGATTGCAGTGGAATCCCTTTTTCATTTAATGATTATGGGATCTTATAATTTGAAAAAGCAATTTTTGAAAAAAAATTAAAATAAATCAAGATTAGATTTCAATTAACACAAAAATAGTATATGAAGTATATGTGGTAGTCTACTTCATGAGATCATCATGAATACTCAAGTACTCTATATTAAATAATAACTATTTATCAAAATAATATATTTCAAACATGTTACATTGAATATAACACATGTATATAAATACACTTAAAGATTGATAAGCCATATCCTTAGGAAATGGATATGACTAATTGTTATTATATAATAATATTATTTAAGAATATTATAATAATATAATCAATATTATATGATTATATTTTATATAATGGTATTACTATATTATTGGTAATATACCATAAGTATATTAGGAGTGTTGTCCTCAAAGCATATGTATGAAAAGGATTTAATTTTTTTCTTTGGTTTGTAAAGTCTTCACATGATTTCTTGATGTTGTCATGGTTGACAATATTAGATGATAAGAATTATGAAGAGTTGAGTAGAACTCTCAGATTGTGAAAGGGTTAGACCATCCTAGTTTAACTTTTTGTAAAATTGTGGCAACAACTTATGTTATTTGAAAAATGATAAAAGAGTCCACACTAGATCTTTGCTTTAATATAGTAGGATTTTTACTTAACTTCTCGTACTAATTTCGTCCTTGGTGAACTTGCTAAATAATATGATGACTTATATAATTTGGGTGACAATAAGGCATCCTTGTATTTTGCAACTTATTGTTGGAAACTTCATCTTTTGAAGCTTTTAATGATACATTGGTTGATAATATTTCACTCGGATTTGTATTGGTTCCTTGATCCATTGTCTAGGTTTGTATAGTTGACAACTTCTCTATGTCAACAAAATTAGTTATTGTTTCTTTCTCAACCATTGATTCATTGCTGGTAAGTTGTTTGATTGTTTCTTGTTGTGACTTCTTCTCCTTATTCAACTTCATTTATGTTAGTAGAGTTTTGTTATGATTTCTCAAACGAGAAATTTCATATCTTTGGACGATAGTTTCTTACTAATATTTTCAATCTCTCTTTGATGAGTTCTTTAAATATTTCTATTTTGTTGTTGCAACACTTTTATTTGTTCTTGAAATTTACAAATTTCTATATCTTTCTTCACCAATTTCCTTCAAACGTGTGTAATTTCTTCATCCTTGTTGATATCAATTTTGTTCAAATATTTAATTTTCCCTTGTAAATCGACAAAATGTTGTTGTACCGACTCCTCATCCATATCAATAGATACGGTAACTCTACAATGAAATCTTGTTGTTGATTGTCTAGTCACTTTTCTTTTCTACTTAAAAGATATTTTAGCACTTAAAATTGGTACTTGTAGAAAAGAAATTGTACTTTTCCTTTTTTCTTCTTTTTTTTCCTTTATGAGAACAAGAGTACACCACTATTCTCAAGATGTTGCAAAAACAAAAAATTAATGCCACTAAGAAAAAAATTAACCATAGATCAACAAAACAACCAAAAAATCATAATCCAACGGAAAAACCATGGGCAAATAATAAAAATTTATCAAAAAAATAATTTCAAACATATTACATTGAATACAAGAAGTAAAGATTGATAAGCTATGTCCTTTGAAAATGTATGTTGACTAATTATTATTAAATAATAATATATCTTACAAATATTATATTGTTATATTTTATATAATGGTATTACTATATTATTGGTAATATACCCTAGGTATATTACAATGTATATAGAGAGATGAGCATATATGAATGCGTTGTCCAATGTCCCTAACCTTGTGAAGACTTATAAGAGTTTCATCATAATCAACCAATATGCCAACAACTCTATCATGGCGAACAAATATTTATGTCAGCTAATGTATACCTTCTTTCACCACAATGTGCAACCTTTATAAGTCCTCTCTTGTCCTCTTCCCTTTTTCACTAGGCTTCTTAGACTTTAATTTCATATATGAATTCAATAAGAATTTCCCATTGTCTAGAATAATTTTTAGGCGCAAAATTGCAAAAGTCATGAATGTTCATACCATTATGGATTTCCCTGCAACCAAGAATCTACTTTCCCATGTGAGCTAAAATTAGTAAGTGTAGGTAAATTTAGAAAGTTAATGCGAGAAAAGTCAGGGAGTGTGGGAAAATAGATGTTAGTGTGAAAGAAGTCAATCCAATGCAAGAAAAGCCAGGGAAGTGTGGGAAAATACATGTTAGTGTAAAAGAAGTCAATCCAATGCAAGAAAATTCATATCAATGCTAGAAAACTTGGTAGAATTTTCTCTCAATATTGATGCACTATCATTCTTTTTTCTATAATATATATTGTTTGACCCTACATTGTGCAAATTACTAAAATCAAGGGAATAAAAGCACAAGTCATTCCCTAGAATCATCTCAAACATATTCATGGAAGAAAATCACTTTCAAGTTATGATTGTGGGACTATATTAGATGTAATAAAATCACCTTGAAGGCATCTTTGATCGCAATTTTTTACATATCCAGCATAGTTATTGAAGGCTTCAGAAAAAAGTGATTTAGTATACAATCCTAAATATTGATAATGTGAAGTTGCACATTTTCTTTAACAAGGGCATCTTACTCATCCAAACCAATGAATGATGGAGAAAATATCTCATAGACCAACTAAATCCCTAACCTCCTTCCTTGAGATACCCATCTAGAGGTTTTTGCCCCTTACACAAAGAGACTAGACCCTAGACAAAATTAAGCACATAAATATGGACCTTGAAATATCCCAAATCACAAATGCATAAGTCTTCTGATATACATATTCAATTTAAATTTGTTGTACTTATTTAACTTGTCCAGTGGATTTCTATTCAAATTACCAATGTTTTGAAGATTCAAGTGGTAAAGAAGTTATTTGGAACAATAAAGAAAGTAGGAGTCAAAACTCTGAAATGGTTTGAATTTGAAAGAATGATTGAATACCTTTCCTCCAACAAAAAAAATTAGTTATCAATGTAATTGGGTATGAATAAATTATATTGTTGTTTGAAAAGAATAAGTAATTTTCATATCTTGAATGTGATTTATTTATAAGATTTTAGGCATTTTTTAATGTGTCTTTGAAAGTCTTTGAAAGTGTCTTCCACTGTGAGGAAGTTTATAATTTGTTCATCATCATTGAACACCCTTCAGTTAGTTACATTGTCTGGTACAAAGGGCATGTAAATCAATTCAATAGAGAAAGCATTAGGTTCAAAGTTCTCAGAAGGAATAAGTCGAGAAGCTACATTTTCTAAGAGATCAACATCAACGTTCAAATAGTGGGGAATTGAACATATGTTAAATGACGAAAAAGCGGGTAGAAGATCCCATACCTCTTGTTGGTACCTTGTCAGCCTGCTAGAGATGCAGTGTATTAGATTTCTTACCTGTTTCACGATGATTTCAGAATCTCCATACACCTTTAGATCTTTAACACCGAGATCAATGGCTTTCTTCAGCCCCCGAATAAGAGCCTCATATTCTGATACGTTATTTGTGCACTCGAATTCAAGCCTGCAAGTAATTAATGTTTTGTTTTTCTTAGGATCTATCAATGCACAACCTACTCCTGCACCCTATTTGGTTTTAGATCCGTCAAAGTGTAAGATCCATAAATCCTCCTTCTTTTGGTTCTGGGATAGCGTCGAGGCCTACTCATCATCTCTAGGGGTGGGTTCATGATCACAGAACATAAGCTCTGAGATGACATTTTCAAGAACTGGAGACTCCTCTGCAAGGAAATCTCCGAAAAAGGTATCGAAACAATAGTTGCCCAAAATAGTATTAATGAACATGATGGGTTCGTTGGGCGCTTCTAGCTCTGTTACAGTATGTTTCATATACCTCTCTCTCTCAACCCGAATTTGGTTTGGCTTGCCATTGTATGGCAATCGGAGATGTGACCAGTTTATGGCAAAATAATCATTCAATTGACTGGACCAATCTCTTCTTAACAGAAGTACATAAGCCTCTGAGATGTCGACTACTAAGATGTCGATCGTCTGGTGTACACGAAAATCCACCGACAATCTGATTAGCACGTTTTTCATTTCTCCCATAACTCTAACTTTGGATATGTCCAACTGAACGATTTGTATGTTGCTTTTCTTGGGGACAACGTTCAATTTCTGGCACACCGAGAAATGCATGACATTAGAAGAAGCGCCAAAATCCACCATACAGTTGTGGACATTGTTGTTGAAAATTTCGAAGGTTAATAGGAAAGGGGGGGTGATAGATCTCGATTTTTGACCTATGGCAACCCCATCAATAGCGGAATCTTGAATATGGATGTTGGTAATCAGCTGGTGTGGGATTTTAGGCACCCTGCTAGGTAACGCATTAACAATCTCGTTGCGAAACTGTGCAATCTTGGATAACTCAAAAAGTGATATGCTAGCTCGGGTTCTTTTAAGGTCCTCTGCAATACTAAAATCTAGTTCTACGTTATCGCCAGTATTTACAGGTGAACTCTTTTTATTTACAATTTGGTTTGTTGCAGCTGTTTTGTCAACTGCGTTGTTTCTTTGTGAGCATTCAGGAGCGTTGTTGGCATCAATTGTAGGGGAAGGGTTCGTTTGATCTACTGACCCTCTACTCCTGGTGTTGTGAGTGTGTTGCACAGTCTAAACTTCCTCTACCTTGGGTTCCTCGTTTCCTTCAAAGAAATCACATAGGTCCCAGAAGTGATTAATTGATAATTCATTGGCAGGATTTGCATTATCTTCTGAGTTCCTGTGTTCGCCGGAAGGAGGGGAACTTGTTTGATTTGAAGTGAAGAGTTCAAACATATTGATAAATGTTGGACAATATTTCTCTGAGTGGTTATCTTTGTGAGCTCGGCAAAAGTTGTCCATGGCATAGTCTTGGATGTTTATGTTCTCGAGAGGTGGATGTTGTTTCTGGGGAAAATGTTTTTTGTCGGGAAATCTGAAGAAACCCCTTCCCGATGTGCTTTCTCCTGAGTTCTTCTTAAGGTCAATGATTTCATTAGATAATTGTTTAACCATCCTCTGTAATCCCTCCATGTCAAATGAGTCTTGATCTCTTCTGTCAGCATGGGTTTTGATAGGGACTCTGCTGGAGGATGGTTTGTCATTGGTTTGACTACCTTTTAAACTGGCAAGATCCTTTTCAATCCTTATGGCTTTTGTAAAGTTGTCCTACAACATGACTTTTCGGTATGTTATTGTTACATGTTGTATTGTGTTGTGAGTTTTCCAAGTTATTCGCTTTCGAATGGTTTTGATTTGATTTATGGTACTATCTCGTGACACTCTATTCTGAATTAGTCTTTCAAATATTAATTGACATTCATTTGATTAGAACATTTTCTTTATTAAGTGAATGTTCGTTGATTGGTAAACACATTAATAAGGACTTCTCCGAAATGTTGTTGTTTGCCTTAAATTGATATAAATAAACCACATTCTCTCCACTTCGACATAACTGTTACTACCCATCTTACAGAACCTATTCACAGTTATTCTTCTAGAGTCCTCTTTACGAAAAGGCACCTATATTAGTAGGCTATAGAGCCTCAGAACAAAAATTACGTTGGGAGCACTTATCCCAAACACCGGACGACCTAGTTGGGGTTCTTCGGTGGGGGGTGTTTCCCCCTTGTTGATAGTTTTATCGGTTAACAAATTGGCGCTAGAAGGAGGGTTGGCCTAAATCACCTTTGCCATATGCTATATCAACCTATGTCAAAACCCGACCCACAAAAACCGAGCGTACCACTGGCATTCAGAAATCATAAGTCCATCATTGGTCAGTTAGACCAGCTAATCCTACAAACCGCTCGGACCACTGAAGAACTTGAGAGATCCTGGGAAGCGTTAGCTAGAGATGACGTTGCTATTGACCAACCCCGCGGTAACCAATAAAACTTTTTATGGGAGATTCATCAAACAAAACACCTAAAACCCAAGAACTTGGATCCAAAGAGCCAGTCTTTTCAATCTATGTTCCCGAAGTAAACCTTTTCAGAAGGATTACAAGAAATTACACAGGGCAGCTCAGAATCCTACCAATTGCACCTTTGCTTCGTCGATGAAGATCTAGTTATTTTCCAGTTAACGAAGTCGGTGACCGTGTAGAGGTTCAAACTTTAGAAGACCTAGTAGACCTTGCTCTTTCCGACATTGACGGTCCAGTTGGACAGATTATTCCTTTGTAGAACAATTTCGAAAACGAACAAACAAACGAAGATTTAAGTACTGACTGGCCATGGGACCACAACCATAACCCTGAAACTATAGGAACTGAGCCATCTGAGTCAGGATCCTCTAGTTCAGAGGAAGAGGAAATGGCTGATGAGAACGTGGAAAACTATAACAATGATAACTTACAACCATGGCTCCTTCGAGATGCATTGGTCATTCCATGCAGACAACATCGTTCCCCTAAACATCCCAAAAAGCTACTGCCTATATTCAACCCCGATTCAAAAGAACCCGCAAAAGATCACATTCAAAAATTTCTTCTCGCGAATCGCCTGAGAGCGTACAGGCAGAGGATGTAGTTTGTAGGCTCTTTCCATATACCTTTGAAGGAAAAGGATCCACCTGGTACTTTTCCCTGCTTGAGGGTTCTATAACCAGTTGGAACTAATTTCATACTGCATTTTTGGAAAAATTCGGGGAAGACAAAACACCAGTCGTTCTTGTCCTGGAACTCTCCCGCATTAGGATGGATGGGAAAGAGAAAATTAAAGATTTCAACCAACGTTTTCTTTCCCTTAGGAACAAGATTCCTGTCGAATCTAGACCACCGGAGGTAGTGGTTATAGAATTCCACACATCATCTCTCCCACAAACAATGGCGATGTTTGTGAAACAAACCCG
>Ga0181465_100927_pt1 | contig 12546 bp, 9 predicted proteins | sample InSIn3gowninarea_FD_119076 | JGI IMG/M metagenome (GOLD analysis project Ga0181465, IMG submission 119076) | Clean room microbial communities from NASA Spacecraft Assembly Facility at Jet Propulsion Laboratory, Pasadena, California, USA -... ... | reverse complement strand
TTCCGCGGGAAATTGATTAACAACTGGTCCAACTACCCCACTCAAATGCCTGGCACATGCTCCGTTTCCTCCCCCATTCCCCAGCCAACGACCCCCACTCCCGATATAGATGACTAATCCCCGCCCGGGCTAACCTGCTTTCCCACCCCTCGCTATTAGTGAATGAATTCACTCATTCATCAGATAGCCGGAGAGACTCTCTATCGATAGTGTAGGCTAATAAGACTTTACTCCCCCATCCCTTTACTCCAGGTTGGGATCCGTGATTGCCTATTCCAATCAATCATCCCCCAGGGCGGTGGGTGGGGCCCTACTATGATGAATTGGGCACTAATAACTTACTCTGTTATTCTAGAAGCATTAATAAGTAAACGAATGAGCGGAGCCTAACGCCTATTTCTGGGGTGGACAATTCCGGGTGGTGGCCTTTTACTAAATACTGTTTCCTTTTAGTAGGGGCAATCATAAACACATATTCCCTTTTAGTGGGCGCAAATGGAATAAAGAAATTCCCTTTTCAGAATAGGGAATGATAGAAGAATTAGATCCCTCAATCAAGCCCCTCCCGAGAGAAAGGATAATTGAAATAACCGCCGAATAGAAAGCGGTAATAACCTTCTCGTAACTTCATCCCATCTGCATTATAGTGTTGATTATAGCCTTTCCCTCCTCTCCCCCCTACTATTAATTAATTGCGAAACAACGGAATCAAGATCAACTTCATATGCCTTAGCTACTGGCGCTTCAACTAGGTAACCTGGATATGGTTGCGAGCGAATGGATGTTAGCTATACACCCGAAATTGGATTCAGGACAAGAACCGGTCGAAGGTAAGCTGGGGGTTAAGCAACAGGTAGCTCGAAACACCCTCAACTATGCTATGGCTCCGACAAAGCTAGTGCTCTGTAATTCGATTCAATCGGATTGCTCTCTCCGTTTCACTAGGTCCCCTCATTAGAATACTGGGGCAGGCATCCCATAATCGTTGTTGGCTCAAGCAGTAGAAACACCAATGCGGTTTCAGTTCCGCTTCTTACTCCATCACTGTGATTGAGGCGGGAGAGAGTATTTGAGTGCTGTGACGTCGGGCTTGGTCAGCTATCGAACCCCGGTGGAATGGAAAGCAAACCAAATTCAGGGTTATTCTTTTGCCCTCTTCCGGGTCATTATTTTGAGGGAGTGCCGGGGCAAGTTGTTAATACGTAGATAATAGACTCCACCACCCACCCCTGGCAGTTGCTAAACACCTATAGCCTGCCTGGGTAAATATTCTTCATCAAAGAAGATCGCCCTCCCCCTCGATTCCTTCCCCTATTCTCCTGTCTGGGTTGTTAATACGCAGATAATAGACTCCCTATCTCGTAAGTCGTTTTCACGTAGATAAGATTCCAAGATTCCGCGGGGTTGTCATTATTTCTTATTCCCTAATTTGGAATAAGTAGAGGTTGTTCGAAACAGGCATCCCAGGCGATCCGCTCTCCCTAACCAATGGGATGATGATGCGCACCGGTACCCTAGGGGCCCTGGACATAGCCTAGAGTAACACACCCTCTACTTATTCAAAGATTATTGCTCTCACCAATGATACTGAACTTGACAATTTCTAAATAATCAATTGAGGAATTTCTCAGTAATTTCTAGTTGGGAGGTGGGGGTCGTTGGCTGGGGAATGGGGGAGGAAACGGAGCATGTGCCAGGCATTTGAGTGGGGTAGTTGGACCAGTTGTTAATCAATTTCCCGCGGAATGAAACAGATACTGCTCGCTCGCCGGGGTTTCGTAATAGTAGGGCAATAGTGAGGGGGTGGCGATGGGATCAATTAGAGCTACGGTGGGGGAATCGATGCCCGACTGGGGTATGGGGAATGCGTATATGACATGACAACCATGAGCCGACTAATGGCGTATGTAGACAGATCTGGGAGATGGATGGATTTCTTGGTAGGTCTTTGGTCCCCGCCACTCATCCCTGTCGATCCCGCGTGGATACGCTGCGGATCCACAACGAGACATGAATCCTGGGTAAATCACCAATCCCCTCATCTCTTTCTGGCGAGATGGATACGGTTCTGAGTTCTCCAGTGTCAGGGGCCCGATCTTGTTACTGATGGTTCCGGAGATCATGCATCCATCACATTGAAGCAAAGTAAGAGGTAGTGACTAGCTATGGGTAGCACTTTCTTTATTGACTAGAGGAACTGAACCGCTTGCAAAAACCAATTCGGATTGACCCGCAATGAGATATTCCCGGGCGGGGTTAATATGGGGTAGGGCCGGGAGTCTCTATTATTGAGTAGCCCACCTACCCATTGAAGAAGTGAACCAGTGTATCATCGCCCCGGAGTGAGGAAAACCCCAAAACAATTAGGAAATCGAGTCTATTATATACGTATTAACAACTTCAGTAAGAGAGGGATTTCTCGCCCTACTATTTGGGTGAGTCTATCATCTACGCATTAACAACCCCGAATTCTTCACCAGATTAGAGTCGCCATTTCTCTGTTGCATATAGCTGCAAAACCGACTAACCCTATTTTCGCTCTGAAGCATCAAATCCAACAGCCCATTCTTCCGTTCCCTATATATGGAGAAGCGACTCAATGGGTCTATCCTATTCAGGCCCTTATCAATTTAGTGGGGCAGATCACCTCCTAACAACCAATCTAAGCTCTCTATTCTTTCGTAAGCGCTTATCCATATGATGATTGAAGTGTCACATCACAAGAATTGAGCTTGAGCCCCGGGGAGATGTAGAACCGATACCGTTAATGCGAGATGAGGCGACGAACAATTCTAATGCAACCCGTGGCTTATGCGGGTGGGAGGAGTGACGGGAGTGGGTGAGTCATGGTATTACCGGAAATGGGTTCATGTGATACACCGGGAAAGGGTGGAGACCCTTCACTATACCTATGCATTTGCTGAGGTGGCATAAAATCCATTTCGAGAGAGAGGTAGGAAGTGAGAAAATGAGATCGATCACTTTTTCCCGTTTCAGTAAATAGGGCTGGGTCAAAGATCGATAATAGTGTGGGACTCATTAAAGTCATCGAACAAGGGTGCTTCACAAAGAGCAAGCCCCTTATTCAACTCAATCGCTTCTATTAGAAAGGGTGAGTGAAGCGGAATGGTTCATGAAAGGCTGGCTCCTACTCCACCTCATCGAGTAACCCCACCTCCTATCTCTGATTCGGAATAAAGTGACTTACCTTACGCGCGCCCCCTCAAATGATAGAAAGGGAGTCTTTCTATTACTGGGGCACTAGAGAAGATCTGGCTACCCCTAGACCTAACATCTAGCCATTTCACAACCCACCTATACAGCGAGTGCGGCTCTGAAAGCCCTAAGTAGAGGCAGGCGCAGGGGTTACGATAGTAGGGCTTCCATACTACTTTTATTGGTTCTATTTTGGGATAGTGTTGTTTTGGGTCGAGCCAACCATCATTCCATTAGGTTTGGATATGCCCGGGGGCGGAAGGAGAAGAACAATTAGTGCCCTCTATTAGTTAGTGTTAGACTCGATAAAGAGCCTCGAGGGATCATACTCAATCCATCATATTAGATATCTCTAACCCTAATTGGGGGCCTCTAATCAGGTCTCCAATTGTTTGATCCTATCCCATCTCCGACAAATAGTCCGATCGCCCCACTATTATTATTTCCTGGGTCCCCTACTATTACCATTTATTCGATTGGGGAGAGAGGAGCGCCTCAATAAGAATGGATGGATGAAAGGAATCGGAATAGGAGCGATTCCTCTTCTATTAGAGGAGTTGTGCCTTGACTCGATACAGAGGAAACTATCTAACTATCGAACTAGTAGGAGTATCTGGTACCAGACTATGTTTCCACGTATGTCATAATTGGTAGTGTTTCGCCCCCCTTGATCGGTAATCGTATCCGTTTCGCCCCCCTATCATTCCTATGCGCCCACCCGTTCCTTCCTAAAGGATCATCTCTTTTATGGAACAGGTAGAAGAAGTTATCTGTAAACTGCCTCCCTTAACCGGAGGATTGACATCTGCGAATAATAATAGTAGGGCCCGCTTTAATGGGAATAATGGAAGTCGCCTACTATTATTACAGAATCTTCCCCCTACTATTATTAATCAAGAGACTAACCCGACCAACCATGGATCATTTAAGTAGGGCTTATTATTCGTTTCATATCATTCCCGATTATTGCTGGACGAATGAATGAATGATGGGGACCGAACAGCTGCATTTAGATAATAATAGGGGACATGAATGCTGCCTTTTCTGGATGGTAATCGGGCAACCCCCAGTTGTATATTAGTAAGCCCGGGATTGATATAGTAATTGCATCCACATCCATTGCAACGTTCTCGGATAGTCCCACTAGTCCACCCATCGAGGGCAGCCCTTATTATTGTTTGAGCGAGCCATGCCCCTTCCAACCCCAATCCGAATCCCTCCCTTTATCGAGTAGATGGGGCGGTGTAACCTTCGCCTTACCGGAACTTCTTATTGAAACCCCTTATTGCAATATACGGGCGTGGGAGTTTAGGCGTAGCAGGGGTAGGAGCAGCATTGCATTGCAGTGGTGGCTCCGATGGTTGATCTATCGTCAATCAATCTATTCATTTTCCGCGGGTATTTCTCGATTACTAGTAGGCTGTCTAGAACCCCTCCCATTATACGTGTTAATGATAGATCGAGCATTACCCCCAACAGGCTCTCTCTCAACCCGTTCGTTGTTCCTCATGATCAAGGGATCTCGTTAATCACGAAACCGTTGTTGTGGCGACGTATACAATAGATCCAGCCCCCAAACAACCGATTCTTTGAATAATAGACCCTTATCCACTAACCACCTGCCCCGATTATTTATGTCCCTTATCCCCTGCCCAATAAAGATAGCCCGATAGGGGAATAATGAAATAAAGAACTCACCGATCCCTTCAATAATATATCCTGCCCGATAGAGAGATACTAAGAATAGAAGGCAACCTCCTTTAATCGATAGTAGCGCTTTTCCCCGAGAGAGAAATAGATGGAGAAAGGATATGGAATCAGTTACTGCTGATAATAGTGGGGCTAGAGAATCCGTACTAGTAGGATGAATAAATGAAGAAATGGAGATTGTAGGGATCAGAACAAGTTGGAAAACGAATCGCAATTATTACGTAATGGTGCCTCTATCCAGCCCCGCCCCTGAACCATCGAACCCAAACCCGGATCATCAATTCCTTAATGAATCATCATTAGTTGGATAGTTTCATGGAGAAGGAGAAGGTTTCTGGACAGAAGCTATTGAGTACGAAGTTGCATTGATTCCGGTCTCCGCTCCATACGATAGATTCTCGTACTCCTACTTCAAAAGAGGCGCCCACCCCTACTATTAAAAGGGATGAGATATTAGTGAAGGAAGCATGTTACTCCCTCCCTCAACTGCAAGCGCCCGCTATCGAATAGAAGCATTGAATCAGGAAATCCCCTCTCCGTAAAAGATGTTATCTACTGCCCACTCGCGAGGAAGTTTCAATCTATAGATTGCTTGGGGTAACAAGTATCCGATTGAGTCTGATAATAATAGTAGCCATTGTATACGTATCAACAACTTGGAGTCCCTAGCTATTTGCTGTTCGGTAGATTCGGTTCTATTCCCCTCAACAGCGGCTCCCGAATCAATAGATTGATGCAGGAGGGCGAGATATTTGTATAGCTGATACAGCTTGCCAATCTATTGGATATGGGTCGGGCCTACTATCGATTGAATAGTTTCAATGCCTAGGGCCTTCGTCCCAGAGGGATTCTAGTTCTGGCCTTCCCGTGAAAGAATGATGTTCATTTGGCTAGCTATGGAAGGGTAATCCGGCCCAACTCTATGAAGACTCGAAACGGATGTTGGTTGGCCCTACTATCATCGGATCTTATAAAGTGCCTACTCGCCCTACTCATAATAAACCCCTGGCCTTCCCGTAAAAGAAGTGATCCACGGCTAATGAGGTTGTTAATACGTAGATAATAGAAGTTGCAGCCTAGACTGCCTACTATTAGAGCAGTCAATCTTGTATTATGAGGGAAGGACAGAATAAGTGCAATCGAGTGGATAGTAAAGGCCAGCCCGAGGACTAGATTCCATTAATGGAAGAGGGATCCTGGGATGGATGTCGAATTCATCGATATCCATTAATGCCATTGAATAGATTCTCACCTCGGGGTTATTGATAGAGGGACGGCCAACCGCGCTTTTACGGGCAGAAATCCGATTCTAGTGGGCAAATAATGATAGTAGATTTTCCGGGTTAGGTGTGGGCTATTAATTGAAGAGGTTGTTCTAATATTCCTTGCCCAGATGAGGGAGGGGAGGGGAGGATATTCAATCCAATTGGGAAACCTATCAACTTCGATATTATTTTAGTAATAAGAAGAAGTAAATAAAGGGTTGAGGGGCGATTATTTCAGAAATGTCTAAAGAATCGAGCCAGTTGAAAGCAGTCATGATTCCGAGGATTCTCTTTCCCATTCAATGTTGCGAAAGAAACAATCCAGTCATGATTCCGAGCTTCCTAAGAGGGATGCTGCTGAGATAGCCACATTACAGGATAAATTGAGGGAGACTGGGACAAATATATATAGGAGTCCAGAAGAAGTTGCAGCCCGTATATCATTATTTAAGGGGCAGAATGAAGTAAAGACCCTTCTACTGCAGCCAGTCATCCAATCACATCGATGAGCGAATTGTATGATAGGAAATTCATGTTCTAACATATATAATAGACTCAACTTGCTCATGCCCCCATTACTCAAGCAAGGCGGTTCTGAGCCACAGATTCTACCTCTTATCGCGGGCTAATACGTAATAGACTCGACTCTATTCCGGAAGGAGATCCTAGAGTCACAACTATTTCCCCACTTTCCTAATATACGGGGAATTCCTAATATACGGGAAATTCCCCCTTTTTCTATATGATTCAGTTGTTAATACTCATTTTCCCGACGAGATTCCAACTATCTATAGGGTTGCTGGTTAAACAAGTTCCTACGTTGATGGGAGAGTTCCGGTTCACTGATAAGGGAAGGAGAGTTGGGGGGGCCTTAAATAATAATAGGGGGGGATCTGGGTGGATGGGTAGGGAGCAGGATCTTAAGGGAGGGCATTAATGCACTCGATCATAGATAGTCTTATCTATTCCCCGACTTACTGAAAGGTCGAGCGAGGTTGTGAGTGACCTCGACTTCCTGATCTATCCCGATTTGTTCCCTTGGGGGAAGGAGATCGACCTGGCACCCCCTATTACTATTCCGGAGGATAACCCCATGCTTTTTGCCGATTCCGACTAAAGAGCGAACATGTAGCTTACTACTGTGATTCGCAGGGGCGCGATCAATGCCCTCTCCCGTTTAACCGATTAAGCGAGCGCCATTCATTATACGGGCGACTCGATTATATAGAAAAGGCCCGAATTACTAATATACGGGGAAGGCGTGGCGGGTTCACAATACGGGGAGGAACTCGACCGATGAAAAGGTGGAGCTATAACAGAACTAGAAAGCCGTGTGATAGGTGGTAACTATCTCGTACGGTTCGGGGAGTAGGGTTTGGGGTCTGATCCGATCGGTGGGAAATAGATCACTCCATTGAACATACAGGGAATTGGAGGTAGCATTCCACCGATGTTAAGCCATGGACTGGTTCCTCCAGCCCCTTTTCCATGTGTCGGTGTTCCATACGACCGGCATAAAACTCGACCTGCTAAATATTATGGAGGTTCAGTAAGCACCATGCCGAATTCCTCTACCATTTCTTTCTTTTCCACTCTAGCCAATATGAGTCCACCTGGTACTAGCAGCTTTATAGGGGAATTTCCCATCTTAGTAGGAGCTTTCCAAATCAATAGCTTAGTAGCTGCATTAGCAGCGCTTGGGATGATTCTAGGCGCAGCGTATTCCCTTTGGCTATATAATCGTGCGGTTCCTGGAAATGCCAAACCCAATTTCCTCCTGAAATTCTCTGATCTAAATGGAAGAGAAGTTCCGATCTCTCTACCTCTCATCGTTGGAGGGGCGACCGTCGAACTACCAATGGTCTGATGAATGTGATCACGACATTGATTGTTTGTAGGTGCTCGCGAATGCAGAGCCTTTAGAAACTCCGGTAGGGAGAGGTCGACCTCCTCTCTCTATTGATGCGCTTGTGGTAGAGGAAAGCGCTCGACCCATAAGAAATCTTTGGTCGAGGGGAATCCTAAAGGCCCGAATTAAGAATATACGGGCGTTGAGTCCCTCTCCTGTTGGTCGAGGGATTGAAGTCGCTTATTCTTAAAAGAAGGGATTCTTGGAGAGGGGTGTCACTTACCTCAGGAACAATGGGCACAAGAAGCATAGCCCGTTGCAAGCTTCAAGTAAGTCCGATCAGAATTGCTAGTTATAAGCCTTTCGGACGGACGCTTATTATTATCGCTGGGGTCTCCGAAAGACAGTTGAACGAGTAACTCGTGAATGCTGCCGGGATTTCTTGTCTCCCTGGCGCGGTCAGTTTTTCGAGCAATCAATAGCTTTTTCGAAATCCTCCCCACCATGATATAGACTCCAAGTTTCTGTGGCGGAGCACGGGGACCTTGACTCAACCGATAAGAAGGGGTTCTTCGATAGATGAAAATAGATGCCGGGAGGAAGCACGACTGGGGTCTTCGCGCGGACACTACTCTACTGGTCCGAAATGAACCGCAAGATGAGAGTCTTTGGTAGTACCGGTGAACCGGGTGAGGTGGGCGAGGGAATCAATCTGGGGCGGAGGACTCGTAGTATCTAGATCTGGCGGGGGCTAAAGAAAAGAGAGGGCCTCACATCCCTATTCGATTCTTATTTCAGGGGAATCGACCCAGTTATATATTAGTGAGCTGGGAGTGGGGAGATAGCATCTATATACTCGAAACCCCTTGGAACTGGGTTGCTGGGTGAGCCAGGTTTCTCATTAATGGGGGCCGGCCGTATTATTATTTGTTTATAGGAGGGATCGCCCCTTTTCCAAATAACCCTGGAATTCCTAATATACGGGAATTCTTATTAAAAGAAAGGGCACTCACTCTTAAGTGTAATTCGAAGGTTGAGCCCTCCCCCTACTATTATGAAGGGCGAGTCCTCCCCCCCTCTTCCTCTCCCGTTTCAAAGGTTGAGCGCCAGTTCCTATTATTACTATTTGGGGCTCTCCCTATTCATGCGCCGGGTCGGGTGCATAGAGGCCCCATCAATCCCATTAGTGGTAACGGAGAAGGGGTCTAAATCAACATTGGTGAACCATGATGGACGTTGCACACCTGCCTCTCCTATACAAGAATTATGACCCGAATGAATGATAGTAGGCAATTCCAACCTATCGGTTTCGGAATCGCAAAGTCCCCCGCAGAGCAACCCTTGCATTCAATAGGTGGGTCTTATGAAAGAATCCGAGGGAGGGATCGGAGGACCGGGGATATGGATCGCCGCCCCTGAGGAACAGAAGCTCTATTTGTTTCCAATCGCTTAATCGGTTCCCTTCCCGCAGTTACTGTGAAATGATGGGGTTGTTAACAACGAAACAATGATATGCTTTTCTTAAACAACTGCCATGGAAAGATAGATTGGAGTAATGAATGAGTAAACCTCTTCTTCCCCGTTTTTGAAATGCCTACTATCCATCCATCTATCTATCTATGGCCCGAATCAATAATATACGGGGGAGGTAAGGTACTCGTATCAATCAGGTCGCATCTATGCACTCTTCCGATTCCTTCCATATTATGAAAAGAGAAAGGGTATTTCCCGGCTCTTCTCATTAGGTTGTCGAGTGCGATCGATGCCGTTATTGTATGAAAAAGGGCCAATTCATTCTAGTGCCAGGCCCGTATATCATTAATTGCCCGTATATTTCCAGGTCAATCTCCAAAGGACCTTTCAAGTAAAGCCCACCCTATCAATCAATAAGTCGGGTACAGCTTGAAGTTTCTCAATCATAAACAAGGGCCTCGACCTTTCTCCATTATAGGTGGTAGCGAGGTGCAGATGACCAGTATTATATCTATCCGTATGTCTGTATATATAGATATAGTAGTAAGCCTGGCAACCACCTCTAAGAGGAGGGGGCCCCCTTTTATACAGAGACCTATAACCCTATTATGAGAAGCCAATCCCTAATATACGGGCGATTCTTGTTGGCTTGCTTTGCTTGCTTGCTCGAAAGTGGGGTGAGGGTGGTCCGTTTGATTCATTTCGGGATAGGGAGGGGCCCCGTATATTATGAACGGGCGGGGCTCTTCTTCCATTTTCATGGGCTCAACTTTATGAAAGCCTTTCCTATTCTTGGGGGTGCCCTACTATTCTTAATTCCCCTACTACTACTAACGGCCCGTGTATCACTTGGAGGGATTCAAGCTCAACCTTCAAAGCCGCTTTTCTATTATTCAATAAGGGGGGCTCGCCCCTCTCTATATAACAAGCTTTCTCGTTGGTTTGGTGGAGAGAGGAACACCATTCATTCTCTTAAAAACACATCTGTTGTTGTGATGTGATTCCTTTCGTCCCCCAATGGAATGGATCAACCGGATTTTACATAGTAAAAAGAAAGGTTGTTCTCCCTCCTCCGCAACCCACTGATAAATAGGGTATGCGGTTGGCCGCGCTTCGCCCCTCCTCCGGCCTCCCTCTTGTTCTCCCATTCCATTCTTCGTCCAACTTAATCACTCCCCCGTAAATGTAGCCCCTGATTCTTGGTTGTCCCCAGATCCGATTCCACTCATGTATTTACTCATAGTATTGTTGCCCCTGCTCGGTAGTCCCGTAGCAGGTGCTTCCGGACGTTTCCTAGGTTCAGAAGGAACCGCCATAGTGACCACCACGTGCGTTTCATTATCCCCCATCTTATCCTTAGTGCTTGCTATCTCAAAATTGCTCCATGGATCCCCTCCGAAATGTTTGATGCTTCTCGGGGCTTCTTTGGCGACCGTGGAGTCACCGGAACGAGTAGATGGATGTGCACCGCTGCAGTTGCTCCGCTAGAGATTCTTACGTAAACCTGACTCGCTCTATGGAATTGGGGCACCATAGCATGTCTGGGAGAAGGGGGGAACATACTGGACAACCCCTCTGTTTCTTGCTCCTTTCGATACACAGCTGAGGGGATCACGAACGCTACAGGTGTGGGAGCAATCCCCTCTCCCGATCAAAGGTCGAGCCCTCTCCATCTCCCTCGACAACCTAAGAAAGCCGGGTCGAGCTTAAATAATGAAATAATCGCCCGTATATCATTGATTGTTTGGGCCTATTATGAGAAATTCAGAAATGGATTAGGGGCCGATCTCTCGGAATAGGGAGGGAGCCCCCCTTTCCTAATAGTAGGGCCGGGGGAATTGCCCGTTCATAATATACGGGGAATTCCTAATATACGGGCTGGAATTCATGATAGTAGGGCGGCTTTCATAAAGTTGAGCTTAAACCCCTCGTTGTGATATACGGGCAAAAGCGCCCCTCAACCCGTTAGGGTGTGAGTGCTCTTTCGCCCCTCAACCCCCTTCGAGAATATACGGGTAATTCCGGCCGTAAATAATAATGAAACAGCCCCCCTTCAATAATATACGGGCTTCTCTAGTAAGGAGGGTCCTTTGGAAATCGACCCACCCCCCGATCCAGGGAGATAGCTGAAATGGACTCGGCAACTCTCCCTCGGAATGGGTTGCGACATAAAGGGAACAATTGTTGGTCGGGTACATCTATGTAAGCACTCGACCCTGCCCTTACTTATAGAGAGACAGGAGGTCCCCCTTTTCTGTATAATAAGAGGTCGAGGAATATCCGGCCGGCATAAAGGCTTATTATGAAAAGGAAGCCCTACTATTATTATCTAAGGGGTGGAGGCGGTTGCGGAAGGCTGAGGCGGCGCCTCGCATATGGGTAGCAAGAGGGCTCTCATGCCCGAGCTTAGCCAACCAATGAGGCCAAGGGTCCAATAGGGACAGCACACCACTTCGCACCTCTGTATCGACGAAGAACTAGAAGAGTCGAGTCGGTTCGGTGGAACCGGTGAACCGCGCATGAGTCGTCGGTTGCGTGGGGCAGAGGGCTCGTAGTACCCCACCCGACTATTGATCGATCTGGCTCCTTAAAGAATCGCCCCGTATTAGGAATTGCGCCTTTCACAATAGTAGGGGTTTTTTTGATGGAATAGGGTAGCGAAGACCAGCGGCGGGGAGAAGGGGCCTGAGTCGGCAGATGCCGTACACTTGATCGGCTAATATAAAGTTTCCGTGGCCATAATATCAAGTTGGTGAGCCGTGTGATGGGAAACCTCCCCGCACGGTTCGGAGAGCACAACCTTCAACAATTCGAATGGGGTGAACCACCACATCATAATGAGTAACAGAACTTGCCCTTATTAGAATAGTAGGGCCGGTTCGACCCGGAATTCACTTTCGACCCTGTGTCTGATAGCCTGACCGTAGTTATGTCAATTGTGGTTACATTTGTGAGTAGCTTGGTCCATCTCTATTCCATTTCCTACATGTCCGAGGATCCACATAGCCCTCGATTTATGTGTTATTTATCCAT
>Ga0181465_100926_pt1 | contig 12548 bp, 15 predicted proteins | sample InSIn3gowninarea_FD_119076 | JGI IMG/M metagenome (GOLD analysis project Ga0181465, IMG submission 119076) | Clean room microbial communities from NASA Spacecraft Assembly Facility at Jet Propulsion Laboratory, Pasadena, California, USA -... ... | reverse complement strand
CACCTGGACGCCAGGAAAACCATCACATTTACGCACCGTCGCTAGTGCCGACGATGGCCCTAAACCCAAACCCAAACCCAAATCCGCAAAACCTCAATTACCAAAAATCAAGACTGAGTATAGAATAAGGAGTGAAGCACTAGAAGCTGTAAAAGGAGTAGCAGAAGCACAAGATGCAGAAAAAGAAGACAATGATTTCGACAATGAGGATGATCCTAAATTTCAGCTGTACTGGGGGACCATCATTTCTAAGATACAGGCGAAGATCAAGGAGCAGCAAGCAGAGAAGGCGGAACGAGAACTAGAAAGAGTGGGAATGGAAAAGAACATTCAAGAACAGCTGCTGCGTGAGGAACAAAAAACGCAATGGGACGACTATTGGCTCTACTGTTATGGTTTATACAATGAATATCATCTTCTTGATGACACGAGTGAGCCTTTGGCAGAGGAAACCCAGTTGGACCAACCTTGGGATGTTGACACTTTTTGTGTACCGCAGGGAGCGATATCAGACGAAAAACCGAAGGAAATTGTAGAGCAGTCGGGCCCATTAAGAAAGCGCAGACTAGCATTCAAAGGCTCAAATATAACGGTCAGAGGAACAAGGTCGGCGGATTCCTCCCCCATAGACCAAACAGGCGGCCTTCAGAGGAGATCTGCGTTTAGACAACCAGGCACTTCCACGCCTCGCTATGACACCTTTCCGCGCTAACACGTTGATGTGCTTCCAATGAAAACAACCTCAAAATATTTGTCCTCGTGAATTTTGGAATATTACATCTTGTCAACTTGATACTTTGCGTCCTTCGTGTCAGCCTGAATGAAGAGGTACGGTTGCAAGCAGTGGAGAACACATTTGACTCAATCAATTGCCAAGCGCCAGGCAGAACACATATGAAACAGCATGTTGATAACAGGGTATCAATGTATTGAGCTTACTATTTCTTCTCCGAGGACAGCACTCTGACTTGTCTTCATCATTCTTAGTCATGATAGCTCACGTTCAGACACTCTATCTATGCTATATCGATACTGGGTACTCACCAGTAACGTTGTGGCCCTGAAAATAGAGCAAAATTATACCAGTCTAGCATTTGATGACTGCATTTCCATCTCGGCAGATCCTGCTCCAGCTGCTGGATTTTCCCAAGGATTTGCATTCAATGCAGCCAATGCCTTTTGTGCTTCCAGCCTGGCTATTAGTTCTTTGCGATGGCGTCTACGCAGACCCAGGAATGCTGCCGGTACTAAGGGAAAAGTGTATCAGCAGTGTATATGATGAGACAACTTGCGATACTTACAGGCTATGATACACACTCCGAGTCCTCCGATGATTCCGTACAGCAATGCAGATTTACTGCTTGTGCCTGTCGCCGGCGGTGTTGTCACTACAACAGTAGTCTGATTGGTTGAGGTAGTTGCATTTACAACTAGTTTATCTGTGTACAGTTTAACCCTAAGATACTGAAAGAATTACGACAATCTTACATGCTACCGGAGCACGGAAAGAATGCACCAACTCAGATACTGGAGCACCAATAACCACCCAGTTGAGATTTGATGCAATAGCTTTGCCGAAACTACTCTGCGTAAAATTAGCTGTTGTGTACGCAGCACTTTGGCTGAAAGCGAAGTCAGCTGAGTTTTGTACGAAAGTGTAGACTCGATCGTAGACATGGTCAAGAGCGTTTAGTGATGTGCTACTAATGATCCCAGGTGGAAGCGCTGCGATAGCAACATTCTCGTAACCTAGTGCAACATATCCAGCTCTTTTCATATATACATGGACCATGCCTCTGCCAGTCACAGTTGCTCCATCAGCGACAAAGATAAAGTTGGCGTCGCTCGAAAACTTGACAGTACCACCATAGTATGACCTTGATGTCGCAAACTCATTCGAAAGGATCTGATTGGGTGTAAAACCGGTGAATGTGCTGGTGGTGTAATTCGGCGCAAAATAAGTATACAGAACGGTGCCATCTCTCGGTGCACTAATCGCCATTTGAAGCTGATCACTGGCAGCATCATATTCCGCTGAAATAGATTGACCAAACCAATCCTCATTCTGCCAACTTCCACTAGCTGGTGTGGTCGGCGTGATAGGAGTTTTGGCAATGGTGGTTTTCTTCTGAAACCCTGGGGGAGAACTTGTGGGGTTGTAATAATAGAAATCGACAGCTCCAGACGTCGCCGTCGAGTCGGTGTTTTGTAAGAATGTTCGGACCGAGAATGTAACGTGATTTCCGGTCCCCTGTGTTGTCAATGTAATTCCTTGCTGACCCAGTGGAATAGGCGAGCTCGTTGGGTAGAAGTTCAGATAAGTGAAGACTCCATTCACTCGCTGATATACGTGAGTTCCGACTCCGTCCATATTGCGCGAAGGATTCATTGCTTCATTCTGCCAGTTTGGGTCCGCGCATCCTGAGGCAGCACCATCATAATATGCACGAGTACCATCCCAGCCTCCATTTGCCACTACAAACAGAAATTGACTATCCTTGGAGAATTTGACTTGATGGCCGAACTTATTTTTGAAAAAATGCCCAGGAACTGCTGGCTTTTGACACAGCTTAATCATATGATCATGTTAGAAGGTGAAGCAAAACTTACGTTTCGTCGTATTGCAGTGTAATTATTGACACTAAATCCTCCATTACTGCCAGTAGTTGGGTAAAGTCTCACTTCACCAATCATGGAGCTGTAGCCGATAACAGCTTCGTATGATCCTCCTGTCTCCAAACTGTAATTTGCTGCATCCGTGCGACCTTGTCCTGTTTGTGAATAGAGTGCCCTCACACCATCGGGTGATGCTTACCAGGTATTCCTACAGCAACAAACTGGCCGTCATTTGATATGTCCACGCTATGTCCATAATATGATAATGCGTAGCTGTTGGCTGCCGGTGTTGCTGGTGCATAATTGTTGTAATATCCTAGCGTCCAGGTGTAATTGCCTGTATCATATATTTGTGATCTGAGTGACCATGTAGGAGGTGGTACTGGTATCGGGATGCCTGCAGATGTATATGTTCGGACGGGTGAGGGAGATGAGTAGATGTATGCTGATGCATCCCACGGCTTCCCTACAATCTGTGATCGTCTCAGTTCCGCATACTTCTACCTTGTGATCAACGCTCATGTAGCGCAATTACCAGATATGTGTCGTTTAAGGACCCATCTGTCATTGCAAGATCATATCCAAACATTCCACCATTCAGAGTGTCTCCATTCAACAGATCATTCACATCAGGTGGTACGAACTGCGCTGCCATCACCAACGGCAAAATGAAAGGGAGACTACGCATTGCGATCATTGCTGGAATCTCACCAGAAGGAAAAGTAGTTGAGATAGGATACTGTACAATGGAATAGATGAAATGGAGATCGTTGGAGATGTGAGAATAGGGCTGATCAAAGAAATGGAAAAACTCCAAAAAGTGGCGCGAGTAAAATCGGGGAGCGTGACGGGAAATCGAAAAGGGAAAGTGGGAGGTGGTGATACAAAATTAAAGATCGTGGTAGGAGTGGATTGGTAAATATGCAATGAGGTAGCAAGCTGGAGTATCAGTGGTGAATGAAATGTTGCTGTACTGATACTGTAGAGCTTGTATATAATCGTATATATCGAAGAGTCCTTGTGAGAGGATGAAGGGCCAAATGATCTTCCGTCGAGATGATACTTTGCTCTACATACCAATAGAACCGATGAACAATCAGTATCTACTGTACGAATAACCTCGAATCTTGTCCAATAACATCACTCTCGCCGTCTTAAATTGACCTGATACTCACACTTCATGATATTACATCTCAATACTTGTCCCATCTTAATACCCTTTCTGTGCACAATTGCTACCACTCTCCATCTTGCGCACTCCTCTACTCCATCATCCATAAACTCCCCACATTCGCCTTTTCCTCGCCCTCTTCAATTTCCCAATTTTGTCACCACCCAACCTCCACCCTCACCTCCACCTCCACGCGTCCTCTTCCAGAATGCCGCTCCCCCCCCCCACCCAAACGCCCCCACAAACCCTCCTCCACCCACTCAAAACCCACAGGAAAATCCCTCTTCCCATCTGACCTCCCCACCTCCCTGCTCAAACAGCTCGCGCGGCTAGGATACCGCGACCCAACACCCATACAGAGACATACATTACCAATCGTACGGAGCGGACGGGATGTCGTCGGAATGGCACGAACGGGAGCTGGTACATTCTCTCCACATTATATTAAGGAGGAGGGAATCACCTGCTAATGTTGGGAAAAAAACACAGGAAAGACTGCAGCATTCTTAATCCCCATCATCGAGAAATTGAAAACACATTCACCAATCATGGGGAGTCGGAGTATTATTTTGTCACCAACCAGAGAACTCGCTGTAAGAGACTCCATCCCGCATGTCACGGCCGGAATACTGACAATGGAGGTTTAGCTGCAAACATATAAATTCGCCAAAGATTTATCAAAAGGTTCTGGACTGGTTATGAGCGCACTGGTGGGTGGAGAAGGAATGAACAATCAATTCGAAGAGATGGCTACCAATCCTGATATGTAAGGAATCCATCTATCGCTCATTCCATGAACTCACTTCGATGGCTAGAATAATCACAACGCCGGGTCGTCTAGTACATTTGCTCATCGAAATGAACTTGCAACTATCGGCCGTTGAGATAGTCGTCTTCGATGAAGCAGATAGACTATTCGAACAAGGATTTGACGAGCATGTGAGCACTATCATGAAAGCTTTACCAACCAAGAAACAATCACTTCTATTTTCTGCTACCTTACCTGCCAATCTACTGCAGTTCGCTCGAGCAACGCTCGTCGATCCGCTATTACTGCGGTTGGATCTTGATACCAAATTATCACCATCATTATCTTCTGAATTTTTGATTACTACGAAGCAAGCCAAATACGGTGCTTTATTGCATCTCCTCCGCAAATTACCTGATGATGAACCAACGATCGTATTTGCAGCTACCAAATACGCAGTAGAATTCCTCTCTACGGTCCTTACTAGAGCCCATCTAGATCACACTTTCATTTACGGTTCAATGGACCCTACAGCCCGCTCGATAGCTATGAGCCAATTTCGTTCGCACAAGAAAAATATTATGATTGTTACAGACGTCGCCGCTCGTGGTTTAGATATACCACTCCTGAATCATGTCATAAATTTCGATTACCCGGAAAACTCTAAGATTTTCTTACATCGAGTTGGTCGTGCTGCTCGAGCAGGACGCAGCGGTAATGCTTACAGCTTGGTCAACGTTGATGAAGTCGGTTACGTTTTAGATCTCGCACTGTTCCTGGGGCGAAAGATATATCTGGGAGATGGAGATCGAACCACTGATATCGTATTGTCCACTGCCAGCGGAAGATGTTTAAGCGACGAGTGCGAGTTTGTACAAAATCTGCTAAAGCATGATTGTGAGCTGGTAAGCTGTCACGATGTGTAATCTTTGGGCTTTCATGCTAAAAGACGAATCAGATACAGCAATATGGTTCGATGCAGAACGGATATAAGAAATACCTAGGAACCAGAACAGCGCCAAGTCCAGAAAGTTATGAGCGAGCTAAAAGTTATGTACAGCAAGATATACCTCAAACTAAGATATTTCAGAATGGTAAGTAGGTAGTTACATAGGTCTCATCTTTACCAATATTCCAATCTAGATAACGATGAAGATGCTCAAGGCACCAACGACTTTATGAAGCAAATACGATCATATAGACCCTCCGAGACGGTCTTCGAGATGCACAGGAAGACAGGATCTATGCCAGCTGCATCAGAAGCAATGACGAAGCGTCGCATGGACGCCGATTCTGTTGTGACTAAACACCGAACTGAGAAGAAAATGAGGATGTCGGAACAAATACCGAAACCAGCAAGAAAAACAGAAGAAGTGTTAGACCAAGGTGATATAGAAGGTTTCCAGACTGTCAATCTTGATGAATCAGTCATGGTTGCAGCGCCGAAACAATTCAAGGATGACAACAATTTTGTACAGTATCGAGCATCGGATTACGAGACTGAACGTGGATACAACAGTTTGACCGCTGCCAATATACATTCCTCCGCTGTGACTTCTCTAGCCTCTGGTAAGGCTTCAGCTTCAGGTGGAAATGCTACAGCACTTGGTCAGACAGTTTGGGATTCGCGGAAGAAGAAGTTTGTTAAGGTCGCAGGCGGCCGTGATAACAAGAAGCTGGTGGAAGGCCCTGGAGGCATTAAGATTTCAGACTCGTATCACTCAGGTCGTCATCAACGTTGGGAGAAGCAACATGGTGTGAAACTACCGCAAGTTGGTGAGCCAGAGTTGGATGCTCAGACGAAATCACGTATAGCGGAAGCTGTGGTGAGACCGATGGGTCGTAATGGTCGTATTTGGCATAGCAAGCAAGTTGCCCCCACTCTCGATCCTAAGAGCAGTACGTATGCTCGAAAGATGCGTATCATCAAAGCTCGGGAGCGGGATGGTAATGTCCCTGCTGTTACTGTTCCTACGAAGAAGGCGCGTGATGAGATCAAGAGTTTGGAGAAGATGGAAAAGGATGAACGAGTTGCTGAACAGAAGAGGGGGAAGACTGGCCGCCATTCTGGTTCTGGCGCTGGTGTTGTTGGTAAAATGATGGGCAAAGAGAAAGGTTCGGGAAATAAAGGGTATAGGGGTAAACCGGAGATGTTGCGAGGGAAGAAAGAGACTGAGAAACGTATGGGCAAGAAGGGGAAGAAATTCACACCGCAGAGATCGATGTCTCGTGGTGGTGGTGGTGGTGCTCGAAAGAACAAACGATAGAGTTAGAACTCTCTATCCCCTCTACTCTCTCTGTCTCTCTCTCGTCGTACAACGCGTGTCTTCTCCGCCTCTTTCTTCTCTCACCTCTCTCCCTCCACCAGTCGTAATCCCTCACCACTAGCCAGCCAACAGAAAAACAGAAAGATGAAATTCTCCACCTCAGTCTCCTCTTCCCGCCGCACATCCCGCCGCACGCACTTCCAAGCACCATCCTCTGTTCGCCGTCTCCTCCTCAGCGCACCGCTCAGTACGGACCTGCGCGCAAAATATCATACACGATCCATACCAGTACGAAAGGACGATGAAGTCACAGTCACGCGCGGGAGTATGAAGGGACGCACCGGAAAGATCATCGCAGTGTATAGGAAGAAATGGGTCATACATATCGAACGGGTCACGAGGGAAAAGTGTAATGGTAATGTAGAGGACTCTTATTCGGGAGGCGAGGAGATCGAGGAATGGGAGAGAGTGGGAAGTCGGAAGAGAAATGGAATGAAAACATATACGAGTGGGTACCAAAGGGGGATTAGAGGACGAGGAGCGCAAATTGTCGAGAGAGGAGATCGTTCGAGTAAGAATGATAGAACAGAGATCGAAACTGGACAGATGGATAGTGTACAAACCCTCAAAAGGATTATATGAACTCAACATACAAACCGTGGAGAAAGGACAGTCATTTGCGTCAGAATCTGCTCAGGTCTCCCCATATATATGCAGAGTTCTCGGAGCCATGCGGTGGAACACTATTTCAGAGAGCGTACAACAAAATATGTTACCCAGATTCCTCGGTAAGCTGCCCAAGCACCGGTCGGATACAGTGCTCCTACCTTGCTTGCGAGTGAGATGTAAGCAGAATGCAACACACCTACCAACCACCTCAGTGAGGAACTGAGAAGTCCAATCATTCGGGATCAGAAGTGTTATTTTCCGTACCTAACCCACTTTGGACATATATCTTGTATTGAGCTATTATACTGACTACTGCCCTTAGGAAACCCTGTCCCTGTTGGAATCCACCCATCTAAGGTTATGGTTACCAAGCTAAAATTAGACAAAGATCGCAAAGAACTTTTGGATCGCAAGGACAAGAGCAAGAAGAAGGACTTTGTCGCTGCTGCCTAAATATAGTCACTATATACATCTCGTACCTACCGATAGATTATTTTGGATCGCTGGTTTCTGAGTATGGCTTGATCCTCTGACATTATATCGCTGGCCTGTGATCTGTCCCACCATATCCGTTTCGAGGGGCATAGTCTCAGCTCTCGCTCCTAATTTGCCATCTACTGCTTCCCATCACAATTCCCGCACCTATAATTCACTCATGTTCAGTAATTTCTCTGCGCCACCAACTATTTTTGGTGTTTTCTCATTTCCGCCTATTCGTTTTTTTCCCTCTTTCCTTCAATTTTCCTCCTTTTTGATCCCCCCTAATATCGCTTCTTTCATCCCAGACACCCACTCCCGGAGCTGAAAGAAGAAATGTCAGAAAATCTCTTCTTCCCAGATTGGGATTCTACGGGTGGTGGTGGCGGAGAGTCTGTGCATTTCTTCGCGGCTGAAACACAAGATATGGATCGACAGGATGAAGTTAGTCGATTAGCAAAAGCTGCTAAAGTAAAATTCTACCACACTCTCAATTGTAGAGGTTGTAAAGAAGAAGACTGATCACTATCCCTGAGTGTAGACAGAAGAAGAGATCGAGAAATATGCAGTACCCGAAGACATGGAAGAATGGGAACGGTTGGCATGGTTATTACAGTATATATTACCCAGCACTCTAAAGTGTAAAGTTTTGACAAGTAGAAATATAGACATGGAGTCACGATGCAAAAGCAATACGCAATACATAACATCGCAACGATCTTAACACGAGAAGCATGGAAGAAGCAAACACCGTTAAGCTTGCTGGAACGAAGAACGATCGGCCCATCATCATTGAGCTCGGTATACACAGAAGGAAGTCTACCTCAGCTGAATGTACAAGAATCAGAAGAGTCAACAACAAACCTACAGCCGCCCGAGGCTAAGACGATGAATATACTGCTAAACATGCTTACCAAGGAGACAGTCGAGATGAAAACTTTGGCGGCTAAGGTTCTGCATGGCATATTGGATGAAGATGTTCTAGACTCAGAGATCGCCACTAGTGTTCTCAAAGCTAGTGTCAAACTGATGGAAGCAAGCGAGAGCGAGCTGAAAACATTATGGTCAGATGTTGTACTCTCGGCAATCAAGCGTGCTTCTGTCAAATACTTGGAGAAGGAAATTCTGCCCGAGGCTTTCATCAATGGAGGGCTGGCGCAGCCGCCCAGATTCCGGCAATGGTGCTGTAAAACATTGGGCGCCCTTGCGTTCAGGCTGCCGCGCGAAAGGTAATAATCTAGAATGGCGTAAGGATGGTAATTGGCTAAGAAAGTTTAGAATCGAAGGTCAGTTCTTCAAGAAAGCGATCTCGTTATGTCAGGATACAGATCATGAGGTCCGTTGCACCATGTGTAATGAGCTAAATTATATAGCTCAACATGTTAGGTAAGAAGAACATACGCTGATCAGCTTAGGCAACTTTTGATCGATTATATACAGTGGCGATCTAGTACGGACGGACGTCATCCAAGAATACGTAGAGCTCCTTGGTGACGAAGACGTTCGAGTTAGGGAAGCTGCTGTCGGGAACTTTATCTCATTACTGAAGCTATTAGATGAAGGTACTATGCAAAGCTATCCAATGTTACGCCCTCTGACAGCAATCAGATAGTCTAAGGAATGAAGCTATACCCATGTTACGAAAGATTGCAGGCGACGCCAACCAAAAGGTAATAAGCATCATGCTCGCACAATTCGGAGAATTGTATGTGGCGATCAAAGGTACAAGCCCGTAAACCGTTCTACTTCGCCGATTGACAAAAGGTTGTAGATGCCATGACTGAGGATGACCAGGACTTTTTTATCGCTGTATATTCACATAACGCTTTATCCTGCTCTACGCCTTGGCGGATAAGTTGTGTCCATAATCTGCCAGCTGTCGTATTATGTCTGGGCAAAGACAAATATCATAAGATACGGAGTGTAGTAGATTCATTCAGTAAAGACGCAGACGTCGAAGTGAGACGGAAACTTGCATGCGGCTTATATGAGGTAAGATTGCGCATGTGCTACGGGTGGAACTGGGCTCATTGTACGGTTAGATAGCTAAAATATTAGGTGATACCTCGTTCTCGGAACTAAATGATCTGTTCCATACCCTTATACAAGATTCTACCTCATCGGTGAATGCTGCAATGCTCGAAAATGTTGACGGGATGCTAAAGCTCTTCGTTGAGAACCAAGAAATCGTAATGGTAAGACGTATTCTATTTATGGCAGCAGGTTTGCGATCTGAGCATACTCAAGATGCCAAGTTTTGAACGAACGTTTATTATACTCTGCAATAAGGAGCGGGAATGCGCAGAGTCGCGCACAATGAATTGGCGAGCACATCATAGAGTGCTGCGGCAATTTCATAACTTTGTAAATTATTTTGATAATCGGTTGGTATTCGATATTGCTGTTCCAATGCTACAGGAGCATCTACTGGAGGTAGGCCTTACTATTTGATCCGTAAGATTGGGACTGAATTGTCAAATGCAGAATTATCCAATGATGCCAACGAAACGAACAGTTATGAGCACGCTTTGTAACTATATGCGCTATCTGAAATCAGCAGAGTTAAGAGAACGTGTGTTGATACGAGCGAAAGAAGGTACACCATAGATCTGTATATTCGAGAATGCTACTTAAAAACGACTATAGAGCTTGCTAGAGCCGACTCGTATCGTCATCGATTACTCTTTTTGATATACTGCTCATATGTAGTAGTATCATTCTCGGTCAAATACTTCAAGCAAAATCTTCTTACGGATGTGATCGACTTGCTTGATGACCCAATAGCAAATGTTAGATGCCGAGCCTACCTCTTATTACCTCAGCTCAAACAGTACCTCAAGATACCACGAGACCTAGACATCATCCGAAAATTAGAGGACATTATATCTCGACAATCACCAGTTGAGAAAGATAGCGATGTACTGAATGCTATGAAAGCATTTGCGAAAACAAAGGCTGATTCGATCAGTGAGGACTTCAGTCATGATCCGGATCGGCAGAAAGAAGAGGAAGAAGATTTCATACAACAGAAGGAAGTGCAGGCGGATTTGCATAAGCGAGAACAAGAAATGGAAGATGCGCGATATGAGTTAAATTTAAGATTACATAATAAGACTGGCGTGAAACTTACGAACAGAAAATTTGCTAAATTGGAGCCGAGGTTGAAAGCTGCAACTAGTACTGTACTCACTAGCCCGGCAGCATCCGCAAAGAAGCCCGCTATAGCGGCAACAATAGCGAAGAGGAGTTTGTCTGCGTCGACGCAGTCCATACCTGTAAAGACCGAGGCGAGGAAGCCAAGCGATCTGGAAGCATCATCTAAGATAGGTAAAGGCTCGTTGACAAGTTTGGATAAGTTGGAGACCAAGAAGCCTTCTGCATCTGTTGATGCCTTGAAGAAATTAGGGTTGGCAGATGCAGGGAAGAAGAAGAGTACGATGTCGCTGGATCGACCTCGTATTGATTCGAAGAGTCTACGAACGTAGTGATCTGCCACATGTACTATACAAGAACGATAGAAGAGTAATGGAGAGTGATGATCATCGACTGGAGGGAAAGGGGATGCGATGATCGCGACCGGGAGGATGGAGACGTGATGGACCTTTGCGAGAAGGTGGTGTATAAGTTGGCTTGTCGTAAGCTTAGGGTGCACGTGAACGATTCGAAAAGAGCAGATATATGTTTTTATCATACTGTATATGTTATCAATATTGTGCTAACTGTACGAATTTCAAGCGCAAATCCCGAGTCCTTTTGTTCTTTATGGACACAACAAAGTGATTGATGGCTGCATTGACCAAAGCTCATATCTTCAGGCAAGCCTATTGATTTCACCATCCCTCAACCCAAATAAGTTCCATCTTTGTACTTTCCGAATTGGGTTCACCGAGTTCCCCGCCATTCTTGCCATCACCTCACATCACCAATGCTCCCCCTCTCCCGCACCGCCTCCCCGCCATCCCCCCAAACTCTAAAAAGATCAGAATCAATCCTGCACCCTTCTCTCGTCGATCCTCTAGCCCTTTCAACAAATCAACAACAAAACCCCTCCCCAGCATTCTCCCACGCACCATCATTCTCAGGCGCACCATTCCAAGATACACACGAAAATACATTCCAAGATTTCACAGAGAACAATAATAATAACAATGGATTCGCAGTATTACAACCATCACCGTCACCTGTACAATTACAATCGATACGAGAATACTCAGCATCGCCGAAACGGGAGAGCCAGAACCCATTCGTGGATACATCGGCGTTTGATTTCATGAATGAAAAGATAGAGGGACCATATGAAAATTCACTGACAATGACAGAAGCTGCACGTGCATCAGCGATATTAGAAGCATCCTCAAAGGCTGCATCGCCAATGGCACAACAATATAATTCGCCACCAATGCTCGCAACGAGGATGTACTCATCACAGAACCAATCACCACATATTGCACTGCCAGCGCCGCAGTTTGCTCAGCCATCGTTCTCCCTCGCAGATCCAACTCCATCAGTATCATCTCCTACGCGAAGCCTTCCGCAAGTCTCGCAACCTTTATCACAGCCTCAATTACAGCCTTTATCACAGCCCATCTCACAACCAGCT
>Ga0181465_100664_pt2 | contig 12562 bp, 9 predicted proteins | sample InSIn3gowninarea_FD_119076 | JGI IMG/M metagenome (GOLD analysis project Ga0181465, IMG submission 119076) | Clean room microbial communities from NASA Spacecraft Assembly Facility at Jet Propulsion Laboratory, Pasadena, California, USA -... ... | reverse complement strand
AGAAGATAAAGGGATTAAAAAAAGCATTGACCCTAGTAATGAATTATCAAAAGAAGATTTTGAGGGAGTTGATATTACTTTTACTACTTCATTAGAAGAATTACGAAAAGCTAAATTTTTTGTGGTAGCCGTACCAACTCCTGTCGATGTACATAATGTACCTGACCTTCGGCCGGTAAAAAGGGCATCAGAAACTGTGGGAAAAGTTTTGAAAAAGGGTGATTATGTAATATTTGAATCGACTGTTTATCCCGGGTGTACAGAAGAAGATTGTTTACCTATAGTTGAACAGCTTAGTGGGTTAAAGATGTGCTATGATTTTAAATTTGGATATTCTCCTGAACGCATCAATCCAGGGGATAAGAGTCATACTCTTGAAACAGTAGTAAAAGTAGTTTCAGGATGCGATAAAGAGTCACTAGATGAGATCGCAAAAGTATATGAACTGGTAGTAAAGGCAGGTGTACACCGGGCCTCTTCCATCAAGGTAGCTGAAGCGGCAAAGATAATTGAAAATACTCAACGCGATTTGAATATTGCTCTAATGAATGAGCTTTCAATCATCTTCGATAAAATGAACATTAATACGTATGAAGTACTGGAGGCCGCAGGGACCAAATGGAACTTTCTAAAGTTTTACCCAGGCCTTGTTGGAGGTCATTGTATAGGTGTTGATCCTTATTATCTTACTTATAAAGCTGCGGAATTAGGGTTCAATTCAAGAGTAATTCTCTCGGGCAGATATATAAATGATAATATGGGAAATTATCTGGCAAAAAAAATCCTTCAACATATTATTGCAAATACTGAAAATGTAAAAAGGGCCAAAGTATTGGTTTTGGGCGCGACATTTAAGGAAAATGTTAGCGATATTCGAAACTCTAAAGTTTGGGATGTCGTAAAAACGTTACAATCTTACTTTCTAAATGTTTATGTATCTGACCCTTTTGCTGATTCAGAACAGGTGCTTGATGAGTACGGGGTTCACTTAACAGAAAAAATTGATAATAATTATGATGCTGTTATTGTTTCTGTTCCCCACAAACCTTACTTAGGCTATGACGATGCATTTTTCAGTTCAATTACTAATGAAAAAGCATTAATAGCAGATTTAAAGGGAATTTATAAAGATAAAGTAAAGAGCAGGGAGTATTGGAGTTTTTAAGGAACCTGTGAGGTAGGCCTTAAGTAAAACTGAAAGAATAACAGACGTATGTACAAAAAAAAATACCATTCAGAAGAATTAAACGAATATTCGTTTCTTGTAACAGGAGGGGCTGGATTTATAGGGTCAAATCTGGTGGAATATTTATTAAAACATGGAGCAAGAAAAGTTCGTGTTCTGGATAATTTTTCTACCGGTTCATATACTAACATCGAACACTTTAAATCTCATACTGCCTTTGAATTGATCGAAGGAGATATTCGTGATTTGGAAGCGTGTCAAAGAGCTGTCGAAAATATAGACTTTGTTTCTCACCAGGCCGCGTTAGGCTCTGTGCCCCGTTCTATTAATGATCCGATTACAACCAATGCGGTTAATGTGAGTGGACAATTGAATATGTTACTAGCATCAAGAGATGCCGGCGTTAAGCAATTGGTGTATGCTGCAAGCTCAAGCACTTATGGAGATCATCCCGGCCTGCCTAAAGTAGAAGACAAAATTGGAAATCCGCTTTCACCTTATGCGGTTACCAAACTGGTGAATGAACTTTATGCAGAAGTTTTTTCAAAAACGTATAATTTTCATACTATAGGGTTACGCTACTTCAACGTTTTTGGCCCAAATCAAAATCCCGAAGGTCCTTATGCGGCTGTAATACCTTTATTTATTAAAGCTGTACTCAATAATCAACCAGCATTTATTAACGGAGATGGCGAAACAAGCAGAGATTTTACTTATGTAGAAAACGTAGTTCAGGCAAATATCAAAGCGTTGTTCACTAAAAATCTTAAAAAACATGAAGCAATAAACATAGCTTATGGACAACGAACTACGTTGAATCAATTATGGACCGTAATTAACGAAATTTCAGGTACTGCGATACCGGTGCAATACAAAGAAGAACGTCGGGGAGATGTAAGGCATAGCTTGGCAAATGTGCAGAAGGCTGAACAACTGATTGGATATAAACCCGAAATTTCAATCAAAGAAGGATTAAAAGACACCGTTTCATGGTTTGATGGATCGTTTAAAGATTTATTTTGTCATGATTGATTTGTTTAAGTAATCATTAAAATAAGGTACCAAGAGTGGTAATGAAAAATTCTTCAATCGTTACTAATATATTTGTCCCTTCCTTGTCGTACAATTTATTAAAAAGTGAAGAGTACAATCAAGGCCTTCCCGCTATAAAAGCAATAAGTGTGTATATTACTTTGCGCTTATTTATTTACATTATTGATTTGTATAAATGAAACTTTTTTCCCTCGTATTTATTTTTTTTATAATCTTTTCGTCATGCAAAACAGCAAATCAACTACGGTATTTTAAAGATCTCCCCGACTCCTCTTCGGTTCGACTTCCTCCTTTGGAGCAGGAACCGAGAATTATTCAGAAGGGTGACAGGCTGCAAATAAACATTAGCGGTAGAAATCCCGACGCCAGCGCCGTATTTAATAACTACGGAGGGTCTCCAACTTCCGGTTCTCCAAGTACCGGTGGCGCAGCGGCTTCTGCATCTTCTGAACTATTGGGCTTTCTGGTTGATGAAGACGGCACTATAAATTTTCCACTGATAGGTTTTTTAAATGTGCAGGGACTGACAACAAAACATCTCAGAGATACATTAACGAGCCGTGCGTTACCTTATTTAAAGGAACCCTTGGTGAATGTACGTTTTATAAATTTTAAATTTACAGTTTTAGGTGAAGTGCGCAATCCGGGAACTTTTATTTTATCTCAGCAAAGAACAACATTATTAGACGCCTTAGGTGCGGCTGGTGATTTGCCACGAGCTGCTAAAAGGTTCGACATTCAACTTTATCGTGATTACAATGGGATAAGAAAGATTTCAAAGATAGATTTGCGGAAAGCTGAACTTTTGACTAATGCTGATCTTTTTCAAATCAGGCACAACGACGTAATAATAGTCCAACCGAGAAACGTACCGCTATTTACTGAAGAATCACGCATGTACATTGGCTTCCTGTCACTATTGTTGGGAGCGGTTACAGTTATTATAAGTTTAACAAGGAAATAATTTATGCTTTTAGAAGATTTAGAAGCTTTAGAAGAAAAACCAAATAAGGGTTTCAACTCGAAGAAAATTGCTTATAAAGTTGTTAGAAACTTTTATTGGGTACTTATTAGCATAGGAATATCCATATTAATTGCTAAACTTTATTTGCGCTACCAGGTACCCGTTGCAACCGTTACTTCCAACATATTGGTTACAACAAATGACCCATCCACTGCATTAACTTTTGGTGGCGACCCTTTTGACGCGGACCGAATTGTGGAAAATGAGGTTTTTATTTTGCATTCTTACGGTCTGATTGAAAGTTTAACTGACTCTTTAAATCTTAACGTACAGCTTTCTCAAATTGGGAGAATAAAACAGATACCTGTAGATATTGATAAATTGCCGATAATAATAAAAGCTAGCCCGTCCAGGGAAAGTGCTGGAAAGAATTATGTGATTAAATTTAGTAATACAGGTTATAAGATCATTCAACAAGAAGATATGTATGATGGATTGTATGGAAAACCTTTAATAATACACGGTGACACAATAGCAATCAGTTTATCCTCTAGCTTGCATTCGTTGCCGTACAGTAGCTACAACATCAGTTGGAAGGCTCGGCCTGATGTAGTTGGTACTTATTTAAACCGGTTAGCAGTTACACCTGCTAAAGTTGGTAAAGGAATTGTTACGCTTTCGATAGATGATGAGTTACCGGAAAGAGGTGTCCGTTTTCTAAATGCACTAATAAAAGAATACGATAAGAATACGCTAATATATAAGAATAAGGCTATTAGAAGTGCAATTAGTTTTTTAGACGAAAGACTTATTATTGTTGGGGGAGAACTTGAACAGCAAGAGGATCTCGAGGGTAAATTTCGTTCTGCGAATAAAATTTATGAAGTTTCTGATGCCGCAGAGTCAATCATGGGCCAATTAAACAATTTAGATGTACAACAGAATTCGAATGAGTATAACAGGTTAATTATAGATGCGCTTAAGTCACATGTTGAAAAAACAGATCAAAGAGAATTATTCCCAAATGCCCTTGGGATAACTGACCCTGTTTTAGGTGGTCTTGTTGCCACATATAACCAGTTATTGATGCAAAAAAGATTAATTTCTGAAATAGGTACTGCCAAAGATCCTACCTTAGAACCAATTGAGGGGCAACTACAGGAAGTTAGAAATAATATCTTAAAAACGATTGGAAACAATAAGTCAGAAAATAATATCAATAAAACTTTTCTTTCTCAACTAAATAAGGAGTATAGCGACAAGTTTAAATCACTGCCTGCAAAAGAACAGGAACTGGTAAGAATACGGAGACAATTAACAATAAAAGAGACTTTGTATAATTTTCTCCTTCAAAAACGGGAAGAGTTGTCTATACAGCTATTAAGTTCCAATGTGGAACCTACGAGAGTTATAGACTATCCGCGCAGTCTTGGTATCGTGGAACCTAATGCAAAAAATATTTACTTAATCTTTATAGGGATAGGATTTCTATTGCCAATTGGAATAATTTCTTTATTAACGGTACTTAATCATAAGATAGAGTCTAAAAAAGATGTAGAAGACATGACTGGGATTCCGATAATTGGCGAAATAAGCCAGGTGAAAATTAGTAATGAACCTATTTTAACAGTAGTTAGTAGCAGAAGTATAATTACGGAACAGTTTAGATCCTTACGATCAAATTTGCGATTTTTAGGGCTGGATACTGATAAAAAAGTTATTCTTGTGACTTCCTTTATGAGTGGAGAAGGAAAGTCATTTATAACTCTTAACCTGGCTAACCTTTTAACTCATTCTAATAAAAGAGTTTTGGTGGTAGAATTTGATTTAAGAAAACCAAAACTTAGTACCAGGTTGAATATTTCAAGTAATAATGGTATTTCCGATTTTATCGTCAATAATTTAAATCCTGCAGATGTAATTAAACCATTAAATAATTATCCGAACCTCTATCTTGTAAGTTCAGGACCTATTCCCCCAAACGCTGCTGAGTTAATTATGAATGAAAAAGTCAAAGAATTAATTGAATATGGAAAAGAACATTTTGATTATGTAATCCTTGATACAGCACCTGTCGGCGTTATCTCTGATGCGCTTCCTTTAGCCTCTTTTGCGGATATAACTTTATATATTATGAGACATAACTTCACTGAAAGAGAGCCGATAGAATATTTAAATTCGTTAGTAAAAGAGAAAAAGCTGTTAAACACATCAATTGTAATAAATGGTGGAGACTTAAAAAAGAAGGGCTACGGATATGGTTATGGCTATGGGTATGGTTACGGTTACGGTTATGGATATGGGGAAGGTTATGAAATAGTAGAAGATAAAGGGATTAAAAAAAGTTTTTTAAGTAGCTTTTACAAAAGGAATAATTAGGTAAATACAGGGCACATATTTCAAACTATCCCGCCCCATTATATAGAAGCAGTGAGTTTAAAAAAACAAGCATTATCAGGTATTTTCTGGACGACTGCGCAGCAGTTCGTTATTCAAATAATCAACTTTATTGTTACCGTAGTTCTTGCTCGTTTACTGTCGCCTGGGGAATTTGGGCTAATAGCAATGTTATCTATTTTTATTGCTATTGGAGCTACTTTGATAGATAGTGGACTCACTACTTCGCTGTTGCGCACCGCTAATCTTGATCAAAAGGATTATTCAACAGTGTTTTTTATAAATTTAATTGCCAGCGTTTTAATTTATTTTATCTTATTTTTCTGCTCTCCCTTTATTGCCAAATTCTATCATCAACCGATATTAACTGGCGTCATCAGGCTTTATACCCTCTCATTTATTATAGGGGCCTTTGAAAGTGTGCAGCGTACAAAACTTACCAAGGAAATGGATTTTAAGAAGCAAATGACAGTGCAAATCCCTTCATATATTGGCGGAAGCATTGTTGGGTTAATACTTGCTTATAAAAATTATGGAGTATGGAGCCTGGTTTGGATGAACCTATCGCAAACATTTTTTTCAACGTGCCAATTATGGATAAGAACAGACTGGAGGCCTCAATTTATTTTTAATAGCAGACGCTTTAAGCATCATTTTTTATTTAGTTATAAAATAACTTTATCTCAATTATTAAATACAATTTTTGATAACTTATATAACCTCGTAATCGGCAAATACTTTTCTGCCGCCACGTTAGGATATTATAATCGCGCGATAGCAATTCGTCAATTGCCTGTTTCAAATATATCTACAGCATTAAACAAAGTAACTTTCCCGTTATTTGCCGCTATGCAAAGTGATAATGAAAAATTGAAAGACGCCTATAAAAAACTAATGCAGCAAGTACTATTTTGGATTACGCCCCTATTAATCTTTCTGGGAATTATTACAGAACCCCTTTTCCGCCTATTATTAACAGAAAAGTGGCTTCCCGCAGTTCCATACTTTCGATTTTTAATTATTCCCGGAATTTTATATCCTTTACATGCATACAATCTAAACATTTTAAATGTAAAGGGGCGAAGTGATTTGTTTTTAAAATTAGAAATAATAAAAAAAGTAATCATTTCTATTGGTATTTTTTTTGCGATCCCTTTTGGTATTTACGGCTTGCTAGGTTTTCAAATCATCACAAGTATTGTGGCTTTTTATATTAATACTTTTTACAGTGGTAAACTTATCAATTACCCTATAGGCGAACAATTAAAGAGCATAGCACCTACTCTAATAATATCTTCACTTGTGGGATTAGTGATTTTTTTTATTGATCAATTTCTGGTGCATTTAAAAATAGCTGATATTTTCCGTATGTTGATAGACGGTGTTATTTTTTCGATTATATATTTTATTACCAATTGGCTTATCAAATTGCCCGCTTTATCAGATTTTATAGAATTAATATTAAAAAATGATACCCGTTACAAAACCCTTTCTACCTCCAATTGAAGAATACCAGCAATATCTTAAAGGAATTTGGCACCGCGAGTGGTTAACGAACATGGGTCCACTAGCAAGTGACCTGGAGTTAGAACTTAAGCAACATTTGGGAGTAAAACATTTATTGTTTGTAACTAATGGAACAATCGCTTTGCAAATGGCCATCAAAGCACTAAATTTAAAAGGTGAAATTATTACCACTCCTTTCTCTTTTATAGCTACAACCAGCAGCATCGTTTGGGAAGGTTGTAGTCCTGTATTTGTTGACATCGACAGGGAGACATTAAATATAGACGTTGAAAAAATCGAGGCCTCAATTACCGTAAATACCACTGCGATTTTAGCTACTCATGTTTATGGGAACCCTTGCGATGTAATCACCATTGAAAAAATAGCAAGTAAACATAATCTTAAGGTCATATACGATGCAGCTCATGCATTTGGGGTAAAAATAGAGGGAAAATCTGTGTTCGAATATGGCGATATCTCTACCTGCAGCTTACATGCTACTAAGCTCTATCACTCAATTGAGGGTGGTATTATTTGCACCAGAGATCCTGAACTTTTAAAGAAACTGGCATTTACTCGAAATTTTGGATTTAATGGACCGGAAGTATATGCAGAATTAGGTATCAATGGCAAAAATTCAGAATTTCATGCTGCAATGGGACTGGCAAATTTGAAATACCTTCCAGAAATACATGACAAAAGAAAATTATTGACCGAGAGATATCGTAAAATGCTTGAAAAAGTCAAAGGTTTTTTTCCAAGATGGAATGCTATAGCTACTATGAACTACGCATATTTACCAGTGGTGTTCGAATCGGAAACATTGGCACTTAAATGCTTTGATCTGCTTAAGGCCAAGGAAATATTTGCCAGAAGATATTTTTACCCTTCGTTAGCAAAAACGTTACCTTATTTGCCTGTGAGTGAAATGCCGGTTACTGAGGACATTTCAAAGCGGGTGTTGTGTCTTCCTTTATACACTGACTTATCGTTGGAGGAAGTAAATTTAATTTGTCGGTTAATTCTTAGAGTACAGAATAATTAAAAAGATTTTGCGAAGGGTTTTAAAACAAGTAGCCGATGAATTTAAGAGGGGTTTTGATATTTTCAGGTTATAATCATAGAGCGATTGTAGCATTTTGTAGGTTTTGCCGGGAAAATAAAATTTTATTTTTTATTATAGCATCAGGCCCGACGGACTTCATTCTAATTTCTGACTACAAAAAAAATGTAGTAGAAACAAGAAATACCGTTGCAATTTCTATAGATAATGTAATAGAAATTAAGAAAAAAATTACAAATGATTATGAAATTATTGAGTTACTGATCCTACCGTCTTCCGAATATTTAAACCGTTTTCTACTACAACATCGAACAGAGTTAGAATTAAATGACTTTATCATCCCGCTTTGTTCAATCGAATTATATCAGCAACTTTCGGATAAATACAGCTTTTCGGAATTGTGCAAGCGGCATAACATAGCAGTTCCGGAAGAATACGAAAGCTTAGCAACTATAAACATTCCATTTGTTGCTAAACCGAAACGGTACTTTTCTGGACGTAAGACGGTAAGCGATAAACCAATAATTGTTACGAATGATAGGGAATACACGATGCTGAAAAAAACAAATCTAGACGATTTCTATTTTCAGGAATTTATCAGTGGCCAGTCGTTTTACTTGTTATTTTATTTTTCCAGCGGCGGAACTTACTCCGTCTTTTCTCAAGAGAACTTAATTCAACAATACAACGGTCTTTCAATTATTGCTGCAAAATCTTCTAATATTCATCTTCATAAAATTGCAACTGATTTTGCTTCACTTCTTTGTAGCTTAACCTTTGTTGGCCTTATAATGATCGAGGTTAAGTTTTTTAATGACCGATTTTATATGATTGAGGCTAATCCACGGCTATGGGGTCCTTCGCAATTGATATTAGATGCCGGAATGGATTTATTCGATCGTTTTGCAGCGGAGAACGGACTGATAAAAGAAATCCCAACGAGATCCTATACGGTGGGATACAGGTACTTTTGGTCCGGGGGCATCATCGAAGATCAGGAAAAAAAATATTCAATCACGCTTCATAATTATGATAAACAATCTTTTTTTGATGACTACGCAGAGTGGTGCAAATCAGACATTTATTTACGCCCAGATACAACGTCAATTTTTTTCAAAGAATTAACCGGTTAGCTAAAAATTGGTAGAAGTTCCTAACTTTTAAATAAATCTAATATTAATGGATCAAGAAATTGAAAACTTAAAAACCCTGTATGCACGAACAAGTAAACATTCTAATTATCAAATACTACCCGAATGTTTAAAACCACTTCTTGATGAGACCGAAATTGATGTGAAATCGCGCTTTGAAAGAGAACGTTTAGATTATATACTTCAATACATTAATCCTAACGGTAAGTCAATTTTAGACATTGGCGGTAATAGCGGATATTTCTCGTTCGAATTAATTGATAGGGGTGCCAAACACGTGGATTATTATGAAGGGAATAAAACGCACTCGGAATTTGTGTTGCGTGCAGCCGAACTATTAAACTGTTCCGATAAACTGATTGTTTATAATGAATACATCAATTTTCGAGAAAGCTGCCACGACCGGCATTACGACGTGGTTTTTCTATTGAATGTTTTACATCATGTCGGTGATGACTACGATGAGAAAGATTTAACGTTGTTAAAAGCCAAGCAGAAAATAATAGAAAGTGTTAATGCATTAGCGGGTAAAACTTCGTCTATGATTTTTCAATTAGGTTTCTGCTGGAAAGGAAATAGGGATTTTTTGCTTTTTAAGAACGGCACAAAAGAAGAGATGATCGATTTTATTTCCGAAAACACGAAGGAATTTTGGGAAATAACTGATATAGGAATACCTGTTTTAGGTGGTGGTAAAGTAAGTTACAACAACCTAAACCAAGACAATATCAAGCGGGATGATAAATTAGGAGAATTTTTAAACAGGCCGATTTTTGTATTAAAATCTAAAAAATAAAAGGATGACTAGCATATTCGATGTAAAACAAGAAAAAGAGTTCTTAAATTCACTAGTTTCTGACTACAAAGATGTTTCGCCATATAGTGAAATTAAAAAAGATATTATAATAAATTATATTGATAGTGTTTTAAAAGACGATAAGAATAAGAGAGGACTGCAGATGGGCTGCTCAAATGGGTATGAAACGGAGCAATTGGCAAAAAGGTTTGACCAATTAGATGTTGTTGATGGAGCGGAGGCATTTGTTGAAAAGTTAAAAGCTGAAGAAAAATATCAAAATGTCAATTTTATTTTTTCACTATTTGAAGAATTTGAAGTTGATGAAGTTAATAAGTACGATTATGTTTTCTGCAATTACGTACTTGAACATGTGTACGATAGTGCTAAGATACTAAGTCAAATTTCCAGGCTATTAAAAAGAGGAGGGACTTTATTTGTAGTTGTACCTAATGGCCTGGCATTGTCACGTAGAATAGCCTTGTCAATGGGGATGTTGAATGAATTGGAAGCGTTAACTGAAAACGATAAAGTACATGGTCATAGAAAAGTTTATACATTGGAAAAAATATCATCAGAGTTAGAAAATTCAGGTTTTAAAATTCAGACTATTAAAGGAATAGTTTTTAAAATTCTAGCAGATTTCCAACTCAACAAACTTCTGAAGGAAAATTTTTTTACAACAACCCATATAATGGCTTTGCAACAGTTGGCCAATGAACCAGGTAACCTTAACTTTTCAGATTCATTTTTCATTATATCTAAATGGAATTAAACAAGAGATAAGAATTTCAAAAAACAGAAATTTAAATGGAGGTTAAAGTAAGTATTTGCTGTATCACATACAACCATGTAAAATACATTCGGAATTGCGTAGACGGCTTTTTGATGCAAAAAACCAATTTTCCTTTTGAAATAATCATCAATGATGATGCTTCGACCGATGGTACAACGGATATAATTAGAGATTACCACAGTAAGTTTCCTGATTTATTTGTTCCGGTATATCATGAAGAGAATGAATACTCCAGGGGGGTTCGTGGAATTATGGCAAGAAATACCTTCCCGATAGCCCGAGGAAAATATTTAGCACTGTGCGAAGGGGACGACTTCTGGACCGATCCTTTGAAGTTACAACGACAGGTAGACTTTTTAGAGAATAATTCCGGGTATTCTCTATCGACTGAAAATAGCATGTTTGTTAACCATCTTAACAAAACTGAATATCTTTTCTCAAATGACTCTGATAGAGATATAGAAATCGTAGAGTTATTAACCTCAAGAAAATTTCATACTGCCTCAGTCGTCATGAAAAAGGAGTTATTGGAGCTACAAGATTATTTTATTACACCAGTAGGAGATACTTACCTTTTTATTGCTTTAGCAAAAAAAGGTAAGGTTCATTTTAAAAATATAGTTTCCTCTGTTTATAATCGACATGAAAAAAGCGTTACAGAAATGGATAAAACGGGATGGCCTTATAAAATAGAAAAATCAAATTTGCTAATAGATAAGTTTACCTCGTTTAAATACTCAACTATCTTAAAAACAAATATTGCGAGAGCTTTTTTTTCGTCATTTAAGTATAATTTAAAAAGAGGTAAAATAAAGGAAGCGGCACTTTCAATATTGAAAGTGTTTAAGTATAATTATCGGGTACTCCTTAAACTTAGATAAAGAAAGGAATGCAATGATTAGGAAAAGAATTCTTTTTTTTATTAACCATTTCCCTAGCCGATCTGAAACTTTTGTCAAAGATGAAATTGAGTATTTTAAAAAAGCTGGATTTCATGTAGAAGTACTTTGCCATTTATTTGAAACCCCGCTTGATCACATCCAATTTCATCAAACAGGTTTAACAAGAAATTATTTTCAACGATTTTTGGGGGCATTAAAAATTCTTATACGAGGAAGCTTAAGAAAAAAAATAGAGCTGCTTAACTACACCAAGTATGGATCTAATTCTTACAATTTAAGCTTATTGTTTGTTGCCAACTTTTTTCTTTCCAATAACAAAAAATACGATCTCATTTTTTGCCAGTTTGGAACAAACGGAAAATATGTATGCCAGTTAAAACAGGCAGGAATAATTAAACCTGAAACAAAAATTGTAGTGCGTTTTCACGGAATAGATTTAAGCCTAAAAACGTTTGGTTCCAATTATTATAAAATTTTAAATACGTACTGTGATAAAATTATTGTTGGTTCTGAACTGGCTGTTGAACAATTGAAAGCTTTGAAAATTTATAATCCAAAAAAAGTTGAAAAAATTCCTGTTTCTTATGACCTTAATAAGTTTGCGGCGCGGAATTTAAAAGAACAAATTGGTAAAATAAAGATTTTGTCTGTTGGCCGACTGATAGAATGGAAAGGACATTTAGAGGCAATCGATATAATACAACTACTAAAAGCCCACCACCCTGAAATAGAATTTGAATATCAGATT
>Ga0181465_100682_pt1 | contig 12570 bp, 12 predicted proteins | sample InSIn3gowninarea_FD_119076 | JGI IMG/M metagenome (GOLD analysis project Ga0181465, IMG submission 119076) | Clean room microbial communities from NASA Spacecraft Assembly Facility at Jet Propulsion Laboratory, Pasadena, California, USA -... ... | reverse complement strand
TATATATATATAAGAAAAAATAAAATTTATTTCTAATTATTGCACTATTAAATGGATGGGACACTAGATTGTTGTTGGTTAAAAGGTAACCCTGACAAGGCTATGAACGCTTGCTGTTAGTAGTGGCTCTGCCTGTGATGAACGAGTGCATTTTAAATCTAATTAGTAAAAGACCCCTTACTTTATCTTTTATAAATTGATTAATTATTGATACAATTAAATAAGTGTTTTTAGTACACAAAAGATTTTTAAAAGAGATTGCAGGTTAATGAGTTTTATAGTCAGAGTAATTTTATTTATCTAGATGTTTCAAAAAGTAGTTTTCACTTCTTAGATTAATTTTATTGACTTTTTGGAAATTTTCATTTATCAGAGATAACTGGTTCTTCCAATGAATCGCCAATTGTTGTATTATCCAACAACCCCTATTTTAATATATTGTAAGTTTCCTATGAAATTTATTATATTAAAATAGGGACCTTCATTTTAGAAAAATATTATAATCAAAGTTTAATACTTTGGATTTTTAATTAAAACCCAAGTATTAAACCTTGATTATCCCAAAAAACCAAATTTTAATAGTCCTCGGATGAAAACCATATTTATGCTTTAAAAAACCTAAAGTATTAAAAAATATGGGTTATTTAAACAAGATAAATCAAAGTTCTAATCCCCTAAGGTTGAAATCTTAACAAACTCCAACTCATCCCACTTCCTAGCATAAAAAATAAACAAAGTTACAAAGGCACAATACCACTTCGCCAAACTCCATTACGATTGCAATACAAACCAGACCCACGAGGATTATCCAATACAAACCAAAAACCCCACATTCGTGGCTACCGCAGGTTAAAAAAAAGTGATTAAGCATGGCACACACTGCCAATTGCGATGTGTGATTAAGCCCAGACCCACGGGATTATAAAATCAATTTCATTTAAATCCCATGTCCAGAGCTATCAGAGTATCCAAGAGTCTAAAGGTTCTACCCGCTACACAATGCCAATTGCGATATGTGATATAATAGGACTTGCAGGGATTATCAACTTCATTTCATTTAAATCTCGCATCTGCAGCTCTCGCAAGAACCATTTCCTTTGTCGATTGCAATATGAAATAAGGCCCGAACCCACTGGGATTATACATTTTTGATTTATATTTATATCGTGTCTAGGGCCTATACCGCAATCACAAAATTCTAAAAAATTCATGCTTCATCCCAATGCCGATTGCGATATGATGTTAGGAATGACGTCAGATCCACATCATCACCATGTCACCTTCCATGTCACTTGCCAATTGACACATCATTTTCCATGTTACCATTCCACATTAGCCACCACGTCATAATGATGTCACTATGACGTCATCGCTGACATCACCCTGGGATCCCACAATTGCAAAATTTAAAAGGACACAACTTATAATAAACCTTTCACCCGAGCCGATTTGTGATTGGACCAGACCTAACGGGATTCTTCACTCCAACTCATACATACCCCACGTCCATGGCTATCGTGAATAACAAAAGAACATCGTATCTCTGTCTCATGCCCATTTCGATTGCAATTGCGGTTTTATTTGAGAAGGCCACTTTTTGGATCTTATATGAAATACTCCCGGGCTATACCAGTTGCGATTGTTCTGAAGTCCTACTCCAAAACTCTGATTTCTGATAAGCCATAAAGCTCCATCTCCTCACTCAACATTTCTCTCCATGATGTCTGTGTCGGATTTATTATGCTCTACATTTTCCTGATTTCTTGCAAAAGTGATTTGTTTCAAATAAAACTCACTTATCAATCTCATTTATTTCCACATTATCGATTCTTGTTTGTTGTAGTCAAGTTCATGACATAGAAAGACATATGTGTTTATTAGTGGTAGATAAGTTCAAACAGATAGATAGACATCCAAAGAATTCGATGGAACAAATGAAGCTAATGATGACAACATACCATTTTCATAAAATTCTACCAAATTATTGTTTTCCTTTAAGCATTACTGAAGGGATCTGTTTAATTCCCTCAACACGCTGCACAATATATTAGAGCTCTTTTCTGTTATTTAAGCTTAGTTGATGTAGTAAATAAAAGTCTTGAATTTTATGAAGAAAGGTTTACGAAAGCTCACACTATTGTACTTTCATACTTTTCTCAATAGGATGACTGGAACATTGTTTTTAGAATTTTCATAAAGAATTTTGAGAAGTTGCACTACTATACTCCCGAAATCATCTTTGTGAGAAAGACTAAGCTGCTGCTATTTCTTTTATGAGTTGAGCGAAGTGTATCTGGTATTTCTATCATTCTACCCCTATTTTGTTCATAAGTAAATAGTAAATTTATCTTTTCAAATTGCTTATTACTTGATATTTAAAGAAAAATGTTACATGTATTCACTACTGATCATGCCACCATTGACATTTTCATGCATGCTAAGCAATTTGTTGTGATATTCTAAATACGATATAAGTTTACACATTATTTTGATTAACTACTTAATCAAACTAATAATCTTGAAATAGTTTCATTTCCATTGGTGTTTGAGCATTCTATATTGTCATTTACTAAGAAAAATCATTATAGATCGCATCTAGATAAAAGTTAAACAATCTCAGGTTATAGAGTAGATTAATGCAATTATTTTTCCATTTAATTCATTACAACAAATCAATCCATTTTACTTCAATATAAGCATTAAACACTCATTCAATCATCTTTCATTGGGAAATTGGTCCCATTATCCCTATTTGAAGCCACTACTTAAATAGAAAAGGAGTTGTCTTAAGGTTTGGACCGGGTGGTTTACCCCCTTTGTTGAAACAACGATTTTCAAGGGCTCAACAGATCCATCATGATCCATCATGATCCATTGATCTTTATCCACAAATATATCCTACATCTTGAGCTTCCACAACTCAAAATTATATTTGTTGAATTTCACGATTTATATCTTTCCATTGTTCACCATTTCCTTTCACCACAAGAATTGATCCCGTGAATCTCCCATTATAATAGGTTCTATAACAAGCCTGAGAAAAACCTTCCAACCATAAGTGCGTCCCCTTAAAACAAAAAATGATGTGATACCAAATGAATTCTTTAATTGTGTACATAATTTACCTACAAATTAATTCTTGAAAAGCCAAAAAATATACAATGGCAAGTACAAAAAATATACACATATTTTTCTCCTGGAACCCAAAACCGAGAAAACTATATTTATTTTTCATTAGATTCCTTTTAAATGTTACAATGCATTATCTATATGCTTAAGCATTCGTAAACCCCTAATCCACTAACCTTGGATTAGAACATAACCATAATTTCCTTGACTGGATCAATAAAATATCATGGGAAAAATCATTATATCTAAACCATGCACAAAACCATGGTTGGGTTTGGACCGTCCTTGGGTCTGCCTAATAATCCTTAGGACCGCCCAAAATGAATAAAAAAATGAGGCACTGGCCAAAACCCCATGCATGGGGGCTATCGCCCTCCCTAATGTTGGGTGTGTGTTGTATTATTTCTACAACTAGTCGCACACGTGGAGGGCGGGTCACAATGGGGGTGAGAGATGCCCCTAGTTGTTGTTCTAGGTGAAATAGGGGAATCAAAGGGGGCGCAAAAGCCAACCTTGTCTGGGGGTTTACAGGAGGGTTGTAGCCTCCCTACACAGGGTTCGGAGTAGTGCCATGGGAATTTTCTTTTGGACCATATAATAGGTGGGTGGACCTACCTATGGTTTTGTGTATGGGTTTTACACATGATTTTGGGCATGATGGTTTTTTTCCCATGGTATTTTGTAGATCCGATTAAGGGAACTACAGTTATGTTCTAATCCAGGGTTAATGGATTGAGGCTTATGAATGTTTCGACATGTATATTTATCTATTGTAACATTCAAAGGAATATAATGAAATATCAATCTGGTAATCCCGATTTTGGGATCCAATGAAAAATGTTTGTCTATTTGTTTTATGTTCACATCATTGTATATTTTTTGTTTTAAGAATTTGTTTTCAAGTAATTGTTGTACAATGTCACAACCTACACGTATGACCCTCAGGTTGCACCCGTTGCAAAAAAATAATGCCTAGAGCTACTTGTGCAAAGAATATAACACATATTCAACAAAGTAGTTATGCCCCAGCAATGAATTTGTTGTAGGCACAACTCAATTGATAGGGATCTAAAAGCGCCCTCAATAGAAGAAGGGCCCAATCTGTAGTGCAATAATAACATGAAGCCACCCGTGAACACATCTAGCACCTCCTAAATGAAGTAGCAGTTGAAACCATGCATGCACAAAATAGCCATTCCTATTAAGATATCCTGTCACACTCTATTGATTGGACTCCTAACCTAGGCCACACTCATGGTCGTTAGTACTAGTATTTGTCCACAGTAGAACTCTACTAGCACATTAAAACACTCATAGGAAAATCTCTTGAAGAAAAAAAAGATAGCAAAAGAAAACTATCCTTAAAAGTTAGCATCTTTCATGCCAAAATTCAACAAAAGTCGTTAAAGCGTGACGTCATGGTAATGAGATTGGTGAGAATCAAGGCCCTACTCTCCAAGGGCAAAGGTCCATCTTCCCAAATACTCCCACGGTACCCATAGATGTGTCTACATCTACTTAGTCAATGCCATGATTCCTACAACTTCTATCAATAACACTCCAATGTAATGTCTACAACACAAGTTTTGGTAGCAAGGGTACAATTTTATAACATGTTATCTTCTATGTTTTTCTATGTTACCATATGCTATGTAGGCATAGGTCATGAACTTAGTTTTTATGTTATCCATGTACTATTTTGGACTAAATGCCTCCTCTACATCCACTTGTCTCATTTCCTTGGTGGCAGATTGTGGCATGAAGAAGACTAATCTGTGTTGATGTACATTCTTTTTTGTTGATCAATATAATTTTATAGCTCAGAAAAAAATTTATTAGGTGGGTGGTAGGGATTTAACCTCCATGAATTATTTTAGAATATTCGTAGTAGCATTCACAGATCCAAGCTTGAGGTTTATCTCCAAAGTAATTATGCAAATGGATTTGTCTATTTTAGAATAGGGCTTCCAAAATTTTATTTTAATTGTCAATAATTATTATGTGCATGGCAGGGATTTAACCTACACGAAACATTCTAGAATATTCTTAGTAGTATTCACAAATCAGAGGGTGAGGTTTATCTCCCAACTAGCTATGACATTTTTTGTTTTTAATTAAAAAATGTCATATAAACAAGTGTCATATGAAACCAGTGATGGTTTTTGGGCATGTGATATTCAAAATCCATGATATTGGACCATGGAATTGTAAAAAATCTTATTTATAGATTAAGAATTCCATGTTTAAGAATCTTGATATTTAATTTTTATATTAATTCTTCTTATAATTAATAATAATAATAATAAATTTATAATTAAGTTATTTTTATTTATTTATTTTTATTTTACCAACATGACATGTATCATGAAGTAAGCATTTTGATACGTGGATTAGGTATAAATTTGATGGGACCATATTTTAAATATCATGTATTATGTGTTTTTATTATTTTTTTGGTGTGAATATAAAACTTTTTCTTTTAATATAAATTTCATATTTTGTGTAATAAATTTTTAAATTCTAGTTTAAACATACAATAATCTTTAGCAAAATAATATTATAAATATATATATTTTATATTATTTTAAAAACATCGGACATATCAACCATATTCATTCCTAATTACAACTAACTAATGATTTTGATACAATTATGTTGAAACAAACATTGCTTTCTGCTCCACATTACAGAAAGTATAAATCTTATACAATTTTACTGCGGATCGCTTGACGATTTAATAACGAAGGAGATCGGACACAAATATGATGACAGGACAGGGCCATCATATTTGTTTTTATGAAAATAGAGCCCATGATTAATGAATCTTCGAGATCTGATTTCTTCAGACATCACAGAGAGACGACTTGGCCATCTGACATCGAGTTTCATCAGAAACTTTTAAGCTGATAGGACTCACAGAGGATAGATTGGAAAAGAATTGGTCAACTATGATTTTAGCAGCGCTCTCGGTTGGATGAAACTGGTCCCACCACACATTGTTGCCCCTATCTGGGTACAAATTTGACAGGGCAGTGCAGAGACCAATACCGTTGTAGGGTCCTTGTCCGCAGCACGCATTTTTGGCATCCCCAAGCCCTGAAAAATAAGGTAAGGTATTTCTAATGAGCACTAGCTGTTGAATTTATAAGAAAAAACGACAATTCAGGAAGAAACATTACCAAATGCTTGAGGATTGGTGTACAAGTTCATGTAGATCGGAAACATTCCAGTTATTGTATATATAGGAGCAGAAAATCGTGTGTTGAGTCGATCGATTGCGAGTGTTAGTCCATCATTAAAAAGCTTCGTGGCTTGCTGTAGCATCGGCACGCATTCACCATTTGTGGACCTCAATAACCTTTCCATAGAAATACATCCCAAAGGACCCGACGACATAACCAGAACCCTGCGTGCTCCCAGATCGCTGCAAATTCATGAGTCAATTTACAAGGCATGTGATAGAAATGAATTACCCAAATCTGAATGTGGATCTCATAGAATACAGTAAAATAATTACCGCCAGAATCTTCTCAAACTCGGAGATGATAAAATTAGTATACGCAGGTAGAGAGAACTGCAGTGATCTCACTGTTACAGGCAGAAGGTAGTAGTTATTCACGCAATCATTTCCTCCAAGTGATATGGAAAAGAGCCCCTCCGCAACCAGTTTATTGGTCGCATTACGTCCTATGATACCTGCCACTTTGTCTTTATACTCCTGGAAAAGTTCGAATTGGTGAGGCATCCTTATAATTTCAGCCTTACGTATGCAACCAAATTCTCATCCTTATAATTCATTTCATCAATATCTGCAAATCATTATGAAAAGATGTGGAGTTTAATGAAAGTCCGGTATTACGATGAATTTGTGCTTACAAATTGAACGCCCGTATCATTTAGAATGCTGATGCCTGAAGACGCGAAGTTGGCACCTTTCAGTAATTCATTGCCCTCGAAAATTGTGTTGTTTGAGGTTTTAAATCGTTTTTATTATTATTATTTAAATTGTACATTGTAGTGATATCAATAAAATAATATTTTATTTTGATTTTTTTTAAAAGCTCATTGCAATTACTTGAACAATTGTACCAATGATACTTGCTCCACTTTAATTTGGTTTATGAATAGGTATATTTACTTGGATTTTTGAATAGTATTTTCATGTTTTCATTTTTTTTTTTTTTCTTTGTTTCTTCTGCGTAAATGCTAATTTTATTAAAAAAGAGTAAAAAGTATGTACAAAGAGGTCAAGACCTCAGAGGGGGCTGAGGCCTGCTCTCAACCAGAAATTCTGATACACACAAACACCTTTGACAACCCTTCCCGGATTGAAAGACCTTGAAGCATATTTTATGAGTCCCTTACAGACAAAAGTGTAAACCAGAGCAGTATTTAACACTTCAGTACTATCGCCGACTATGGCTTTGCTAATAAGCATTCTGCCCTGATATCCAGAAACAAAATTAGACCAAAACAAAGGCTTGCTGAGCCATGACCTGTTACAGTTCATAGGACTATAATGGTGCGCACGAATACAAAACCAAGAGTTGAAGCAAAACAGAGTTGGCATTATCCAGAGACACATAACAGAAAAGAAATAGACCAGAGGAGAAATTGCCTTCAGAAGGCATTGAACCAAATTCATTAAACATGTTTCAGAGAGTCAAGAGCATCCTTCTCCCCCTGGCTAGGAGAGCCAATCCACGTTACGACCGCATTGTCTGCATCTCCTGTGTCGCCTCCACCTACAGGAGTCTTCAAATTCTGAATGCCACCGGGAGGGTGCTCCGGCTCACCAGCAAGCACATTGCGCTGTGTAGAGTCCACCGGAGGCTGAGGAGCTTCCGACACATTACCTTCTTCCTGCATGTTGTCACCATTGAACTCAACACCAGCCACCTCTCCTTGAAGAACGCTATCATCCTGAGATTGAGACGGAGTGGTGTGGACCGAGCTGCTGGGCTTATCCTCCTCCTCAGCAAGGATTACAGTAATACTGGGTGACAAAACGGGCTTATTGAGCCTACTATGGAATTTGAAGCACGTTGTTTAGAAGGAGTTGTGCAGGAGAGGCCTTGCATGACCAGAGGGTGGAGAAGACGGGGAGGCAGAGGCCAGAGGGACAATGTTCTGGGGAGCAGACTCGGAAGCCCAGCCTCAATTGCCAATGGTGCCTCCATGGCGAGAAACTCCATGACGACGAACCATTTCCAAATTAACTAAGAGACCAGGAAAGGGAATTCGGCAGGTCCAAATGGGAAAGGGAAGAGCACAGGCGGACCAGGCCAAAATCAGAAACCAAATGAGCTTCCAAGTAGCCAGAACGAAGCAGGGCTGCAGGAAGAATAGCGGACAGAAATAGAAGGAGTTGTGGAGGGCAATTGCATGAACTAGAAACCAAGCCATGGATAAAACTCCTTGTGCGGCCTCTCGAGCTGAGCGCGCATTCAATACCAAATGTGTGAACATAATTCTGTACTCTGAAGAAGTCATATAAAATGCGATGGGTTTGTGGGATCCGCGTCCGCGAGCCAAGTGCAGGGACAGCTGCCAGCGAGGAGTTACTCCTTCATAAATGAGCTGCAGTAACACCCGCATCCGGATGTGTATCATCCGCTTGATTCATGTCATTCTTCACAATGTTATGAAAGTTTGAGAGCTGATCCTCTGAGGCTATGCTGGAGAGTGAACCTGCAAAGAAATCTACCCCACTTTCCACTCCTATATTAGCGAGAAAATCAGCTAGCTTATTTCCTTCCCGCCTAGTGTGTTTGAAAGAAACCGCTTTGTGTTGAGAAAGCCATTTGTCAATTAGCTCAAGCCTTTGAGCCATTCTCCAACTGCTACTGACCTTGTGTGTGGGGGAATCCTGCATGATTTTTGTAACCATGTTTATGATGATTTGCGAGTCCCCTTCAATGATGAGTGGAAAAAAACCTCTGTCCTGAGCTAGGGTAAGACCTCACCATAATCCTTCGAGTTTCACTGAGTTGTTAGAGTTCCAGCGTTTTGAGCCGAGAAAGATCAGTAAAGGTGTACCATGATGATCTCTGAAGACTCCCCCAAATCCTGCTTTTCCTGGATTACCCTTTGACACTCCGTCAAAATTGAGTTGAGTCATGTTACTGGGCGGCGGAATCCATCTTGTCGGGATTTGGTTCCTCTTAGTAGGATTGTCTTTAGATGTAGGCAGTTGATTCAAATGAATTTTCCAGTTGGCCAAGACGGATTGTTCCTGTGGCAGTGTTGGAAAATCTCCTTGGGACCAGGCTTTAATGGATAGAGTTTCTTTAATGTTCTGGCGTAGCCTAGTCCAGATCTGCTCTATAGACATTGATTGGTCCTTGAAAACCCTGCGATTCCGCTCCTTCCAGATGTTCCACATCAGTAGACCAGGAATAAGCTGCCAAAGTGTGTTTAGGAGTTTGCTTTGATAGGGTGTTTGGCTCTAATTGCGAATAATAACTTTAATATCCCCATGCACTCTGCCTTCCTTTTGACATCGGAAGGTAGCCTTTTCCCACAACTTCTGTCCTATTTGACAAGTCTGCATTAGATGTAGAGCTGATTCCTCTACTTGCTTGCAGTTAAGACATATAGATGGGCCAGAAAAGCTTCTTTTTCTGAGGTTATCCCAAGTGAGAATTTTTTTATGACATAGGATCCAAAGAAAAGTGGACACCTTTGGCCAGTTAGAGGAGTCCCAGATTTTATTCCATAAGACATCTTTGATAATCCTTTCCTTGATGATTACATTGTATGCTTCCCTTGTGGTAAAAGTTCCCTTCTCTTCATATCCCCATCTGAGAATGTCCATTTCTTCTGAGGAGAGGATTTGCCGTTTTTGTAATTCTGAGGAGAGAGAGATCTGTGTTTGCTCAGAGCCATGCATTAGTATTAGTTTGACCTCCATCCATCATCTGTACCCTTGTGTGGAAGAAGGGTCCTAGAATTGATTGACTTTATCTAGCTGATTTATATCTTGCTCTGGTAAGGGAAGGTTAGAGAGAGTGTCCTTGATCTTTGGGAGCTACTGCCAGGAATCCTCCCAGAAACTTGCTGTATTGCCACTCTTAATTTCCCAGAAGCTATGCTGTTGTATTAGTTCCCTATGTTGAATGGCCGAATTCTAAATTACTGAGCCTGTAATTACTTCTGACATTCCAATTCTTTCTTCAATAGGGCTATTATTCGCATATTTGGTTGTCCATAGGGAGGCCCAGGGAGTGTTAGGATTTGTGAGCCATCTCCACCAAATTCTAGCTCCCATTAGCTCATTACTGTGCCCTGGATCTCTTAGCCCAATGCCACCAGCCTTCTTTGGAAGACAAACACTGTCCCATTTGACCAAAGCCTATTTTCGATTGGGACCTGAGCTGCCCTATAAGAAATTGTGTTGTAGCTTCTTTATATCCTTTAGAACCCATTTGGGAGCTGCTAGAATTGAGAAGAGATACAGGGGCATGGAGTGAAGAATGGCTTTAATGAGGACGAGTCTGCTGGCCATGTTAAGCGCTCTATGAGTCCACAGGAAGAGCCTCGCTTCTAGCTTTTCTAACAGGTCTTTCCAAGAGGAATGCTTGAGAGCCGAGGCCATTAAGGGCGCTCCAATGTATTTAGAAGGAAGAGATGCTATGGTAAAACCAAGGATGCGGGCTATGGCTCTTTGGGTGGGGGCAGGGGTATTGAAGAAAAAGATTTGAGATTTGACTTGATTAATAAGAGCTCTTGAAGCTTCAGAGAAGTTCGATAGGATGGTTTTGAGAAGGCGAGCTTCTTGAACAGAGGGATGGCCAAAAAGCATGTTATCTTCTACGAATTGCTGATGAGAGAAGGTATGAGAATTGAGAAAAGATAAGCCCTTGAGACGCCGGGAGTACAGAGCATATTTGATGCTTCTACCTAGTCCTTCTGCCATAATAACAAAAAGGAAAGGTGAGAGGGGATCTCCCTGCCTGATACCCCTAGAAGGACGGAACGTGGGCGAAGGGATACCATTGATAAGCATAGAAAAGAACAAGGAAGAAAGAATATTGACAACCCATCTAACCCAGGAAGGGGCAAAGCCAAAGGCAGTTAAGATTTTTTGAATGTAAACCCAGCTTAAGCTATCAAAAGCTTTAGATAAATCAATTTTAAGCATCATACCTGGTTTTTTTGATTGCTTCAAAGAGTGGATTATTTCATGAGTTAAAATAATACCATCCGTGATCTGCCGACCTTCTACATAACCAGATTGCTCCGACGAAATAATGAGAGGGAGCAAAGGTTTTAGTCTGGTAGCTATAACTTTAGAGATAATCTTGTAGATGATGTTGCAGAGAGCAATCGGTCTATACTTGTCTGGAGTATTGGATTCCTCTGCCTTGGGGATTAAAGCAATGAAGGTTGCATTCAGCCCTGGGTACATCCATCTTAAAGTGCGTGATTCTTCTACAACTTGCCAGACTTCCAATTTGATTAGATCCCAGAAGTTGTGAAGAAAGTTGGAGGTGAATCCATCTGGACCCGGTGCTTTTCCTGCTTTCAACTGATACACAGCATTCTCGACCTCCTGAAGGCTTGTGGGCTTAAAGAGGAGAAGATTATGCTCCTCTGTGATTAATTTTGGAATGTTCCTTAGAACTTTTTCAATATCAGATGCTCTATTTATGTTGGGCTCTTGATGGGCTTGTTTGAAGTATCTTAGAAACTCCTCTTCAATGCCTTCGTGCGTCTCAATTCTGGCTCCCTATTCATTTTCGATGTGGGAGATGTAGTTGTTCATTCTGCGCTGCACTGTGGTTCTGTGAAAAAAAATTGTGTTTTTTCCCCATCCTTCAGCCACTTAACTCTCGATTTCTGCCTCCAAAGTGTTTCCTCCTGTTGTGCTCTGTCTAGGATTCGGGCTTCAAGAGTTTGTTCCTGTTTTGCTAGGTCCTCGGAGCGTCCTTCTATAATGATTCTCTGCTGAACATTCTTCATTTCTTGATTGAGGGCTGCCTGTGCCTGGAAAATGTTTCCAAAAGTGGTATGATTCCAGTGCTTGATTTCACCTTTAAGGTGCTTTAGTTTCTACTAGAATATAGACATCTTAGAACCATTAGAGGGATTAAACTTGAGCCAAGTTGATCTAACAAATTCATTAAAATCCGGATGAGTTAACCAAAAAGCTTCAAACCGGAAGGGGCACCAAATGCTATTGCCTGGTCGATTCCATTGGAGAGCTATTGGCCAGTGATCAGAGCCTGATATTGGAAGGATGGAAGCAATGAATCCCCCCCCCCCCCCCCCCCCAGGTGAATTGCGTTGTATGATAGTAGAAATCTATCAAGATGTGAGGCTATTTGTCACATTCCTTCTCTTTTGTTGTTCCATGTGAACATGCCATTATTTGAAGGTAGATCTATCAACCAGTTATTTTGAATAAAATCCTTTAGTATGTTTCCATCTTTGTTGCTC
>Ga0181465_100923_pt1 | contig 12583 bp, 12 predicted proteins | sample InSIn3gowninarea_FD_119076 | JGI IMG/M metagenome (GOLD analysis project Ga0181465, IMG submission 119076) | Clean room microbial communities from NASA Spacecraft Assembly Facility at Jet Propulsion Laboratory, Pasadena, California, USA -... ... | reverse complement strand
GAACATGCAGTTAGCGTTCGACATTGCGTCGAAGGAGATTGGTATCCCGGACCTGCTGGACGTGGAGGATGTCTGCGACGTGCCGAAACCTGACGAGCGGTCTCTCATGACATACATTGCCTACTGGTTCCACGCCTTTTCGCAGATGGAGCGGGTCGAGAACGCCGGTCGGAGAGTAGAGAAGTTCGTCAGCAACATGAATGGCGCATGGGAGATGCAGAACCACTTCGAGCGGAGGATGCGGGCACTAATGCAGCAAATCACGGAACAGAAGAAGGCTTGGGAGGCTGCGGAGTTTGATGGCTCGTACATCGATGCAAAAGAGCAAAGCAGGCAGTTCACGCTGTACAAGCAGAAAGAGAAGCGGAATTGGGTTGCCGAGAAGAGCGATCTGACGGGCTTGTTGGGCAACATCAAAACGAAGTTGAGCACATATCGATTACGGCCATACGAACCACCAGAAGATGTGAGCTTAGAGACCCTGGACCGAGAGTGGAACAGCCTGATGGAAGCGGAGCAGCAGAGAAGTCAGATCATTAACAATACAATACGAGATATCAAAAACCATCTCCGACGATCATTCGCGGACAAAGCCAATGACTTCGCTCTGGCACTAAAGACGATCAGCGTCAGTATATCTGGCCTAGAAGGCGACGTAGAAGACCAGTTGGAGCACAGCACTCAGATATCTGAGAACCTGCCACCGCTCGATCAGTACCTCGAGATCATTGACAAGCTGGATCAACAGTGTCAGGAAACCAATATCGAGGAGAACGACTACACAACGTATACCTACGATGAGTTGGTATACGAGCTGGGACTTGTGCGGTCAAGCGTACAGAAGAAATTGGCATTCTTGGAGAATCAGATGGTCGCTCGTAACATGACCAACCTTACTCCTATACAACTGGAGGAGTTTGAGTCGGTGTTCAGACACTTCGACCGTGACCTCTCCAACAGTCTACAGGAACTGGAGTTCTCCGCCGCACTGGCCAGTCTGGGTCTTGTCTACGACGAACAAGAGATGCACGAGCGCTTCGTCGAAGTCGCTGGTCGAGGCGGCAGCGTCAGCTTCGAGCAATTCATCCGCTTCATGGTCGATGTCACAGAAGACCAGAACACCGCCGAGCAAGTCTTCGAAAGCTTCAGAGAAGTCGCGGATGGCAAGCCGTACGTCACAGAGCTGGATCTCACGCACTCACTGATTCCCGAAGAGATCGTGCAGAAGCTGGTGGAAAGCATGCCAACGCACCAAGGACCGGACTTGCAGGAAGACAGAGAGCTGCCGAAGTATGATTACGTCAAGTTCATGGAGAACTTCATCAACCAGCCGAAGACGAATGGGGTGCATCATTAGGTAGACAATGGCTGTGGATATAGGGTGGAGTCGAATGGCGGATTTGGGTAGGCGTTGCAGCTGCGGTGATTGCATTTTTGAGGTTGGGATGGAAGGCAGCATGGCAGGCACATATACCACCACGACCCATGATGCAGAGTAGAATAGTAGTATTAATCCAGAGATGCTGAGAACAGTCCTTTAGGACAGGCTGCGTACCCGAGAGTAGCTTTCGGATCTGGAAAGTAATGCCGTACGGTGAACTCCGTATCGGAATTCGCGATCAGTACCTTCCGCTTCTGGCTTGATGCAACTACGTTCAGCCGCACACGTTTATCACGCAGGCAGCGTAGGCAGACATCTCGGGCCACCTGTTACTTACGCGTCGAGAGTGGAACGTGGCACTTTACGCAAAGGTGTGTGTGTCTCTGCAAAGTTGTCATCGTGTATTCAGTTACAACAGTGAGATCCAACCACATATCCACTTGAACTCAGCTCTCCATATTGCTCTACACACCGTCTAAGCTTTTCTACGGCCACGCAAGACCACCGGGCGTTCCAACCATAATTCAAGATCAGATCGCAAACATGACACTAATCGAAGACCTCTTCGACCTCCAAATCCCTCAAACCATCAAGCTCTCCCCCAATGGCCAGCAAGTCTTCTACACCACCACGCTTTCCTACCAACACAGAACAGGCGAGCACAACCTCTCAACTCTCTGGCTCGCCGAAACCGGGAAAGCCAAGTCCGCTCGCCAAATCACATCAGGCTTATACAACGACCGCGAGCCCAGATGGCTGCCAGATGGCCAAAGCATCGCTTTCCTCTCAGACCGTGGCAAGCAGGGCGAGAGCTGCGCCATCTACATCCTGCCCTTGAGCGGCGGTGGGGAAGCGTATCCTGTCACTCCGGCGGAGAATGAAAGAAGTATCGGTCGCTATGAGATCTCGCCGGATGGGAAGTTCATCGCCTACCTCTCCGCCGACGAGAAGACGGAGGAGAAGAAAGCGAAGGAGAAGGCTAAGGATGATGCGCAGGTATGGGGTGAAGACTGGGCGTTCAATCGTTTGAGGCTTGTGCATGTCGCTACGAAGACTGTTTCGGTGTTGGTGAGCAAAGATGCGCACATCACTGACTTTGCTTGGAACGACGATGGGAGTAAGGTAGCCTACTGCGAGGCCCGGACCCCGTGGATTGAGTCACCGTTCCAGCACGGTACTGACATCAGCATCGTTGATGTGAAGAGTAAGGAGGTCGAGTCGGTCTGTCACTTCCCGAACCCCATCGCTGGGTGGATTGTGCTGGGCGGCGGCTTCATCTGGGCGGGTCAGATGCTGTACTTCATCGGCCCGGTGGGTGAGGACAAGGCTATTTCGGCTAATACGGTTTACCGCATCGACTTGCAAGCCAAGGGGGAGAGGGCGTATGAGAAACACGCTCACGGGGATGAGGATTGCGCTGTCGGCCTCAAGAAGGCTGGGAGTGATGTGCTGGTGGGTGTGCAGCAGGGCATGGCAGACCAGATCCGTATACTCAACGGCCATACGCTCTTCACCAAGAAACGCAAGACTCTAGCCTGGGATGCCGCTTTCACGAAAGATAGCGATGAAGTTGTTATTGCTCTTGCTCAGGGCGACACGAACCATCCTCCGGAAGTCTCCACTACAACGGCTTCTGGTGGAGCAATGATCCAACTCTCGGACCACGGCCACAACATCACCTCCACCGACCGCAAGTTCGGCACCTGCTCCTTCCTCACCTGCCCCTCCTCCGACAGCAAAGTAGCCCTCGAATGCCCCTTCTTCACGCCCGCCTCCGCCTCTACAACCACAGACGGCAAACCAACCTCCCCCTTACCAACCGCGGTCCTCATCCACGGCGGCCCCTACTACCGCCACACCGAATCCTTCGACGCCCTCTACTTCTACTGGGCCCCCATCCTCCTCTCCGCCGGCTACGCCATCCTCCTAACCGATTACCGCGGCAGCAGCGGCCGCGGCGATACCTTCGCCGCCTACGCCCGCGGCACGGGGAAATACGACTACGGGGACGTCATCACACTGACCAACCACGCCGTCAAGCAAGGTCTAGCGGATCAAAACCGCTTAATCGTAGGCGGTTGGAGCCAAGGGGGTTTCCTCAGCTATCTGTGCTCCGTGCGGAATGGTACGCATGGGTTTGGGTGGTCTTTTAAGGCTGCGATTCCTGGGGCGGGGTGTAGTGAGTTGGATACTATGTGCTTGACTAGTGATCTAGGTCGCACACAAGCGCAACTTGCGGGTGGGAGGCCTTGGGCGTTGGAGAAGTGATACGCGGAATAGGCAGGGTTCAGCGATCTGGGAGTTCGGCGATGCTGTTAAGAATGAAGTTCCGATCCCGCCGATGTTGATTTTGCATGGGGAGAAGGATGAACGTGTGCCGCTGGAACAGGCGGTGGGGATGCGGAAGGCGATGGAAGATAATGGTTTGACGTTTGAGTATGTGGTCTATCCGAGAGAAGGGCATATTATCAAAGAGCGCAAGCATTTGACCGATATGGCCGAAAGAGTGCTGAGGTGGGCGGATATGTATATTGGTGGCAAGTAGTAGTAGGTAGAAGCCTATCACAAGGACACTACAGTAATGCTTTCTTGGTGCACAATAGCTTGGCAGCCTGCTTTTGTAAGCTTGGCCAAGTTATGTCTACCGCTTCCTAGCAACCCTCGGCTTCGGGAACTCCAGTGGCAATTTCAACCTCGCCATCCTCATACTCCCCGCTACGGCTTTGGGAACGCCCATCCTCTCCCTCTCCTTCTCTGTCACAGCACCGACCTTACATCCCAGCTCGTTGAAGTAGACCGTAATCTGCTTGTTCTCCATCTTCAGGTCCTCCCTCAGATCCGTCGTATTCGTCGCCCACCCGTCTACATACAGAGACAAAGCACACATATGCGTGTAAAGGTTATCCATGAACCATTTTGGCAGTTCTTGCTGCTGATTGCTGAACCTCCGGCGTACGGCATCGACGAGTTGTTCAGGCCATGCGGAGATTTTCTTTGACAGGATTTCTTTCTTTGGGACTTTCTTGCCGGAGCGGCCGGCGTTTTGGAGTGAGTCGTGGAATTCGAGGAGCAAGTTGAGGTAGCTTAAGGCTTTGAGCTTGAGCATATCATCGCTCCTTGCCACAGCATTGACACGGTGCGCAGGGAAGCGGTGCGAGAACATAATCTCCTGGTTCGCGCGGGCTTTCTCTTGCCAGTCTTTAACAGGTACTAGACGGGCTTCGGTGGGCGGGACGAGGGTATTGAATGTATAGACTCCCTCTACGCTGTCCGCAGCGAGGTTTGGTTTAGGGATGGGTTTTGCGGCGAGGAGGTCCTGCTCGATCTGCTCTTTCTGGGGAGTGGTCGTAGCGGAATCGGCCATGGCTTCAAGGACGGCGGTTTCGGCACCGGTCTTCGCCCTGGGCTTGCCATCTTTGACGATGGCGTTTTCGGTCTTGCTTGCGATGGCTTTCTTGGCTTTTTTCGTACCGAATTCTTTGCCGAGTTGTTCTCTTTGCTGGGCGAAGCTGCGTGCTTTGGCTGCTCGGCTGTCCTCGGAGATCTTGCGTGGAATGCTTCGTAGGCTGAGGTGGTGCGCAGGTGTGATGTCGAGCTTGTTGCTTGCTGGGTCGAAGATGGCGATGTAATGTGATTGGTGCTGGTCGAGGGATGAGGGTGCAGCGGTGTAGTCTAGCCGTGGATGTTGATCCGAGTGCAGTAGCAGGTTGTGCGTAGATGGTTTGGGGTCGCCATTGCTGCTCTTGCCCGATAGTGGTTTCGCATAGGCTTTGAAGGGTATCTGAGGCGCTTGTAGGCCAGGCGCAGAGACGAGTACGGGTTGCTGTCCATTGGGCTCGTTGTAGGTGACCTTGATCTTCTTGTTTGACACACTCTCCTCACCACCGGACTGGCTCTTACGCTTCTTCGATCTATGCTCTTTCTCCGCCATCTTGCTATCCTCTTCTTCTCCTGTGTCTCTGCTCGCGGGTCTGCTAAAGCTGTTATGGAGGAAGCTTCTTCTTCTTCACATGCTCGCCAGAAATTCTCGGCTCGGAAGAGCCGATAAGCTTTTGCCGAACCAGAACATGTGTCGATCACTGGACGGCTCTCGCCGCTTGTGGCTGAGGCGCCGACACCGCGAACGGGTATGACGACGTTCCTCGAAGGTTTGTTGAGGTTGACAGGGGACACACAAGAAACCTGAACGCTGTGAAGAAAGAGGGGAGAGTCCTGTAGCACGCGGATAGCATCATCGTAGGCAAACAACTGTATTCTAATAGCCTGCCCGGCATCCCTCTCATATCAGTCCGCAACCGACCACCCGACCACCCGACCAGTCGACCACCTCGAGACTCACAGTCACAGACGCGTCGCATTCGCGACTCAAACACGATAGCTCCATCACCTGCCCGCACGCAGTCTCCTCGAAAGCTTCAAATCCGCCCAGGTAACCACCCCAACCGCGACGACATCATCCGCGAGGCCTCACGCTCTCCCTCCCCCTACGCTCGTCGCCTATCGTCTGCGAAAATGGCCGACCAAGCACAGCAAACAGTCAAAGGCGCTCCTCAACAAGCACAAAATGCTGGAGGCGGCATACAAGGCGCAACCAGCGGCATTCTCAGCTCGATCGAAGGATGGGGCAACTGGATAGCTGGGAAGGGAAAGGCAGTCGTAGACAGGATCTTCCCGCCTGAGCAGCGGAGCAAGTTCTTGGCTGCGGTACAGTCGTTCATGCTGAAGAACCCCAAATTATCGGTAAGCTATACAGCCCGCAGCGATGTGAGGTCACTAGTACTGATATGTGACAGGCCTTCCTCGGCATGAACTTTGCCTTGACTGGCATTCCTCTCGGCCTGTTTGTTCTCTTCACGCTCACGGTCGCCATCTTCTCCCTGGTTGTCGGCTTGGTCCTCGGTCTACTGGCTGCTGTCCTGTTCACGCTCTTCTGCGTTGGTGTAGCCTTGACGATCGTCTTACCCACCGTCTTCTTCACTACCATGGCTGCCTGCTTCCTCTTCCTGTGGGGTCTCGGAGGATACTATATCCTACAATGGGGCAATAAGGCTGGTGGAGACAAAGGCCAAGGCGGTGGCAAGCCCATTGGCGAAATGCTCAACTCATTCACCGGGGGACGGCTCTCCGGCTTCATGGACTCAGCGAAAGCGGAGCAAGCCAAGGGTGACATTTCAGGCTACAGCGACCAGCACACCAAGCCTAACCCTGGTTCTGGTGGTCATTCTCAGGGAGACAAGAAGCAGCAACCGCAACAGCACCAGCAGACAAACGGCACGGCGCACAAAGAGAACGCGCCGAAGCAGCAGGTTGGTGACACGGCGCATAAGGCGACCAAGGCCACGGGAGTAGATGGCGCACAGAAGACGGCGTCTAATGCGACCGGCGCAGTAAAAGGCGTGAGCGGCAGTGCTGGGTCGTAATGGTTTGTCTCAGACGGGGAAGGGGGGATTTGTGCACGTAGGCTTTTAGGCCTTTCATTCACGGTGTCACGGCTGCATGCATGATGAGCGAGAGAGGTAGTATGCTTATATGCAACTATTTGGCGAAATATGAGCAACAACAGCATTTGTAGCGTTTGGGGACGGCGTTCAAGCGGAACCATATACAGAACGCTATGCCAGCGAGCGCGCTTTGCCACGCATGTACAGTACGACCTATGCAATATACGAACGACTAGCGAACAACAGCCACGTGTTTACTTGTTTCGCGAGCAAGCTTCTTGGCTGGAACATCCCCTGTAACAGGTTTGGCTTACACGGCACCCGTCAACAAGGACCGATGCTTAGTGCTGAAACGTGGTCGGCCTTTCGACTGTTGCAGCCTCACTGAAACATTGCTCGCATCCAAGACACATCTTCTAAGCGGACAGGGACCAGAACGCAGACGACACGTGAGCTCAGGATGGCGTAAGGACGATCAAGTACAAAAATATTATATCGAGCCATCTACAATTTCGCCTTCGAATGCTGCCGATCCAACTGCAGCACATCCCTCTTCTTAATCCCATAACTCTTAGCCATCTCCTCGCTCTTCTTCGTCTGCCACTGGATCTTCTCCAGCAAAAACTTACCCTTCTTGTTCTCATTCCTGCCGAGCTGGATCAGATGCACCTCATCCGGTCCATCTACTATCCTCATCGTCCGGCCGTGCGCCCACATGTTCGCAAGAGGAGTATCTTGACTCACGCCCGCGCCACCGTAAGCCTGGATCGCGCGATCGATGACCGTCAGCGCCATCTGCGGCACCAAGACCTTCGCCTCAGCGATCTCCTTGAGCGCAAACTTGGCGTCCTTGGAGTCGATCATGAGAGCTGCGTTCAGCACTTGCAGACGTGCGGCATCGATTTCGATACGACTGCGTGCGACGCGCTCGAGCATGATCCCGTGCTCATGCAGCATCTTGCCAAAAGGCTTCTTCATCGGGTCATTGATGCGAGCGAGGAAGTACTCCAAAGCCTTCTCCGCGGCACCGATGGAACGCATAGCATGGTGAATACGTCCGGGTCCCAGACGACCTTGAATAACCTCGAACCCGCGGCCCTCGCCCAGACACATGTTGCTAGCCGGTACACGCACATTGTCGAAGACGATATGGCCATGGCCATGCGGAGCGTCGTCGAAACCGTAGACGGATAACATGCGCTTGATGGTGATACCGGGCGTCTCGGCCGGGACGAAGATGACGGATTGCTGTTTGTAGACGCTCGAGTTGTTGGGGTCCGATTTACCCATCACGATGTAGATTTTGCATCGTGGGTCGCCGGCACCCGAAGACCACCATTTGGAGCCGTTCATCACGTACTCGTTCCCTTCCTTGCGGATGCTGAGACCGATGTTCGTAGCGTCTGAGCTAGCGACGTCCGGCTCTGTCATGAGGAAGGCGGAGCGGATCTTGCCCTCCAACAACGGCTTCAGCCATCTGTCCTTCTGCTCTTGCGTGCCGTACTTGGCGAAGACCTCCATGTTTCCTGTATCCGGTGCCGCGCAGTTGGTCGCCTCGGAGGCAATGTGGCTCTTGCCGAGGTACTCCGCCATCAGGCCATACTCCAGGTTACTGAAGCCCGCGCCTTCTTTGAAATGGTTCTTGGGCAAGAACATGTTCCAGAGTCCTAGCTCACGAGCGCGCTTCTTGAGGTCTTCGAGGATGGGTGGGTGGGCGGAGAAGCGGTTGGTGACGCCTTCGCCGACCTGGAGGCCGTAGATGGCGTCGGCGGGTATGCATTCTTCTTCCACGAATTTCTCGACCTGTAGAACGTCTCGTCAGTGCACGTGGGGTGAAGCAGAAAAGTGAGTGACCTACAATGTCTAACGTCTGCTTCGCCCGATCACTGACGAATGGTCGGGCAATGATGGGGATCTTCGCACTGGCTCGAGGCTGCTGCTGGCTTGCGCCGCCGAGCAGGAGCTCTTCTGAAGCTTCGATCTTGTAAGGAACGGACATGATTGCGTGAGAGTGGTGATATGGTTGTGAGATGAAAGAAATGGAACGAGACTCTTACCTCGACGTGTTTCCTACCCCAGGCTGGTGGCACTCGTGAACGTGGAGATGGCCGAGGGCAGCTGGGGCCCGAGGTCGACTTTGGAGCTCGGTTGGGGTTGGGTGAGGAGGGAAGGTTACCCGATTTCGGCCTTTGCATTGGGTCCAACCGACAGCACTGACTTGTGCTTGGCCGCTGCGCGCACAATGCATGACACGAAGTCTATGTAAACACTCTACCATTGATCTTGTGTCTAACTCATATATAGCCATAACATCCACAGGCAGGCTCCTTAGCCTCCTTAGCCTCAGCAGCTGAAAAGTCAAGCGCTCAGCTTATGCTGCCTCAAGTACTCATAGTTCGGCAACTCCTCATCAACAGTGGCTCGTATAACCTTCGCCTCTTCTATCCCGAACTCTGCCGTCCACTTCGCCATCTCCGCGTCCAGGTCCAACGCCTTTTCAGCGGGCTGGTAGTATCAACGTGTCAGTGACGGGCACGAAACGTGGAGAACACAATGGCTCGAGACGAAGACACACCTTGTTGGTACGCATCTGCACGCCAGTCGACTTGAACAAGTCCCTAAAGAACCATCCATCCAGCAACTGCTCTGAAAGCTTTTCCTCAGGCATCGGATCCCAAGAGTACTGCACCCCAGCCGAATCGATCCCTATCAGCGAGCAGAGCTTCTGCATCGTCGGCTCCGTGTTGTAGATGATGTCTTCCGCATCTACAACGATGGGCATGGCGTACGGTAAGGCTGTGTCGGCCCCTCTCTGGCCCTGGCGGTGCTTGCAGTAGTCAAGAATCATCCGTTGCCAGGCAAGGGAGACTAGTAGTCTATTCGGTTCATCGTCAGCAGCTCCATGCCAAAACCCATTCTGTATGCGATGCCAGGACGGAACGCTAAGCGCAGGGTGCCGGGTTAGTATAATAGGTGTCAGAGACTGTAAGAGGGCGTCGGAGAAGAATGTGTTGTTCGCTGTTGGATCATGCGTCTTCTCTTTCCGTATTGTCGAAAGCACTACGTCTTTCTGGATGACGGATGCCGAAGGGCCTTTCACCCATGGAATCAGGCCCTGATTGTATCGTCAACCACCAGAATTTTAGGCCCGAATACATGCCGGAGTAACACTCACATCCTTCTCGATGGCTTTGACAGTCTCACACAGCCTCTCGTAACTCTTCACATAGGTTTCGTTCCGGAACACATCGTTCTCCAAAAGTTTGGCGTGGAGTGCAGCGGGCGCCTCTCCTTGCCGTACACCTACCCAGAATCCCTCAGGACCGAAGGATGACGGAGCCATAGGATGGAAGATCTGCTTTATTTGTGGGTGTATCTCGAACAGTTCGTTGAACAGCTGTGAGCACGTTCGAGGCTTATCGAAGACCTAGACACGACGGGGCAGGCTGGACGGGGAAGCCATGATGCTGCATGGGAGGCAGGACGAAATGAGTAGAATTGAGCCCAGAACTCATGTAGTGGCGAGGAATATATACATATCTCGAGCCTCCTCACGTGAGCGAACGAGCTGAATGAACAATTGCCGGTCAGCCGCACGGGTTTCAGCTCGTCAGCGTTCTGGGCCGCTGCAGTTTTACTAATCATTGGAGATTGGCTAAGCAACAGCGTGATATGGTGTTTAGGAGTTTAGGAGTGGTATCGCTGTTGGGCGCCTGAAGAGTGTCTCAGTTGCACTCATCCTGCATCCAGTCAATCTTGTGTTCGTGCTGTGTTCGTGCACAGAAGAATTGGCCGCATGCGTGCGGTCTGCCGGGTGGGCAAGGGGTCTCTGCAAGCCACGGGTCTCGCGTCCGCTCCATGTTACATCGTGCAATGGTATGCCAGTCAAATAGCATAACAGCCTCTCAGTCTTAGTGGGAGCTAACCACAAATGGTTGTATGAGGCGACTGCGTTGAAAGACCGCAAGCGGGAGGAGCCCTGGAAAATGCCATATATGGACACATAGCATTTGAGGCCGGAGGCTTATGTCAGACAAGCAATCGTGGCCAAGTAAAGCGTCTATTCCACAACTCGCGTCTCTATCCTCGCATTCGTATGTGGAACGCTCTGTGTAGCGTTCATCGCACTGTAAGCGCCCCATTGCGCCTTGAACGGCTCGCTCTCCACCATCTGCTGTATCTCCTTCTCATTCTTCATCATGCTCCTCCTTCCGCCAACCAATTCCAGCTTCTCACCCAACTTCTTAGCAATAGCCTCCGCCTCGGCGTCCAAATCCTTCGCGACCTCCAGTCCGCCATACTCGAACACGTTCGCCTTCATACCGATCCCATAGTACTGATGCTTCTTCAAGAAAGCTAACCAAACAGCCACAACCTCCGGATGTCCAGCCTTGATCGCAATCTGTCGCCTAACTGTTATCCGCTCAAAATTCTCCTGACTCTTCTTGTGCACGAAGTTACTTCGCGGTACAGTCCATCGCTCTGTTATGCGCGGTAATGGTGATGGTCCTGCAGCAGCTAATCCGAGGTAATAGGCTGCTCGCATGGCGAAGTCGGAGAAGACTTCCAGGTTACGGACACTGTATGAGCGCATTTGGAGCTCGCATGTTGTGATGTTGTGCTGTGCCTTGTGCCGTAGAGGGTCGAGGTAGGTTGCTTGTACGGCTCGTGGGAGACGGATGCGCTGGAGTTCCTTCTCTGCTGTTGCTTGGTCTATGGCTGGGGTCTCGGCTTGTGGGGCAGCGGCTTCTGTACTCTCATGTCGTCGTTGAGTGTGCGATGCTGAACTTGTAGTTTGCTGTACTGGGAATGCCTGTTGCCGGAGGGTACGGGTCTGGCACTGGATACTGGGATTGGGAGAGGAGGGCTGTGATGTCGTCAGCTAGGTTCTTGGAGACATGGCGGACTTACATACCTTCAATCGCTTGGACAAGCACGTGAATGTGCGCGCACATGATGGAGTAGCCATTGTGAGTTGAACTGTACAGACAATTTTGTCGTCTCCAACAAGTGATGCTCGCTCCCCAAGTCCTCACTTTGCGGAGCACTTCGGGAGTCCCACGACTTCAGTCCATCACAAGCCACACACTCACGCCTCACACAAACTGCCACCAAACCGCCTTCCCAATACAAGCTTCACCTGCCAAATCCAAAACACCCTCCTACCTGACTTCCTCAAGAAGTTATGCAGGAACTTCTCCACCACGCTGCCTCCTTGTATCACTCCTTTTCACACCTCTCCCACACACTAGGTGACGCACACGACGAAATGGCCTCTTCACCTTTCCAGCGAGCGACAGAAACGGTGGAGTACCTGCGTCTTAAGCTTCCGGAGCACCTTGCAAGACCGAGAGTCGCCATTGTATGCGGATCTGGTCTCGGCGGACTAGCTACTACTGTGAACCGGGACGTGAGCGAGGAATGGCAGTACAAGGACGTTCCGAACTTTCCATTATCCACTGGTGAGTGAAGCACGAACGACAACGCTAAGTGATATGAACAGCACTGACATGTGACAGTGCCCGGTCATGAGGGCAAACTCATGTTCAGCACCATGGGTGAGCAACAAGTTCCAGTCGTGCTGTTGGTGGGAAGAGCGCAGTACGTAGCTATCCATCTACATAGCCAAGCAATACACTGGCTCATTCTTCTTCTAGCTTCTACGAAGGTCACAACATGGAGAGCGTGACGTTCGCCATGCGGATGTGCCGCGTGCTTGGCGTCGAGACCGTGATCCTGACCAACGCTGCTGGTGGTCTTG
>Ga0181465_100921_pt1 | contig 12599 bp, 4 predicted proteins | sample InSIn3gowninarea_FD_119076 | JGI IMG/M metagenome (GOLD analysis project Ga0181465, IMG submission 119076) | Clean room microbial communities from NASA Spacecraft Assembly Facility at Jet Propulsion Laboratory, Pasadena, California, USA -... ... | reverse complement strand
TCGGGGCTTACCAAGGGGGTTCCCTTCATAGTCAATCAGCTCGTAGGCCCCTTTTTGCAAAACTTTCTTGACAATATAAGGACCTAGCCACATAGGCTCGAGTTTTCCTGCCCCTAGCTTATCGTTCGCTTGATCGTAAAGCAAGACTAAATCTCCCTCAACGAAAGAATGTGGATGGAAAGTGTGATCGAAGTGAGTTTTCACTCTTTCCTTTTGTGCTTCGATAGCTAGAGAGGCTAGCCGATGGGTCTCGTCCAACTGTTCCAGGTAAAGAAGACGTTCTTCTACCGGAGTAGTGTTGGGAAGTAGTTCGATGGCCAATTTTAATGAAGGGATTTCGCACTCGATTGGAAGGGTAACCTCCAGTCCATAAACTAGTCGAAATGGAGTGAAACCAGTGGCATCCTTCACGGAGGTTCAGTAGGCCCACAAAGTAGGGAACAACATCAAGTGCCAGTTAGACTTATGCATGCCAACGATACGTTGAAGCATTGTACCCAAAATCTTGTTGATATCTTCAACTTGGCCATTGGCCTGAGGATAGTATGGAGTCGAACTATCGTGTCGTAAACCTAGCTGGGTTGTTAGTTCTGTCATCATATGATTACGGAAATGCTTCCCGTGATTAGTGACGATGGATTGAGGGACGCCGAATCGCGAGGTAACATGATTAAATGGAAATTGTGCCACTGTGTGACCATATTCATTTAATGTGGGCATCGCCTCGGCCCATTTAGTGAAGTAATCGACGGCAACGATAATATACCCATGCCCCCCCACCGAGCGAGGGTTACAGGTTGTATAATCAATGCCCCACTTTGCAAAAGGGTCTACGGTAACAACAGGGTGCAATGGAGCGGAGGCGCACGCATCTTCCGCTGGTATATTTGGCACTCATGACAGGAGCGGACATCGAGAATGCAATCCTTAAAGATGGAGGGCCAGAAGTAGCCAGCACGGAGGATCTTTTGGGCAGTGGCATATCGAGACATGTGACCACCACAGGTGCCGGAGTGGCAGTCATTCAAAACACGCTCAGCTTCCTCGAGAGTTAAGCATCGGCGGAGAACAGAATCAACGCCGAGGTAGTACAGGGTATCCCCAATGATACGGTAGGGTTGGGACTGGTGACGGATCCTTCGCCGAGTGTATTTGGACACAGCGGGCTGAAAGGAGGACGTTTGTAAATATATGATGATATTGCCGTAGCAGGGATTGAGGGTGCTAATGAGAAACAAAGTCTCATCCAGAATATGATCCTCTGAGTGAGAGGGGTAACAGGGACGGTGACAAATGCTGACAAATTACTATGTAACAACTAGTGCATAGTCCAATACTCATACAACTTGAAGTGCCATAAAAATATATGTCTTGAATTATTTATGTTTAAATTAAATATTTTATATCATAATATTTTTCTTAGTTCATTTATTTATATTTAAATTAAATATTTTATCTCAAAATAATTTTCTTACTTTATATAATTTATGTCAGTGATTTTTTCTATAAAAACACCATTTAGCCTCACAAGAGAAAATAGTTTTTTCCATTCTTCTGAGTTTCCATAGTTATAGTATTTCAAAATAATGAGATGAGGGGATTACAACTAACCACAGGTGTTTATTTCCTTATGAAAAGTAAATATATAGGAGGAAGGCTGGAGTTTCTACTACCATTGGGTGCGGTAGAGGCAACTTCATGATTCTAGATAAAAGGTTTTGATAATTTCACGCTGGTGGTGGTCTTTTCAGCTTCATTTTCAAAACTAAAGTCAATGTTTTATATGGAGTAATAATTTAGAAAAATCACATCTTTTATTAAGACCAAAATGATATGATTGATTACTATTTATTATATTAATAGCATGTGTATTTTAGAATAGGGTTTATTCAATTTCAAAAATCTACCAACTGGGAATTTTGTTTTGCAATAAGGGGATTGTAATAGATGATCAAACAACAGTAACAAAAGCTAATCTTATGTTGTTGCCTACGAGTGAAAAGAAACTGAAGAGACTACTTCCAACTCTTTTTTTTATCGACTGAAAAAACTGGAGACGCTCTTGAGAAATCAGCGGTACTTTCATCTATACAGGTAATTTGTTTACTACATCTCTAGAATCTTTACTTAAATTTTTCTTGTTTATTGTCATTATTAATTCGAGTGCTTCAATTGAGTGATGAAGGTCTTACCCTAACGCCTAAGTCACTTTTCTACCTAGAATAAACATGGGGCTAATCCATCCACCCATTCATCACATGGCAATTTTTTTCTATCCAGAATGTTTATCAAATCTGCATTCCGCTGAGATACGTACGTTATGACTCGCTCGCCCATTTTAAACATCAAGGAAATGGAGGCCGATATCGACAACCACTCCAATTTGGGTTCTGCGAAAATTTTCAGCGTGCTGTGTTTGGGTAATAGTCATGAACTTAATCCTCTTCTTGTGCGTTTCAGTAATGTGTTACCATCGCCAATATGTACTCGGTATCCATATATGGTTTCAGGTATGAATGTTTCGTATAGGGTTTCTTACGTCATATGCATATTCGTTGCTTGGTTATTGATACGTGCATTATTCAGTATCAACGAGCTATTCACAGGTCAGTGATTCATTATCAACGTGGTAGTGATACATAAGTTAGTACCTATCAACACAGTAGCGATATGCCATTTATTTGCAAGATATGCTGTCAGATATGCCAAATGTTCCCACAGATACGCGAACTTTACCTAACGCGAGCTATTTCGACAGGTATTTTTGGCTATCCGAGCCATCTTTGCCCGATACGCTAGTAATTTCTGGGCAATTTGGGTTAGTTATGCCCGATATGCGAATTATCCACCTGAAACGCGCCTTATCTATGCCAGATATGCTATTTATCCTTCTAGTGTACGCGTCTTATCTAGCCGGAGATAACCGGAATAATAAATCACGCGTTGCATATAATGGTCATCGTAATTCACGCGAATACTGGGTTGCTCGACGCATAGTCTCTCTTGTTGTTGGTCAATATATAATTGAATTGCTGTAGGATCAGACAACCTAACCGTTCGGTCACGAAATCCCTTCGCCGTGTGGACTTTACTGTGACGATCTTTACCTACAGTCAGCCCAGATAGGCACACTCAACAATCGCTGCTTTTCTCTCCTTCTCCCAACGGCCCTACGCTTGGAACCCTTGCCATCGTCTTGCTTCGAACCCTTGCTTTCAATCGCACAGTCTTATTGCTGATGATTCTCATTAATAGACTCAGAAAATACCACAAGACCCTCATTAACCTGGCCTGCAAATCCTCCAAACTATTGCTCAACACCGTACCAGAATAAGCATGGTCAAATCTACTTAGTTTGGACCGGAGACTTATCTTCTGCGTACAATTTCTAGTTTCGAACTTGCTACATGGCGCATGTGTTGGGCGGATTTTGCCTGCTAGTGCTGTGAGCCACATTTGTGCATATCTCGGCGTGGCGAATGTAGTTGCGAGCCTGGAGGGACCTTTCCGGCTATCTGCAGGATCAAAGTCATGAAATCAAATGAAAGAAAGGACCCTTCCGGCGCCAACTGACTTCTCTTCTTTATAATTACTCTACTCTCCGTGGATGCTATCTGCACAATCAAAGTCATGAAATCAAATCATCACACCGTACTCATCAACAAAAAATTGTCCATGGTTAAATTTACACATATGCTCTGATGCAATTATTCCTTTTTCACATCTTTACAAGTCCTTGGGTTTTGAGTCAACTACTTCTGCAGCTTCTTGGTCGTTTAGAGGATTATTTTACAAAACTAAAGGATCTTGCTCAAGCCGACTGACTTCTTTATAATTAAAGAATACAGGGAACATTTGTAAAAAAATTGGCACATGTATCTATGTATAACTATTGAGATTTGCAAAGAATTTTTTGGAGGACTCTGATCTTCTGCATCAAAATATCTACAATTTTTGTTCATCAATATAGGTTCCCTTCTATTTTCTCTTTCTATGCCATAGATTCAACCTCACCTCCAAGGGTATATGGTCTCAGGTTTAGGACGCAATCATTCCAAATTTGGGAACACTTTAGTGATCAAGTGAGGCCTAGGAATCAGTTCTGCAACATCAAATCCATCCAATATGAAAAAGGAAAGCTAGTTTTCATAACATTAAAAACAATTCTAATAGTAAGCAAAATAGAGGGTAAAAAAATTTGAATAAAGTATTACAGAATGTGACAAAATAAAGTAGTATAGAGTGTCCTAAATGACATTCAAATTCACCTGGTCGTTATGTAATCACTGAAGGTTCCAACTATTTATAATTTTTTTAGAACATCCAAAATGCAAGTCCAACAAGGAGAAACATAACATTTTGAATGGAAATCTGTGATGAGATGACATGTGAAACACATGAAACCAACCACCTTTTAAAATCTATGGTTATAACCCAAACTGGAAATTTACGCTTAATATTTTTTTTATCGAGTAGCTTCTCTTAGTTCACTAAAATATTGCAACAATTTTTTCGAGGTCTTCTTCTCCCCCCACCTCATTCCTACCAAATTTATTAACTAGGAGAAAGATACAAAATATGATACCAAAGTGCCAAAATTTACATTGTGTCCATAAATTGAATGCAAAAAGCATCAAAAACACACATAGAATACATATGAAAAGAACATCCATCATGGATTGTGAGCGGGTTCCAGTTCCCATCCATAATTAAAAATGTTTGGGGGTCTAGTGGCCTCGTAAACATACATCTCTAGGTGGTCAATATGACCCTCAGTATGATCTATAAACTTTTTAGTACATCTTTGGCTCATAATAAGTGAAGGCATCTTGTTGATAATTTCCTATTTATTATGTTTTCTGTTAATCATGAATGTTATCACCTCATTCTATTCATCATGTATCTATTTCCCTAGCTCCTCCAACAGTGTGGTAATAGTGTACAATTGCCTATAAAAAAATTATAAATATGGTGGTGCTTCCACATGGCTAGGTGAGGAAACATGTTCATAAACCAATTCACCCTCACAAATAACCTCAACGCCCCCATCACCTTCAACTTCTCCCACCCACCTGTCATGGTCAACCAAGACTTTCTGAGATCACCCAACTCACCTGACATGGCCCCTTCGTCTAAGAATTCCACTATATAATCCATACCACAAAGACCAATTTAATTCAACCACCCAACTATTGTAGCTTGGTAATGGAGTCCCACTTCAAAACTCAACAAGATAAAAATTGTCAAAAATTACATATTCTTCCACCAATATTACTAAACAAGAAACGCCACGATTACAAGATCTCCTCTTGAATAGTGTATCCCAAGAAACCATGGATAGAGGTAGTGAGCCTAAGACCTCAAACTACCAATCTCAACCCCAAGGAAATCTAGAGATAGACGAATGAAACAAATACCACTAAAGACAATAGGGACCATGACATATCCTTGAGATCATAAACATGAGGAAACCCAAAAAGAACATATGACCACCTCATCCAAACTTCCATTTACAAAGGAATTCCTAGGGCATAGAGGTAGAGCCATATTTATTACTAGACAAGGAAGATAATAAAACCATCCCATCTTAACACCTATAGCAAGAAAATTTAGTAGTACTCTTGTCCTCACCACTTCTCATGATCAAAATGATCGCTCACCACCTTTTCGCTCACCGACGTGCCAAAATGTCTAAGTTAGCACACCATAGCAACCAAAGCACAAGCCCCTCTAGCTTACATTATCCTTTCACTCTAAAGGAACCACTTGAATGAGTATACATAGGTTGGGGGTCTATGCATATTCAACATTCCCCTACCACCTTCCCAAACTCCCATAACTAGAAAAATTGGCTTCTGTAAAAATCTATCGTTTTGGAAATAATCTTATTCACATGTCTCTAGAAGTTTTTGGTTATCCTATGCCACTTGTCTATGGCCCCACTCCCCATCTATCCCCCATGTTTTCCCATCTTGATCAAGGTAAAATTTAACCCTCATGTTACCTTAGTTTTATAATATATATAAATAATAAGTATTTATATGAGTTATATATATATATATATATAGATATCTTTCATGTGTCAACTACCAATTAAATGAAAAAGGAACTAGATATCTCTTTCATTTTGAGTTACAAACCACTGAAATGTTTTAATCATAATTTACTTTTTCATTTACCAATATAATATATAGATAATTGAAATTGGAATATTTATGTATACTACTACAACATAGACACACAAACCCACACATTCGTGCCATATTTCAACTCCAAGATAAATAAGGAAAAAATTACACATCTCCTTCATTTTGACATAGACACCGTTACAAGTTTTGAATTGTTAGTTATAAATTTTTCAATTCTTTTATGTATTAAATACATAGTTGTCAATCTTCCCTTTTTTTAATGTATTTTAAATTCTATGTCATATCAAATATTGAAGGAATTATACATCTCCATGATGTTATTGAATTAGAAAGCACAAATTAATTAAATGAGAAATATCCTTTGCTTTATTTCTTTATTTTACAATAAATTTCTTCTTTCCATCAATATTTTCTAAATGTTTGGTATGAAATTTTATTACGTATTAAATAAATTTAACACGTGCATGATATTATTGAGTGGAAAATAATTTTGAACAGAGGAAAAAATATTTTACATTCAATTTTTTCCTCTCTATAAATGTTAATTTGATATAAAATTCCCCCTAATTTGTGTGGCAATTGATGGTTTTCCTGAATGCATTTACCATCACCATGCATTCTCACAGACAATGGCTCCCATCCACATTTAATATGCCCACTGAGTTAGGTAATCAATCAATTTTCATAATGCCTGATCCACTGATCCATATCCTCTATGTGATCTCCTTGAACTTAACACTAATGCCTCATTAACCTACCCGGCGATGGAAAACATTTTTTTTGTCTAAATATTTCTTGGCTCTTTTGTCACCCAACTTTCTCATGCTTCATCACTCACCTTTTCATACTCTTATTTCCTTCATAAATAAAAGCTACCATTCCCTCAGTGATTCTAAATTCCTCATCCTCATTCTACCACCTGCTACTATGGTTTAGGAGAGTAGATGTGTAACTAATGGAGGTGATAGATGTGGTAGTGAGTGTCATCCCCATGATGTAGAATTTGACAAAATCTCTAATCTCTTCATCCCAAAAATTCATGAAATTATACCACAGAATGTATCCTCCATGGAAGATAATGAATTAAGGCACCTAGGTGATGGGCATTGTGCCTCAAATGTTTACTAGCGAGATAGTTATGGAAGCAACAACAAGCCAAATAAGCTTCCATAAGGAAGGATTCTAATTCTAATGAATTAGTAGTCTCCACTAATCTCTACAAGACCTTATCCACTCATTCGACATCTCCTCCTCTCCTATCACACTATCCTATTCCTGAACTAGCTCCCAAGATGGCATAGACTTCCTTTCAATCTCACCTGCTTCCCCTAGTACCTTCCCCTTCAATCATGATTGACGATATGAATTTAAAATGTTGAGTGAGTGGAGGAGCTAATAAGGCACAAGCATAGTAATTGTTGCATTCTGATGGTTATCTTATCGTTGAGGATGAGCCAGAAGATGCACTAGGACAGTTGTGGCCCAACAACACACTTGGCTCAACAACCTCCAAAGGAAAGAAAAATTTTTGAAATGTCTTTTTGAATGGATGTTATGCTTAGTTCTCAACAAAATTCTCACAGGATTTTCCTGTACTATAATAATTAGTTATGTATGGTACTATGTTTGGATTTGTCCACGAATAGACATTTCTTTGATCCTAACTTTCAAGCAATGACCTATTTGTTTCCCCATGGTGGGATTATGGTTCCAAACCTGATGGTTCCACCTGGTTGTGTAAATGTTGTACATCATTTTTGCTAATACGAAATTCTTGACAAGCTTACAATATATATATATATAATTATCTTATTTAAGGTTCACACTAAAATATTTTATATATTATCAACATCATAATATTTCTTTCACTCTATCTTTGTCCAAATATGTATAGAGTTGATATTGAAATACATTAGCTGGTATGAATATTCAAATTTTTTATCCAATTTTGGTACTTAAATAATTCTAAATAAATGAATTAAACATCTTCCCAATATTGAAAAGAAAAAAGGCAACAATATTTTTTTTAATTGTTTTATATCTCTCAAATAGAAATAAAATTTTGTTAGTTACTATGGACATTAAAATATTTTGTTTATTTACCTATTATTTAATATGAATATTAATTTAAATGTCATCTCAATTTCATGTTAGCTAGTTAAATAATTACACATTTTTGTTGTACTAAAGAACTAAAAAGAAATTAAATCTTTTTTTTTTTTATCATTGTTATTAATTTGATTCTTTTTCAATGTAAATATTTTTATTATTTTTCAATCTAATGTTAAGTCACAACATTTATCCATAATATAAAGCACTTATTAAAGAAAAATAAAATTTATTTGGTAGGTTATGTAAATAATATACTCAAGCTTATTGTGATAAATTTCAGTGACCATTTTCTATGGAGGTAATAAATAACTATGTATATTGGAATATATTATCCATTCACACATTCAAAATAAATTGTAATTGGACGAATACATGTTTTGGTATTTTCTTTTAACATTTTTTAAATCTATTTTGCTTGAAATATAATAGATATTTTATAAAATATAAAGGTTTTAATTCATTTATATGTTCAAAGATTAATTTTAAAATACAAGAAATCTCAATCTTACTTAAAAATATATGATCTCATTTAAAAGAAAGAAACCAAAAATTTTATAATATAAATTAAATATTTTCATATATTTATAAGTAAGATAAAAGTACAATATAAAAAAGATTATTATTAAAACAATCATATTAAAGGATTATTAAAATATTTTATTTTAAGACTTTTTGAACAGTCAGAAATTTTTTGACATTTTAGTTGTTAAACTAAGATTAGGGATAGCCATCAAAGATTGCTATCTCTTAATACTACTATCTCTTAATCTAGATTTACTCATCATTATTCATGGAAAGACACATCACATGTAATTACATTGATGGTATTTAGTAAGGTTTCATACTCTCCTTATAATTATCATAAAAATATTTTTTTATTATGATTTTTGTGTATAAAAGAACCTAAATATAAGTAAATTTAAATTCATAAAACGATAAATAATAATTTTCTATTCAACATTAAATATATATTTCATTTATCATTTTTAAGATTAAAAAAGCATATCAAAGTTTTGATTTTGTTAAAAAAAATATTTGAAATGTAAAAAAAATATGATGTTATTAATATTAAATATCTATACATATTTTTAAATTTTACCATAGCTGAGATGTAAAATTGAAATGCAATGCTTTAATTCCCTATTTTTATGAATATACCATCATTATGTCCATTCAAGATTAAATGTTACCATAAAATTATGTAAACCTTTTCATTCAACTTGTTGACAATTGTGTATGCAATGAAAATAAAATTACCATCTTTTTTTTCTCTTATTTTAAATTAAAAACATTTTTCTAATATATAAAGTTTTAATACATTTTTATGTTTTCTAATCTTTTGTTTTAACTTTTCATGCATTATTTTAAAATCTATTTTAATTTATAAATTATTATTTTTGAAGTGTATTTTAATTTTTAAATTCTTACTTTTACTTATAATGTTTTAAAAATCTTACCAAACCATATTAATAATAATAATTCAAAAACAAACAACTCCAAAAATAATGGAAATTCAAATATGTAAGAAATTAACGGGTTACCTAATTTTATTCACTTACAAAACGACATGAACACAAATAGTAAGTTCCTTTTGAAATAATTAACCACCACATCAAAATTAGGTTATTAGGAAAAATCAATGGGCTGAAAAAGCTTTTCCATTGGAAGAAGTGGGATTGGGGACCTCGGTAAAATAGAAATAATTATGATGGATGACTTCGCTGGAAATGCCTAAAAAGTTGGAGTGAAAGCTGAGAGTTAAGAAATGGGAGTGAAAGCCGTGCCCTAAAGTATATTTGTTGATTTGGAGAAAGCCAAAGAAACCTGATGAGGTACAGAGAATCAGGTATCTCTCTCTTTTATGTTAAAGGAAGGTATATCTTTTTCTACTTTTATGTTAATGGAAAAAGAGGCAAAAGCATCTATAAATTTCAAATCTTCACCCTCTTTCATCCTCATGCTCTATTTACTCTTCGTTTGTGATATGTTTTCTGGAAATCACCTCCATTTGGGTGTTTGGTTTTTGTGTCTTTGTGGAGAGTATGATGTTCCAAATCAAACACTTTGTGGGTAAAATTTAAGGTTTAAAATTTGTATGTTGACAGAAGAGGACGACAATCGGTAAAATTTAATGTCTAAAATTTGTTTGTTGAAAGAAGAGGATGACAATCCATCTGGATCTCTAGTCTATTGATGATCCTCTACTACATCCAATATCTCTAGTCTATTGATGAGCACAATGTATTTGGCATGTTCCAGAAGATCCTCTGCTATATCCAATCGATTCCAATCTATTGACATCAATGCAATTTCTTGATTCAGTTATTCATTTAGATATACAATCTGCCCTTTTTATATCTCGAACTAAATTCATTTATGATTTGATGCACAGGACTCGCCAAGGGTAGATTTGTTTTCTCTTGTCGTTGCTGCTGCGCAAACCCTTTGTTGTGCTATTCTCTTTGACTAGTCCAAATTGGTTTCAAATACTTAGTTTATTTCCTATGTCTTTATTTAAATTTAATGTAATTTGTTGTTAATGTAGATTTTTTGTTCTCATAATTAGTTTAACCTCCTTAGCCCTAGTTTAGTCTCTTCAAACCGGCTCCCATCGTTGATAATTAGTTTATCATGTTCGATTTAGGTTTCATTTCTGTATTTGCTTCCAAATTTGTGTTGGTTGCAACAAAAATCACTTGTAATATTTTGAAGGTCTCCCTTAGGCTAGGCTTCCAGACCAAGTATAAACTCATTTTTCCATATTAGTCTAAAATTCATAGAGTTCTTGATATGAATTTCAACCAGCCAAGCTAGGATCGAAATCTGAAGCCCCAGATGACAATGCTTATTTTTTTAATGAAGCACAAGAAGTATTCAATTACTTGAATACTATCCTTCATTGTTGTTTTCAATAGATTTCAAGGAAACTGCACTAGTTGTATGGCAGCCTAGTGTGTAAAACATAGGCAATGTTTGGAACTCATCTCATCTTTAGAGGAGATAATCTTCCATCTTCATTTAATTCATCCAAACGCACACGAGATCAATCCTTCCTCAGGTGTGCAAGCAAGATTTGAAAAAATGGTTGGAATGTTTAAGTGATTTCATGTTGGCTGGTTATTCTATCTCGGCATCTCATTATATGATCTGATCGGAGTTGGAAGACGTCGTTGGAGTAGATGAACCTTCAATACATAAATATATTTTCCCACCCTACACAACACCTATACTACTACATAATCAACATAAATCGTAGGGTTAAGATCATAAAAATAATCAATATTTTAAAAACATATAGTTGCATAGAAGTTTCTTATCGATGCCAAGATAGACCTTGTTTTCTGCAACTATGGATAGCATTTATGGATAATTTGAAATAGTGAGAACTTGTTTATAATTATTTTTCTGCATTTATAGGACACACTTATTAATACTTTTCTGGTTCCATTATACTTTTGTTCACACATTGGAAAGTCTGACCGCTTAATCATCAATATTCGTCCGTCCTCACACTCAACTACAATTAGTCCTTAGCCCAGCCAATTAAATTTGCTTCTAAGAAGTAAACAAAGAGAAGAGTAAAAGCTGACTGATTACAATTAGTTGAAACAGAACTAAATTGCCTCTGTTTTGCTATAATCATGATCTATTAGTTAAAACACAGAGAAGGTATTGAAATACACCTATGCATTAGGAGCGAGGGGATTAACGGCATAATTTTGTTTTTGTAATCTTGTGTTTCATCCACCGTAACCTCATTTGGTCTAATGATGAGAAACATATTTGTAGTTCCATTTGAGACCAAATATGGGAGATTGTAATATTATTGTTATGGTAGAAAATGCATGGTGGTGTTCCATGGTAACGCTTATTGCAAGCTGAAGTTTTTTGAAGTTTCGTTGTGTTTTATGTTTGAATGTTGTATTTATATTTAGGGTTTCTAGATTATTGTTTATTTTATTTATTAAAGATTTTATATAATTAATTTATTGATTTTAAATAATACTAGAGATTTAGAATAAATATTGATTTTTGTGCGATCTCTCGATAGCTTTACATATTATTTATATAACATTTACAATTTTTTATTAATTAAATTGTTGTTCTCATAATTACTAATTTATATGGAAATTTTTTTTTAAGTATTATTTGTTACATTATCATGTATATATTGATCTCAATTATCACGGTAAATAATGAATCAATAAGTATTATAAATAAAGAGAATGAAATGATATACAATTTTAATTTATTTTTTTTAGTTTTCCAAGGAAGAGGAGGAAAGAATTACTCAATAAGTATTCTAAATAGAGAGAATGAAATCATATGCAATTATAT
>Ga0181465_100919_pt1 | contig 12624 bp, 11 predicted proteins | sample InSIn3gowninarea_FD_119076 | JGI IMG/M metagenome (GOLD analysis project Ga0181465, IMG submission 119076) | Clean room microbial communities from NASA Spacecraft Assembly Facility at Jet Propulsion Laboratory, Pasadena, California, USA -... ... | reverse complement strand
ATATTACCGTAGAAAACTTCGGGAAAAAAGGGAACCGATCAGACCAATTATTAAAACGGTTGGAAAAGGAAGCCATTTCTTCAGCGATTGAAGAGGCAGATATTATCCTAGTTACTATAGGCGCAAATGATATTATGAAAGTACTAAAATCAAATTTTATGAATGTTACTATGGAACCCTTCCAAGAAGAAAGGCTAGCCTATATAGAGCGATTAACATTCATTATTAATAAGATTAATGAATTGAACCCTGATACACAAATATATTTAATTGGTCTTTATAATCCGTTTGAACAGTATTTTGGTGAAATAATAGAACTTGATTTGATTATAGACAATTGGAATGAAGCCGGAAAATCACTTGCAGAAAAATACGATAATATGGGCTTTATTCCGATAAAAGATCTATTTAGTAATACGAATATTTCCTTATTGGCAGATGATAAGTTCCACCCAAATACAAGCGGATATAAACTAATAGCCAAGCGAGTTTTAGATTATTTGAAAGAATCCAATGTGGAAACGGATATCAATACAGTTGAAATAGAATCATAACCTAGTCCAGTGGGAAACCAAGGTTAAAATAAAATGGAGGCATGATTGTACAGAGTTTTTCAATAAAACTTATAGTACCTACTATAACGAAAAACGCAGATGGTGCGGAGCCTCTGCGTTTTTCTATGCAGTTTTGTAGTCCAAAACTTTAGTCTAATGTATTCCCTTTCATTAGGCTTTCGAACTTCTCCATCTCGGGGTCCTTCTTAGGTTTGAAATTGAAGGGGTTTCTCTCTAGTGCAAACTCGACATTGGTTTCCACTTGAATGCCCATTGATGAGCCAGAAGTAGCTGTGGGATCATTAATGATTCCTTCTTTTTCCCCGTCAAAATGCGGTGTGGCTTCTACATGCTGGTTTTCATTATCACGTGGCATCTGATCATCTCCTTGTTGTTAATATAACAAAAAGCGAGTGGAGCTATTCTAAGGATGCCAATTAGGTGAGCATCCATAATATACCAAATGTTTTTTTGAAATAGTGATACAACCTAAACCCATAATAAACATGAAGGGAGCTGAAAATAATTGAAAAGGGTATCAAAATTATGCACTATTTTTCTAATAATCAGCTTAATGATAAGCCTGGATTTTCCTAGCAATGCCATAGCCGCAGCACATGAAGTACCAATACGGAGTGTATTTGAATCAATGGGATATAAAGTCGTCCAAAAAGGTAAAAGGATTCATATTACAAGGGAGAAGGATGATGTCATTCGCTTGCGTGCGTATACAAAAAGGGCAATTAAGAATGGCAAAAGCTACAACCTAAATCAACCCATCCGTTATGATCAGAAAAAGAAACAATATGTCATCAATGTATTAGATATTTATCGGTTGGCAAAGGAAGATAAAAAGGAGAAACATTATCGGGTAAAAAATGGTGATAGCTTATCTTCCATAGCAAAACGATTTCATGTAAGGGTAGCGGAGCTTAAGAAGTGGAACAACCTTAAGTCAAATGTGATTGTTCCTGGACAGCATTTACATACGCAAAATCCCGTCTATATTGTTCAGCCAGATGATTCCATCTGGGAAATTGCCCATAAAACCGAAAGTTCCATTGAAGATTTAATCAATTTGAATGACCTTACATTAGATGTGATTTTTCCTGGTCAGAAAATAATTTTACCAGTCCAGCCGGCGGTTAAACCACCGAAGGTTTTTGCTAACGGGGTATTTCCACTTGCACAGGAAACATATGAACCTTTTACACATAATTTTGGAGAAGGCCGAACGTTTTCAACGAAGGGTAAATCCCGGACTCATGAGGGAATCGATATAATGACATCAAAATGGGTGCCGGTTTTTTCAGCAACAGAAGGAATAATTGTTAAATTTGGGTGGAATACGTATGGCGGATATCGTGTAACCATAAAAGCCCCCAATGGAATACAGCTTTACTATGCACACTTGATGGGGTATCCGCCTGGTCTGAAAAAGGGACAAAAGGTATCAAGAGGACAGTTAATTGGATTTGCTGGTGATACCGGGTATGGAAAGAAAGGAACAAAAGGTAAATTTGCACCCCACCTACATTTTGGGATGTATGCCAAAAACGGTAAAGCAATAAATCCATATGAATATCTTCGCTGGTGGGAAATCCAGCCGTAAAGAGATAGGAAGACTATCATGTGTGGTTTTTTGAAGGGGAAGGTCTTCATCAGAGTGATGAAGACCTTCATGTGTGATTTTTTTGAAGTGAAGGTCTTCATCGAGTGTATGAAGACCAACGTGAGTGGTTTATCTGATGGAGGTGGTTTTCATTGAGGTTATGAAGACCACCGAGTGTGTTTTATCTGTAGGAAGTGGTCTTCATCGAAGTGATGAAGACCATCATGTGTGGTTTTTCTGAAGGAGATGGTCTTCATCGAGGGTATGAAGACCAACGTGCATGTTTTTTTCTGAAGGAAGTGTCTTCATCGAAGTAATGATGACCACCATGTGTGGTTTTTCTGAAGGAGATGGTCTTCATCGAGGTGATGAAGACCATCATGTGTGGTTTTTCTGTAGGAAAAGGTCTTCATCGAAGTGATGAAGACCATCATGTGTGATTCTTTTGAAGGTGAAGGCCTTCATCGATGATATGAAGACCAACATGCATGTTTTTTCTGAAGGAGGTGGTTTTCATCGAGGTGGGCAGGCTATCACAGTAAAGTTCTATCCTACCTATACAATCGTTCAAGCTGCTTCTTCTCCTCTACCGACAGTAGCTTTTCTGCCAACGGAAATAGTACTTTTTCTTCCTTAGCGAAGTGTTGGGTTAAGGTGGCGTAAGCTTGGACTGCACTGACTGTGATCCATTGCGCATCGTTTTCATCAATGACCGTTCCCTTCCTATTAGCTTCAGTTAGAAAATCCTGCAGATGCTGTTCTGCCTTTTCATGCTCCTGTTCCATCACCTCAATTGTCCTGTCATCTTCCCTAAGGTGTCGGAGAATCATAGGGAATAGACCCACTTCCTCACGATTAGAATGTTGCTTCAGCTTATCAGTGAAGGATAAAACCTGCTTGTACAATTCTGAAAACTGTTGAACAACAACAGGACCATAATCACATTCAATTTCTTCAGTGAGCTCATAAAAAAGGTCCATATCCTTTCTAAGCGAAACATGCTCATCCATTAATTCCTTTAGTGGAGCGCTTAATACAACACTCATTGATAGAGTCCCTCCTCATTTTTTTAAACCATCCAGAATACTCTCCCGTCTAAAATCTAGCTACATTAATTTAAATATGCTTAAAGCATACCTCAAAAGTTGTAGAAACATGGTGATAACCATCACATGAAAATTCATTCATCAAAATATATCCTTAACAAGTAATGAATCTTGTTCTAAAGAATAAAATACATACAAAAATACGAATTGGTAATAAATATATAGAATTTGTTTTTAGAACTGGAGGCAAGAGTGTGGACGAAAATCAAATAGATTCCCAAATAACAGGTACTGGTGAAAGCTCGAATTCTTTAACCAATCGCCAAGGTCATCCTGTAACAGATAACCAAAATATTCGAACGGTTGGTAACCGTGGACCATCGACGCTAGAAAATTATGATTTTATTGAAAAAATTTCTCATTTTGACCGTGAAAGAGTACCAGAACGGGTGGTTCATGCACGCGGTGCTGGAGCTCATGGCTATTTTGAATCGTATGGTAAAGTAGGAGATGAGCCAGTCTCAAAATATACCAGAGCTAAGCTTTTCCAGGAAGCGGGAAAACGAACGCCTGTGTTTGTACGTTTTTCAACGGTGGCAGGCGCGATGGAATCACCAGAAACAGCACGTGATCCCAGAGGCTTTGCTGTGAAATTTTATACAGATGATGGGAACTGGGATCTTGTCGGTAATAACCTGAAAATTTTCTTTATCCGTGACGCGATGAAATTTCCTGACATGATTCATGCCTTTAAACCGGATCCGGTTACAAACTTAAGTAACCCTGAGCGAATGTTTGACTTTCTCGCAGGGACACCAGAAGCTACCCATATGGTTACATTTCTATTCTCACCTTGGGGTATTCCAGCAAATTACCGCCAAATGCAGGGGTCTGGGGTCAATACATACAAATGGGTCAACAAGGTTGGTGAGGCAGTCCTAGTCAAGTACCACTGGGAACCGTTGAAACAGGGTATTAAAAATCTTACACAAAAGGAAGCTTCAGAGATACAAGGGAAAAATGTAAGCCATGCTACCCAGGATTTGTATGAAGCAATTAAGAACGGAGACTATCCTGAGTGGGAGTTTTGCGTCCAAATCATGAGTGACGATTACCATGAAGAATTGGATTTTGATCCATTGGACGATACCAAATTATGGCCAACAGATAAATTTCCTTTCTTAAAGGTTGGAAAAATGATATTAAATAAGAATCCAGAAAACTACTTTAATGAAGTAGAACAAGCAGCGTTCGGTACCGGAGTATTGGTAGATGGCTTGGATTTTTCAGATGATAAAATGCTTCAGGGCAGAACGTATTCCTATTCCGATACACAACGTCATCGGGTAGGGACGAATTATTTGCAACTTCCAATTAATGCGCCGAAAAAGCGGGTGGCAACGAACCAGCGTGGTGGTCAAATGTCTTATCATGTGGACGGGGCACCTGATCAAAGTCCACATGTAAATTATGAGCCTTCCGTGATAGGTGGTTTAAAGGAAGCAGAACAGATAGGTAAGGTACATGAACCACTCTATAATGATAAATTGGTTCGAGGAAAAATTGATCGCCCCAACGACTTCGGACAAGCTGGTGAAACCTACAGAAACTTGGAAGACTGGGAAAGAGACGAGCTTATCAGCAATCTCGTTGATGCACTCAAGGTTTGCAGAGCAGAAATTCGAAACAAAATGATTGAATACTTTTCAAACGCTGATGAGGATTATGGAAACCGTGTAAAAGAGGGCATAGCAAAAGCACTTGAAAACAGAGAAGCTACCCAGCATACTAGTACTGCAGGTGCTGATGGTGCTACGGATAAGTCTAAAAAGCTCGGGCATGAAGCGGATCCTTATTAATGTAAAGATGTCTCTCATTGTTTAAATGAAGGACATCTTGCTTGTGTTTTTGAAAGGAGATGTCTTTCATCGGTTGGATGAAGGACACCTGGCCTTGTTTTTCGAACGGAGATGTCTTTCATCGGTTGGATGAAGGACACCTTGCTTGTGTTTTCGAACGGAGATGTCTTTCATCGGTTGGATGAAGGACACCTTGCCTGTTTTTTCGAACAGAGATTTCTTTCATCGGTTGGATGAAGGACACCTTGCTTGTGTTTTTCAATGGAGATGTCTTTCATCGAATGTAATCGGGACAGGCACCATCAGAAAAAATGGAAGGTATCTGGAGCTTATTCAACGTAAAAAAAAGAGGAGGAAAGAAGAATGGCGATTGTTGATATTACGGTTATACCGGTAGGGACTGCTACACCAAGTGTTAGTGAGTATGTAGCTGAAATACAAAAAGTTTTCAAAAAGTATGAAGGCAAAGTAAAGTATCAATTAACGCCAATGAGTACGTTAATTGAAGGTGATTTGCCATTGCTGCTGGAGATTGTTCAAGAAATTCATGAGGTTCCGTTTCAGAAAGGATTACAAAGAGTTTGTACAAATATTCGAATTGATGACCGACGTGACAAGGAAAACACAATGGAACGAAAGCTGCAGTCCGTACAGGATAAATTATAGGGTAATCGAAGGGTTGGGAGGATTCCAACCCTTTCTTTAATAGAACGGTGCTAGGGGAGAAAGTAAACGATTAACTAGTTGGAATCCTTTCCTTTTGGATTTGTTCCAAGTATCCTAATAGGTAACTGTAACAAATGGAGGATATGAACATGAAAAAAATCTTCGCTGATGTCATTCAATTTCGTGGCACACATTATGATTTTGGATTTAAACAAGGAACATTGCTTACGGACTCAATCTTGGTGAAAAACCGTGAACGGCAGTGGAAGGTAAGGAAACCGCGTTTTAGGATCAATATTGAAGAGACAAAACAGGTTTTTCAACGTTTAGCGCCAATGGTTTGGGAAGAGTTCCTTGGTTTACAGGATGCATTGGAGTGGCCGATGGAAAGAGTATTGCTGGAGTTCGGCGGATATAGGGTGAACATAAACCCTTCAGGATGTTCGATTTATGTTGGGGAAGATTACATGATTCGCAATTATGATTACCACCCCAAAACCTACGATGGCCGAATCGTCCTATTCAAACCAACAGACGGTGGCTATGCTACAATCGGCACAACACAGAAAATTACCGGTAGAAGTGATGGAATGAATGAAAAGGGTCTAAGTATGGGCTATACCTTCATGAACCGAAAACATCCGGGTGACGGCTTTGTTTGTTATATGATTGGCAGACTCCTCCTTGAAAATTGTGCCAATACCCAAGAAGGGATTGAACTGCTTAAAGAAATTCCTCACCGTGGTTCCTTCAGCTATTTGCTATTTGATATCAACTCCAAAATACCGAGTATTGTAGAGACTTCACCAAGAAGGGTAGAAGTGAGGCAAGGCTATACGTGCACCAATCATTTTAAAATCTTGACTGAGGAAAATCGACGTGTACTTGATGATTCGAAAAAAAGAGAGCAAATGATTGAGGAAAACCATGTGCCTGGATTAAGTGGACTACAGGCATTCAAACTATTAAACGATACGGATAAAGGCGTATTTTCTAAACTATATGGCAGTTGGGCCGGGACAATCCATACATCCGCTTATTTTCCAATAGAACAAAAAGCATGGATTGCGCTTGGTGGAGATCAAGAACCAACTAAAATAGATTTTTTCAAGTGGTTGAAGGGGAAGGACCTTTCGATTAATAAGATTGAAGGGATGGTTGACACAGACATCCCTTTTGCCAATATGGAACCAGCTGATTGGTTTCAGAAATAAACGGGGAAAAGGAATGTCGAGAGTCATTCAAACAAGTGAAAAGATGGCCAATGGAGTAAAATATTCCATTGGCCTCTATCTTTTATAATAAGTTTTGTAACATAAGTTCTGTATAATTGACTTGTCAAAATAAAAAATTTATTTTATGAGTGAAAAAATTATCATTTGACGCAAAGGATGATTATTTATTCCAGAGTTTTTCAGAATCATGGAGGGATATAGATGAATAACAATAGGAACTCATGGAAAAAACGTGAGGGTTTAATCAAGGAATCCGTGTGGCTAGCACAGGGGATTGAGCTCTATCGTGAACAATTAAATAAGAACCCGGAAGACAGAGAAACGAAAATGAATCTGGCCAACCTATTAATTCGAAGTGGAACAGATGAGAAGATGCAATATGTGAATCTACAGAAAGCTCAGCAATTATTTGAAGAAGTACTTGTGCTAAATCCGAATGATGTCGACGCCTTGTATCGTTTAGGACACATCAGTTATGAAAATCGTGAATACGAAAAAAGCATCTTTTATTTTGAGAAAGCAATAGAACTCCCGCTTTCTGAAATAAGAACATTTCGAGTTTTCTGTACTATGTCCAAATCCTTCGCCAAACTTTTTGATGATGAAAAGGCCTTAATCTTTTTTCAAAAAGCAAAGGAAATGGATAAGGAAAGAAACTTTACGAACGAAATGACGGAATTAGAACAGTTAATTAAAGAAAATGGTCGCCTACAAAGGCAGGTACGTTATCCTGATGGAACGACTATTTCTCTTCCATTAGATAATATGGAACAGTTACAGGCTGAGACTGCAGAAGATAATGAGGCCGAGTTAGATGTGAGTCATTTTCATCCTACCTTCACCGGCCCAGAAGATTTTACACGGTTAGAAAGAAAAGAAGCAGAAATCCTTCGTATGTTAATTGAGCGGAATCCCCACTATGTTAGTATAAAAGAATTACTTAATGTATGGGACGAGGGCGAAACTCCTGAGGAAGCTACCGTCAAAGCTTATATTTCTAAGATAAAAAGAAAGGTAGGTAAGTGTTTCGCTGAGGATAGCAGCCCGATTATTACGAATAAAAGGGGCCAAGGCTACCGCTGGACCTGTGAGGTTCCAACAAAAATCATTAAGGCATTGTAAACAGATGAGTTAGGGTAGAAAGGTTGGGGGAATCCCAACCTTTTTCTTTTATACTTACAGTAGAAAGTCTAGAAGGAGTGGAAAGAATGATAAAAGTATTTGTTTACGGAACATTGCGGAAGGGCGAAGCAAACCACAGGCTAGTAAAGGAAGCAGCATGTATCGCAGAGCAAGCATTGGTGTCGGGAACATTATTTGACACAGGGTATGGTTATCCCGCTATGAGTCAATCACCAGAAGCAAAAATATATGGTGAACTATACACCGTTTCTGAAAAAGAATTAACAAGATTGGATGAATTAGAAGGTTATCAAGAAGGTGCAGTAAACAATCTATATGAAAGAATGCAACAAACCGTATATATAGATAACGGGAATCATAGGGCATACCTTTACGTGGCGAGGAAAGAAAATCTATGTCAAAAAAAGATTCCAAATGGTGACTGGAAGGAGTATAAACTACTATCCCAACCTAAAGAAACCGTGCACTATTTCGCCTATGGAAGCTGTATGGATCAAAAAAGATTTCAAGAGGATGGATTCGTCCACTATTTTCAAAATATGCTTGGAGTTGGGATGCTATCAAACTATACTTTACGTTTCACCCGCAAATCCTCGCTTGATGGAATGGGGCGTGCGGATATCGTTGAACAAGGAGGAAGAGTCGAAGGCAAGGTGTATGAAATTCCAGTTAGGGCATTAAAGGAATACCTTTACGGTCGTGAAGGTGCACCTAAGGCATACCGACCTACGTTTGTCACACTGGAATTAAACGGAAGAAAAATTCAAGCTTTAACCTTTGTGGTAACCAACAAAACGAAAGAAACAGCACCACCTGATTATTATGCAAAGGAAATTCTTCGCGGAGCCAATGGCTTTTTAACAAATGAATATATTAATAAGCTACAAAACCATATAAACGCTTTACAAAAACAAACCATTGGAGGTATGTAAAATGAGTACATTTACCGCACAAATTTTAGTTGGCCAGAAGCATTCTAATGATAGTGGTATCATTAATATTTCTCATACGCTTTTTCTTTCAGAAAATAGCAGGCCGGCATGGATCCTGTTACCAACAGATTTCTTTGGGAAACAAGAACAGTCTGAACCACAAATAACCTGGATTCCAACAATTGAAAATATGCTCGAGGATGCACTTTTGATGATTGGCCTTTATGTGTTAAAGGATGAGAAACTTCTAAAGTTTGCTGAAAAATACTTTGTAAATCCGCGAAAAAATTTTACGGAACTTTACCAAGATATCACCCAGGAAAACTTACTTGAATTATATAAACAAACTAGGTTAATAGAAAGTGGCCATAAAATCACACTCTCAGTATTTCAAGGTTCTTCCATCCTTAATCAGCTTCAAGTCTTGAAAAATTATAAAAATGATATAGAAGTATGCCAATCCGTCTACTCGAAGGAGTATTCACATTGTAGTAAGCAATTCGAGACGAGGGGGGATTTGGGGTAATGTATTTGGTTTATGGTTATACCAAGGTTCCTTACACACACGTCACATTTCTTCGACATTTCTCAACATAATATCTGCTATAATAAAAATAATAAATGAAGGAGGTGAGAGAAATGGAAGAAATACTTAACCTGATATTGGCTGAACAAAAAAGACAAGGTGATTTATTGTATCAATTGATAAATACTGTCGGAGCAACGAATGTAATGGTAGCCGAATTAGACGGAAAAGTAACTAATTTAACAGGAAAAGTTGCGGATTTAGACGGAAGAGTAAACAAATTAACGGTGAAGGTTGACAATTTAGATGAAAGAGTAAACAATTTAACTCTGAAGGTTGACAATTTAGATGGAAAAGTAAACAATTTAACTCTGAAGGTTGACAATTTAGAAGGGAGAGTAAATGAATTAACGGTAAAGGTTGACAATCTAGAGGGAAAAGTTGCTATGATGGATGAAGAAATTAAGGAGGTAAAAGGGAAAATTATTTCGATTGAAACAAAACTAGATTCCGTCATTACTGAAGTTAAAGAAATAAAGAGTTCAATGGTTACAAAACATGACCTCGAATACTATGATCAAATGATTTCAGAGCATTCAAGGGAAATTTATAAACTGAAAAATCATTAACCCCATCCCAGACTCCTCAAAAATATTCTCATACCATTTTAGTTTCCTAGAATAATTTGATGAAAAGTAATCAAATAGAGAGCAGCTAATTCAACACTATCAGCAAAATAACCAATAACAACAATATAAGAACCATAACTTTCCTTATAACATTATTGGAAGGTTGTGGTTCTTTTATTTTTATCATGTTCTTCAAAAGTGCATTGAAATTATTAAAAATTTAGAATATTGTTATAATAGGACATACGCACATATAAAAGAAATTCAATCTGGGAGGGAAATGAAATGGAACAAAAAGACATTGTTATTGTAAGTGGGGTGCGTACCCCAATTGCAAGGTATGGAGGAGCACTAAAGAATATCAATTCGGGGTATATGGCAAGCCATGTGATTAAGGAAGCCTTAAACCGAGCGAAAATAAGTACTAATTTAATAGACGAAGTGATCCTCGGGGAAGTTAGGCAAACGACCGAATCTTCAAATGTGGCTAGGGTTGCGGCGTTAAGGGCTGAAATCCCTGATACTACACCAGCCTTTACTGTCAACCGACTTTGCGCATCAGGAATGCAGTCAATAGCCTCGGCAGCCCAACAAATTCAATCAGGACAGGCAGAAATTGTTGTCGCAGGCGGTACGGAAAGCATGAGTGGTTCTCCCATTTATTTACGCGGATCACGATTTGGCGGTGACCAATCACATTTGGTTGACTCCAATACCGAGGCAGGTCAGCAGCCAAAGGAAATTTACGGTGACAATCTTGGCATGGGAATAACGGCGGAGAATGTTGCAGAAATGTTTAACATCTCTCGTATGGACCAAGATGCTTTTGCGATAGAAAGTCAAAGAAGAGCAGCATCAGCCATCCGCGAAGGGAAGTTCAAAGAAGAAATTGCTCCATATGAAATCAAATCAAAAAAAACAGTAAGTTTGTTTGATACGGATGAACACCCGCGTCCGGAAACAACTCTGGAAAAACTTGCAACATTAAAGCCCGCTTTCCGTAAAGACGGTACCGTTACTGCCGGGAATGCCTGTGGGCGCAATGACGGAGCTGCTGCAGTTGTAGTGATGTCGGGTGGAAAAGCGGCAGAGCTTGGTTTGAAGCCTTTTGCTCGTATTGTCGATTGGGCTCAAACTGGTGTATCACCTGAAATCATGGGAATTGGACCTGTACCTGCAGTCAAAAAGTTACTTGAGCGTACAGGTAAATCATTGGATGAGATAGATCTTTTCGAGCTTAATGAAGCATTTGCATCCCAGGCACTGGCAGTCATCAGAGAGCTTGGACTCGACCAAGAGAAAGTAAATGTCAATGGCGGAGCGATTGCACTAGGACATCCTGTAGGAGCAACCGGTACTCGTCTTGTGGTCACATTGATGCATGAATTGAAGCGCATGCGCCTGAAGTATGGAATAGCGACTCTATGCGTTGGTGGAGGACAAGGAATGGCTATTTTAATAGAGAACCTTGACTAACCGGATTTAACGAAAAAACGAAGAGTATAGAAGTCTATATTATTTTCTTGAAAAAAAACCATAGGAATCGGTCCTATGGTTTACTTTCATTTTTCACATCATTAATCATGGCAACCTCATATAGATGACTGCGCATTTTAAAATACTTAAACAAATGGGTGGTAATAACTTTTAAGATGGCATAACCTGGAACGGCTAATAGAATGCCAACGACTCCGAATAAATTTCCCGCAATGATAATAATAAAAATAATCGTGATGGGATGGATATGTAGGTTTCTACCCATGATTTGTGGAGAAATGAATTTCCCTTCGATTAATTGGACAATCGTCCATACGATTATCAGTTTTAGCAACATATACGGGGATGTCACGACCGCAATAATTAATGCAGGTGCAATGGCAATAGCTGGACCAAGATAGGGAACAACACTTGTAAAGGCAGCAATAAGTGCAAGCACGGGTGCATAATCAAGTCCGATAATTTCAAACCCAATATACATCAGAAAGCCAATACAAAAGCTGACAATAATTTGTCCTCTAATATACGAACTTATCTGCTTGTTCATTTCTTTTAACACGGTAAATGTGTGAATACGCATAAACGTAGGTAAAAAGCCGAGCATATAATTGGGTAGTCTTTTGCCATCTTTTAACAAGTAAAACAAGATAAATGGAACCGTAATGATGGCCATGACCGTTTTTGTAACCGATCCTATAAAAGTCCCAACACCAGCAAAAGTTGAGTTTAAGATAGTTGCCGATTGTTTGGAAAATTGGGTAGCCAAATCCGTAACATTGATGTTTAACGTTTGCTGTACTTGATAACCTTCTAATTCATCCAATCTTGTTAATTCTTTTTCAGAAACGGTGTATAGTTCACCATATATTTTTGCTTCTGGTGATTGACTCATAGCGGGATAACCATACCCTGTGTCAAATAATGT
>Ga0181465_100123_pt2 | contig 12629 bp, 11 predicted proteins | sample InSIn3gowninarea_FD_119076 | JGI IMG/M metagenome (GOLD analysis project Ga0181465, IMG submission 119076) | Clean room microbial communities from NASA Spacecraft Assembly Facility at Jet Propulsion Laboratory, Pasadena, California, USA -... ... | reverse complement strand
TTGAAATAGCAAGACATTAGCAGTGTCCTATCAGTGAAAACGTCAAGTTATTGGGTAGACAGGTACGCTCTCTAGATAAGTTTTGATTGCGATGCTGATAACAAGGCAGGGCAATCAATATAGATGAGCAAAGAAGCGCATGGCTTATAGCCTTAAGTTTCTATATGCAAAATCAAGGTGTGAAGAAAAGTGTCTAATATTTGGTGGAAATCCTTGCTGTTCAGTCCATGTGTGTTAGGAGTGATTTTGGTGTCTGTCACTTCATCGATAGCAGCTTCAACTCCCAAAAATACTAAAATTTCTGAGCTACAAGCTACACAAACACGAGCGTTTGTAACATTATCAAAGCAAATCTTTGCTGACAAGCAAACAGTATCGGTAGCTCAAACGACTGCGATATCTACAAAATATCCAGCCGTTATGCCAGGAAGAATTCCTGCTACAAGTCCCCCAACGTCCGCGTCTCACAATTCTCTAGGTCAAGCTAACCCCAATAGCATCGCAAATGATTCATGGGTTCAAGTTACCTCTGTCTCCCAGCTATCAGACGTGCAACCCACAGACTGGGCATTTCAAGCGTTGCAGTCCTTGGTTGAGCGTTACGGCTGTATTACTGGCTATCCCAATAGTACATATCGCGGCAATCGCGCCTTAACACGCTATGAATTTGCTGCTGGTTTAAACGCTTGTCTCGATCAAGTGAACGAACTAATTGCCACAGCGACAGTTGAATTGGTAACTAAAGAAGATCTAACAACTCTACAGCGTTTGCAAGAAGAATTTGCGATAGAACTTGTTAGTCTGCGAGGTCGGGTGGATGCTCTAGAAGCTGCAACAGCAGAACTAGAAGGCAGTCAATTCTCTACCACCACTAAACTCAATGGAGAAGTTATCCTTGCTATCAGCGGTGCTTTTGGAGACAATAAGGCTGTCCCGTCAGGTGTTCCAGCAGGCTCATCTGGCAAGGTAGACGAAAATTTCACTCTGAGCGAACGGGCAATCTTGAACTTCGAGACTAGCTTTACCGGAAAGGATACATTGATTGTCTCGCTTTATGCCAATAATTTTCCAGATTTTCTCGACCCTACGGGTACTAGCATGGCTCGACTCGTGTACGAGCGCGATACTTTAGGCTCAACGGAAAATGATTTTGGAGTATTTTATCTATCCTATGAATTTCCTATCGGCGAGCAGTTAACTGTTCTTGTTGAACCCTATGGAGGTGTTTTAGGTGATTTTGTTGATATCATTAATCCTTTCTTTGGACAAGTAAAAGACGGTGCTATTTCTGCATTTGGCTACCGCAATTCCATCTATTCGCAAGTTGGTTCTGGTGCAGGAGCAGGTCTAACCTATGAATTTAGTGATGCAGTCAGTTTATCCTTGGCTTATTTAGCTAGTGAAGCCGAGAATGTTACATCTGGATTGACTGGTGGTCCCTTTGCAGCTATTGCCCAATTGACTTTGAAGCCTACAAAAACAATTGATTTAGGTCTAACTTATGTGCGCTCCTACAATGGTCTTAACGCAGGAGTTGCAGGAGTTGGCAGTACATATGCCAATGACCCTTTTGATGGAGAAGACCATACATCAAATTCCTACGGCTTAGAAACAAGCTTTCAAATTAGCTCTGGTTTTGCGCTTGGGGGTTGGGTTGGTTATACACGGGCTAAAGCTGTCTCAGGAGCCAATGAAGGAGCAGATACATCTATCCTCAACTACGCAATTACTTTAGCTTTCCCGAACCTTTTAAAAGAAGGTAATTTAGGTGGAATTGTGGTTGGTCTCCCGCCCAAGGTAACAAGTAATGACGTTGATAGTCGCGAAGATGAAGATAGTTCTTTACATTTAGAAGCTTTTTATCGCTATCAACTCACTAATAATATTGGCATTACTCCAGGCATCCTTGTCATTACTAATCCAGAGCATAACAAAGATAACGATACAATTTACGTAGGAACCATCCGAACCACGTTTTCTTTCTAAATCTACTCTAAAGCCTAATTTAGAAGTTTTGTTACAAAAAGTACATCTAGTGAAGGAATAACTGAGGGGAGAGAATTACTCTCTCCTCCGTCAATTCGAGCTAAGCATAAATAGAGCTACTACTATTTTTTGTATCAACTAAAACACTTGATTTTAAGGTATTTCTGAAACTTATAAATATTGCTGAAAGAGTTTTATTCCGTTTTTGTGCAACAAGTCCAATAAAACAGTCAGTTAAATTCAGTTACGTTCCCTCTGGTAGTAGCATTTTCTAGCTCTGCCGCCTATGAAAATCACCTTATGGCAATCAGTAGAGTTCCTCATGTCGTTTGATTTATGCAATTTACTCAAACTTAAAAAAAATTAATTATTTTAGTTACAAATTATTAATAATGCTACTTTATACCTAACTAGTGATACTTTAAATAGATTGTTCTAAAAAATATTAATAATAGTATATGATAAGTTTGCTTGGAAAACGCCAGTATTATCATTGCTGTAATAATATCTTAATTATTCGCCTCTCTAGCTTCTCTTAAAAATGTCAATACCATATTGCTAAAGTAAAAGTAACTTTTTAAGTATAACAGCCAATATTTCATCTTAATTTCATAAAGCTTTGGCAAACTAATAAATAAGAGCTTATTTAAGTTGTTCTTTAATTTATTTAAGGAGTGTTGTAATGAAAAGCTGAGTTATGCTGAAACCTTAATTTTGGTAGATACTTCTTTGGGATAGCGTCGCATAGCGTATCCTTAATTCTTGCTGCCTATGCACGAACAGTCATGCGCGATGCTAAAGCACTACACCTAATTTACAGTGATGCATATCCTAACAACGCCAGTATTATACTAAGTGTTATATGCTACTTTTATGTAGGCGTTTAGGGTAGTGCCTTGTCCCAACTCTCTATTGACATATCAGAGGGATTTGAGGTCAGCGATCGCATTTTAGTCGCCGACGAATCTGGCAAAAATTTGATGCTAATGTTTCTATCGATGACAGCAGGGTTACACTTGCCTTTGCTCAACCTGTACTTCTTCAAACAGCACTTTCAGTTTTCCAGAAAGTTGCCGAAACTCCATCTTCCTTGCAGGTTTTCACGTTGAATCACTTTGTTTACAACACAAGCGTTGGGATGAACTCAGTCATTTGAATTAGCATGGGTCGGATGCAAACTTATATAGATTAGCCTCCTGTTCCAAGACTTGTTAGGACAGTCGTGGTTTTGGATCGGTGAGTAATGTAGAACAAGCTCAACCTTCGTAGTTTCGGAAGGGAAAAGTAAACTTCTAACCCATATTTAGCTAACAAATATTACTGTTTCAGCAATTTGTTAAGGAATCTTGTAATGAAGACACTTTTTATCAGCACTACGTTTATCCTGACACTCGCATCTTTTGGTTCCGCTGTCTACGCAAACGTTAATAATTCCAGCCAAACAGAAGTCCGTCAATCCATTCCTATAGCAAAACATAGTGTGGAGCTACTAAGCAAAGGCTACAAGAGATAAAACAGTGTAATGAAATCCAGTCCAGAAATCAACAGATGCCTAGCACTTTACCAACAGAGCAGCCAAACGCGTCATCTTTAGAGCAACAAATGCCCAACTCCTCACTAGCGGAGCAATTAAAGCCGCCATCTGAAATGCCGCCCACTCAATAAGATCCAGTTTTCGCTAGTTTAATGCATCCTTCGATCCAACTCAAAGACGACACCTTCAAATAAACCTTCAAATAAAAATGGGCTAGCTGATGGGGCGATTGCCCCGTCAGCTAATCAGGCTCGACAACAAGTTGAAACTCAATGAGGAAAATGTGAGGCAATTAATTCCTACCATTTACACTAATAAAAACGTAAGAATACCAATTTTGTTTTGGAAAGAAATTGAAGATGAAACTATTCGCCGAGCAGTCCAAGAGCAGAAGTCGCTATGTTATAAATCAATTTTTGGCTTGAATAGTACGCCGTATGGTCACGTTCCTTGGTTATTAATGACTTTTTACTTAAGAGAGCAGCTTGAAGACTCTCAACCTATTTACTGGTTGAGTCTTTGTATTTCTCCAAGAGATTTGACCAAGAGTTTAGCTGAGTGGTACACACTCCTTCAATCTCAAACTGTACTATTCATTATTATTAATCGGGGAAACTCTTTCTTAAACTTTCCTTTGCTCACTCAACCGCAGTTGGCAAAGTTTGTCTCCGTTCTTGACTGTGCAGTCTCTCTCTGGAAGGATGGCGACAATTTTCAGCAGGCTGCATCTTATCAGTATCCTCAACTTGTGCGACAGAAGGAATCGCTAGAACAGTTCATTAGAAGTGAGGATGACTCTAGCCAAGGCCATGAAGTGCTACTCCTACGATCTGTAACGCGAACAGCTATAGCCCATTTAAAGCCGGAAGATCCGCTCTATCAGGCTGCACTAAAGAACGAACTGTCAGTTCTTAAAGCATACCTTCAGAGGTGGGCTAAGCAGATTCCATTACAATCCTTGAATAGTTTCTTAGCCACTCCAGGTTTCGATACCGCAGAAAATATTTGTCGAGACTGGCTCTTCGCTCATGAGTGCATTGAGCAAAGTAGGCAACTGTCTAAACATCTAATTTACATTGCAATGGGTATTTCCGATATAGGGTCTTGGTGCCTCCGCAGTCTTCCTAATCATAGGCTTTATGGGGATGAAATACTCTCATACGCGAAGACATATCGTTATTTATTGAGGCAAAGATGGACTAATTTGCTGACAAGCAACGACATGATAATTGGTTTAGCAGACCTACTAAAGCTTTATAACCTCGGTATAGTTCCTCAACGTAAACAGTTTGATAAAGTTACACGAATTCTTCAGATCGCAGCTCTGGAAAAGCAATTTAGTATCGAAGGACATACTATTATCGAGATTGGTAAAGATGGATGTCAAGAAATTGAATTTCTGCCAATTCAGGGCGATTTTCAATGCTTGTTCAAGGTTACACTTTCTAAGCAAGAACAAGGAAATTTATGTTTGCTAGGAGCACTAGATGCCTTAAAAGGAAGCATTGCTTTTGCTGGCCCTCCCCCAGAGCAGTCTGTTCAAGGTCATCTGCGGCTATTATTATTTCTAGTTACCTTAGCCTACCGAGACTTACTTGTCGCACCAGAACGAATTGGTAGAGTATGTCCTTCGTCTAACTCTGCTAGCAAGCATAGAAATCAAGGACGAAAGACTAATAAATTCAACCAAGTTCCAAATCGCCTAATTCCCAGATTTAAAAACCAGATTGATAAAAAGTTTGCTGAACCTAGTCAATTTATCAGGCAACTACACAAAATTTCCCCTCATATTCGAGTAGCCCATGTACGGCAATTGCCAGGAAGTCATAAAGCATCTGAAAAGCAGAAACAATTGGCTCAAGAGTATGGCTGGATTCTGCCTGAAGGTTATACGTTTGTTAAAATTACTCAAGTTAATGTGCTAGAAGTTGCTGATTTCAATGATGTTAAAATAAGGTTTAGATCGCTTTCGTTACTAGAAATCTTTTTTAGTGACTGCTGAAAAATCTGTAATATCTGCGACAAATCTTCTGAAAGCGAATGTGTTGGAAAAATTAGACGGTAGTTTACCCTCTTTGTGTTGATATCCTAAAATACGAGTACTGCGTTCAAATCTCAAATCTTATCATGTCGCCACTTCAACTGGTACTTCCCTCCAGTTTCTACCGTAACCTGGACTGTGCAGACTATGGCAAGGTTGATGCTTGGCAATGTCCGTAAATTTGGCTTCACTTGCAAAGGCATTCAACGCTATCAATGTAAAACCTGCTGCACCACATTTAGCGAGTTTAAGGGTACGGTGTTACATGGTCGTCACTATTGCTTAGCCACGATCGTGGAATGTCTCAAGTTGTTGGCTCAAGCGTAACTCTTTAGCTGCCATTCGTTTAACGGGTTGGAATTACATTCCCCAGGCTTTATTTGTTGTAGTTATTTAACCAAATGGTATATTACCTCTTAGCTGAAAACTTTATGGCACGCCTTACCAAGTACCTTAGCTTGGTACATAGCAGTATCAGCATCGCGCAGCAAATCTTCTGGTTGATGATATTCTGGTTTATTTAAAGCGATGCCAATGCTAGCACTGGTAGATATTTCGTGTCCGCTGAGCCTAAAAGGGAATGCTAATTCATGATGAATTCTATCAGCAATTTCGATTGCGTCGCTAGTGTCTTTAATCTCCTCAAGTAAAATCGTAAACTCATCTCCCCCAAGGCGGGCAATGGTATCATTCGGACGTACACACTTCTCTAGTCTGCGGGCAATAGCAACAAGTAGTTGATCGCCAACCAAGTGCCCGAATTTATCGTTGACCATCTTGAATCGATCAAAGTCCAAGAACAGTACTGCAAATAGATAATCTGCACGCTGTTTAGCCCGATCTAATGAGTATTTTACCCGGTCGAGGAAAAACCCCCGATTTGGTAATCCTGTAAGCGCATCATGTAAGGCATCATGCTGTAGTTGTTGTTCAGTTATTTTCCGCTCCGTGATATCCCTTGCTACCCAAATTACCGCATTTTTTAATAGCGGTGAAACTCTGGCCGCAAACCAAACTTGTCGCTGATTAATTTCTAGACTATATTCTACTTGAATTGCTTGTTGCAGTTCTAGACTACGGTGAATACATTCAAGAAAGATATCAACTTGAGGTTGAGGCAAAATGTCATGAATTGTCTTACCAATTAAATCTGTATCAAAGCCGTATTTGAAGTCAGGTTTAGTTGGTGCAATTTTCAAGTAGCGCCCTTGGCGATCGAGAACAACGATCGCATCTTTCATTGCCGCAAACAAGGCAAGTAGTTCAGCTTCAGAAGTTTTCAGTGCCTCTAAAGCTTGGTTGCGTTCGCTGAGGCATTTTTCTAAAGAATCAGCCATGTTGTCAAAAGATTTGGCTAATTCACTCAGTTCCCCGTTGCCACTTAGCACTCCTGTTCTCGCGCTTAAATCACCAGCATTGAGCCTTTGCGTTGTATCTACCAGTGCATTCACTTGTTGTAGGATAAGTACTCTGCTGCCAAACCAAATCGCTGCTAGTGCCAAGATTGTTACTAGCCCCAAAGCTGTTAAATTATGAACAAAAAGTTGGTTAACGCTGGCAAAAGCAATTGTTGTTGGAATGCCAAGACTGATATACACATCATTGCCTTTTGGCGCACTACGCAATCGAGTAAAACTATATAAACGCCAGATCCCATCAACGTCATGAATTGTGGCTGTGCCTTCACCATTATGAGCTAAAATAGTTTTGTACAGCCGTGTCTCTAATGCTGACTTTCCAATCCATGTATGTGGATTGAGATTACGAGCTAAGATCGTGCCATCTCGATCAATCACAGTAAGCGCAGCCCCCTGTGGTAATTGAGCCCTAGCTACCAATCTGTTTAACCAATTAAGATCTAAGCCAGCAAAGACCACTGCTTGTAAATTTCCATCTTTCGCTAAAATTGGATAACCGAAGTTGATTGAAGCCTTGCCACTAATTCGTCCAACTTGGTATTTGCCAACAGCAAACTTTTTGGTTTGGAAAGCGCGTTGAAAGTAGAGACGATCTCCCAAGTAGATGCGTTTTTTCAGTGGTGGAGAACTGCAAAGCGCATAACCATTGGCATCAATTACACCAAAAATTGCATAAAGGGGATATTTCTGTCGCAAATTAGTAAGGAAAGTGTTACATATATGTGGCTCTTTACTATAAACTTCAGGAATTTGAGCCAGAATAATCAGAAGCTGGTGTGTACTTTGAATTAATTGCTCCTCATCTACAGCAGTTAATCGCGTTATTCGCAGGGCTTCAGTAGTTACATTGCTAGCTGCAAACTGGCGCTGTTCGTTAGTTGTGTAAACTATAGCTCCAAAAGCTGGCATCATAGCAAGAAGAATAAGAAAAGCTAATTTTGTCCGGAGGCTAGAAAAGAAAGATTGAAAATTCTTTTTGACTTTACTACTTTGATGTGAAACTATTCTTTGCGGCATTTCAAAAAGAGTTTTCAGATATTTTTTTAATATGCGTTTTATTTTTTGCAGTTTATTAACTGTTTTAAAACTAAAAAATCTTTCTCAAGTCTTGCTATATAGAAAAATACTTCCAGTCTGGAATTAGATAAATTTGTCCCTACTTTAAAACACTGTTTTAAACAAAATATCTTTCAGCACTAATTAGCTCCATTGTTATAAAAGTCATTGACTTGATTATAACATTTTAAATTTTAAATATTCGAGCTTTATTTAAGTCTAAATGCATTGATAATTTTAGAGATTTTTATTTTTATTAAACAAAATTTATTTGAGCTTGAATTGTTAGCTTTAATCACCTCTTGAAGCCTGATTGAAATTTATTACCTTATAGATAAGCAAGTTTCGACTATGTATACTTGATAACTTTTATAGTATGGAGTATTCACCAGTCAACTGTATATTTACGTAATTAATACCTACAGAAAGAGAAATGTTAGCAATTTTTCAGTGAAACTTCAGTTGCCAGTATTGCAGAAATAAGTAATGGTTGCTGTTGTAGTTTTGTTTGATAGGTTGAGTCCAAACGTTTGTTGTGAAAATCAGGCTTCTCTTGGCTAAACTTTTACATTCATATTTTTCTAACTCTACTGTTTTTTTATAACGTAATAGAATATTGTCTAGATTTTAGAGATATGAAAACAAGAACCGCATGGGTATTTCCAGGTCAGGGGTGTCAAGAAGTTCAAATCGAAGCAGAGCTACTAGAGTTGCCTATTGTCAAAGCTAGGCTCGATGTGTCGCGGCAAATTTTGGGCTGGTCTGTTTTAGAACTTTGGCGCAGCCCTGAAAGCGAAATGTTTCGCACTCTCTACACTCAGCCTTATCTTTATGTAGTTTCAAGCATTTTTGCTGACCTAATGATGCAGCAGAGCCAGCAGCCCTTTCTTCTAGCTGGTTATAGTTTAGGAGAGTATGTTGCTCTTTACACGGCGGGAGTTTATAGCTTTGAGAGTGGGTTACACTTAGTAAAACGTCGTGCCGAATTAATGGACAGCGCTCCAGATGGAGCAATGGTACTTTTGGTTGGAGTCGAGCGCGAACAGCTAGAAAGGTGTCTACAATCAACACCTAATGTATGGCTTGCTAACGACGATCCAAACAAAGTTATTATTTCTGGAACTAAAAAAGCTGTTGAAGCAGTAGTAGCTCAAGTACAGCCAAAGCGCATCTTACCATTAAGCGTAGATAAGCCTTTCCACTCTCCTCTAATGGCGCACTCAGCCGAAGAATTTAGGCACGATTTGGAATCTATGCATTTTGAATTAGCTCGAATACCCGTCTTATCGGGTATAGAACCGAATAGCACAGTTGAACCATTTGTTATCAAGCAGCACCTTTTGCAACAAATTTCGCAGCCTGTACGGTGGCAAGTAGTCTCACAACAGTTAGTTACACAAGGCATTGAGCGGGTAGTAGAAATTAGTTCTGGTAAATTTCTGGGCAGCTTAATTAAAAACACTTGCCCTAGCTTAGTTGTGGAAAGTTGTAGTTTTGTTGCACAACTAAATCAGTTTTCTAGAGAATTCGTAAGAGCGCGTTGATTGATAGCAACAGTCGTTTCACAGTTACAGCAAGATTTGTTAGTCTGAAAAATGAATGACGATTCGCTTAGCCCTCTTTTGTTACTCTGGATAAGTAAATAACTAATTAAAACTTGAAAACGTTTGTAATATATAGCTTTCTCTCTTATTTTTTGAATATCGCTCTTGACTTGTAGCATTTTGGCTAAAGTCTTTATTTAGTAAAGGTTTCAAAATTTACTCTCACTAAGCAACATTAGAGAGTTAATGTCAAGCTATAGAGGAATATCTACTAAATTACAGCCCTATTTCAGTAGGTGTTATTTATGAAGAAGTAGTATTAAAGAGTCAGTTACAAAAATGCAACGCAAACAGTTCACTATTTGGTTACAAACAAAGTCGCAGACAGTAGTGTTACGGATTGCGGTAGTAGTAGGAATTGCTTTGATCACAGCAATGGTATTAGGTATCTTGGGCAGTAATGCTAGTGCAAGTAATTTAAGCTCAATTGCAACAGTGCCGGAGATTATTGTATACCGTAGTCCTGAGTGTAGCTGCTGTAACGGGTGGATAACTCACTTAAAGACATATGGCTTTAAGCTCAAAGACTTTACTATAACTGATATTGAAGCAATAAAACAAAAGTACAACGTACCGCCCCAGTGGGCATCTTGCCATACAGCAATCGTTGCTGAATATATTATTGAAGGGCACGTACCAGCATCGGACATCAAACGTCTGCTCAGAGAACAACCAGATGGTATTGATGGCTTATCTGTTCCCCAAATGCCTGGAGTTCCTACAGGCATGGAGCTAGGGAATCACAAAGAGCCATTTAGCGTGCTTTCTTTTAACAGGACAGGTAAAGTTGCACTGTTCAGTAATTATCCATCTTCTTGAACTAATATAGCAATCCTAAATGAGTTGTGGAAAAGGTGAGCCATACATAAATATCTTTGGGAAATCAAAGACTTGATGATGAGTAACGAGTTCAAATAATCTCTTGACACCAGGAAACGATTTGCATAAATGGTAAAACTCTCGAATAAAGTTTTTAGCGTGCAGCCAGATGTCCTCTATAGGGTTTTGCGTTGGGTCATTAGGCGCAAATCGAATACAAGTAACTTGATATTCAGATTCATTTAAACCTTGATTAATCGTATCTAAATAAGCTTTAAATTCAGCCGAACGGTGATAACTAGCTCCATCCCAAATTAAAGCAATACGGCTTTTTGGATACTGAGAAATTAAGTATTCTATGAAAGCAATTGTGTTGCTAGAATCACCCTTATTACATGGCTTAAGCAGAAATTCTTGTGTGTAATAATTTAGAGCGCCAAAATATGTTTGCCGTTGTCGTTCATTGATAACTGGAACGTAAGGATTCAGGTAAGTAGCTAGGCGCAATTAACCGTAAGATAGATAGGAGGCCAGCAAGCACGCAAAATCACCGATTATGCCAGCTCCATTGCGGATTGAACTTACCCCGGAAGAAGATCGGACCCTAACGGAACTGCGGATTGCCCCCAAACTGCCGCAGCGACTCAAAGATCGGGCCCATATGTTGCGCTTAAATGCTCAAGGGTGGAACGTGCCCGCGATTGCTGAGATTTTCAACTGCCAAGAACAGACGGTGCGAGTCACCCTGCGGCGCTGGGAAGATAAGGGTTTAGGGGGACTATGGGAAGCACCGGGTCGGGGAGCGAAACCGAAGTGGCTTGAGGCGGATCTGCAATATCTGGAGCAATGCCTGGATCTGGAGCAGCGAACTTACAATAGCGCTCAACTGGCGAAAAAACTGGCACAAGAGCGTCAAGTGAGTTTAAGTGCAGACCGAATTCGCCGGATTCTGCAAAAAAGGGGTTCCACTGGAAACGCACCCGTCGCAGTCAGCGAGGACAACAAGACCCTGCACACAAACAACTCAAACAGGCAGACCTTGCCACTTTAGAGTTGGCAGCTCAAGACGGCTACGTGGAACTCAAGTATTTGGATGAATCCGGGTTTTGTTTGTGGAGTCCAGTCAGTTATAGCTACAGTCGCGTCAATGAACAGAAACGGTTAGAGCAAGTTCCAAGGCGTGGGAATCGCATCAGTATTTTGGGACTGTGGCAACCTGACCAGCGGTTTGAGTACGCCCTTGCCCAGGGAGGATTCGACGGAGAGAGCTATATCCAGGTGATGGACTGGCTGGCTACCAAAGCAGCTATCACGCTAGCGCAAACAGGGCGATTAACCGTGGTTGTACAAGACAATGGCTCATTACACAAGCGGGAGTTAGTCCGGCAGCAATGGCAACGCTGGCAAGCGCAAGGCTTATTCATGTTCTTCTTACCGCCCTACTGTTCCGAGATGAATCGCATTGAGGATGAATGGCATCAACTCAAGACCCATGAAATTGTAGGACAAATGTTTGAAGATGAGTATGACTTAGCCATCGCTGTAATGAAAGGAATGAAAACGCGGAGTGAGAAGGGTGAGTACTCGCTGGAACGTTTTAAGTTTAAATCCGCCTAGCTACTTATAAGGTTGAGGTATTAAAGATGGTGCTTGCACAGAAGAGTTGACCATTGCTGTGATAGCTTGCACAAAAAATTCAATTACGGAACGTCCTTGGCGGCGACAAGTTTGTACAACCGTCAATAAATTAGCAGTAGCTTGAAACCGCTCCATCGAACGAGAACCCCCACTAACTTTACGTTTAGTGACAGCTAAACGTAACATTCGTTCAGCTAGGTTGTTATCTGGAGGGATTTCTGGATGGGCTAAGAAATACCACCATTGATGTGCTTTATCTCGTAAAGAGCGGATTAACTTACCAGCTTCTCCTCCGGCTTTACCAATCCATTCACTGATAGAGGACTCGACTAGTAATTTAAATTCATCTGCCCAACTAAAGAACTCTAGGACATTTTGATTTTGTTGGAATAAAGCGTAATTTTTAAAACTTTCATCAATCAACAAGGGCAAACACCTTGCCGATTTCAAGGTTATTTAACCCTGGAAGCTGAATTAGCTTTTTAAAGTGGCGGCGTAAATGCGCTCCTCATTTCTGTTGGGCTTGAACATCA
>Ga0181465_100917_pt1 | contig 12638 bp, 8 predicted proteins | sample InSIn3gowninarea_FD_119076 | JGI IMG/M metagenome (GOLD analysis project Ga0181465, IMG submission 119076) | Clean room microbial communities from NASA Spacecraft Assembly Facility at Jet Propulsion Laboratory, Pasadena, California, USA -... ... | reverse complement strand
AAATTAAAAATAAAAATAAAAAAAAGCCTGTGCAGGGAGCATAAATATATTTATATTTATATGGTTCGAATCCATAAATAGGGTCAATGTTTATACGGAGACAGTCCTTATTTAAACATTTTGGTTTCTTTAATTTAACTCTTGCTATCATTATTTCTAATGCGGTTTAGTTTATTTTCCTATCTATTTAAGCCCTAGAAATAGGTTTTCTCACTCACATGTACATGTACCCTTTTTTGTGGGAAAAAGGGTATACAGAAATACTTAAATAATCATACCGGGCAGATGTATGCCATAGACCAGTAATCTTTTTATAAAGGGCATGTGCAGGAACTAGTGGTTATACTATAGTGTTATTTGAATAGTTTTGTACAGTAGTTATAAGAATTAAACATAATGGTTAAAGGTTGCATTTAAAAGGAGAGTTCCTTTATTGGTAAGAAGGGTTGAGCTGTAAACTCAATAGTATTATGCTTTTAAGAGTTCGAATCTCTTGTCTCCTATTCTATCGATAATCTATCGGATGACTTTTTTTTTTTAGTTATATAATTAAAAACCTTAGTAGGTAGTAGTTAAAATATAGTATCTATCCATTTCTTTGGTTTATATTATTACAAATATTTGTTTTTTATGTATTGTTTTACAATCTAGCCTTTATAGCTCAATGGTAGAGCGGAATACTGTTAATATTTAGATAAATGTTCGATTCATTTTAAGGGCTTCTCTTTAGTTATAGCATAACTACTATATTTTTATTGTATTTCAAACTATAATTCTTTTTAGGAATAGTATCACTAATAGTATCTATATACGATGAGAATAGTCATGAAAAGTAGTAAATTATAAATCTATATGTTGTATATAATTAATGAAATGACATTTAATGGTTATAGTATATATAGTCTAGACTTATTATACATAATCGCAATCTTTTTTGGTATATGTGTTGTTATTAGTAAAAATCCTATTGTATCTGTTTTATTTTTAATAGGTTTATTTTTAGCTATATCTGGTTATTTAATTTTAACGGGATTAAATTTTATAGGATTAGCCTATTTACTAGTATATATTGGAGCTGTATCTATACTATTTTTATTTATTTTAATGCTAATAAATGTTAGAATATCTGAATTATTAATAGATAGTATTAATAGTATACCCTTAGCTATATTATTAGGTAGTTTTTTTAATTACTTTGTTAATAATGTTTTACCTCACATGGTAATGATTAATAATTTATTTTATAATTTCAGTATAAAAAAAAAATTAACGAATGTAACATCCGTCTCATGAGATGGATATTTAGCAGAAAATTCACATATAACTAGTATAGGTAATATTTTATACGGTAATTTTTCTATATGACTTATTATAACCTCTATAATCTTATTATTGGCCATGGTAGGTTGTATTGTTATAACGTTAAAAGAAAAAAAATAACCAATCGTTAGATTTTTTATATAGTTACCTATCATATTACTCCTACTCTCTATTGACTGGATTTAATTACATTATGTATGTAAAGCTAAAGCTACCCATGATTTTACGGGTATTTTCTGTAGCTATACCTGGAAAAAGTTGCCATAAGAAAAGTATATTTACACTATTTGCTTTTAATAAACTAAAAGATAAATAGGGACTTTTTCTGCTAATAGAAAGTTTTGTTATAGAACAAAAATCCTATACAAAAAAAAAAGAGATTAGCTCAATTGGTAGAGCATCCGTTTTACACACGGCAGGTTAAGTGTTCGAATCACTTATTTCTTAATACTTATTAGAATAAGTATATTTATATAGAGATCTTAGCTTAATGGTAAAGCGTATGGCTTTTAACCATCATAATAAGGGTTCAAGTCCCTTAGATCTTAACAAGTACGGCTATAGGTTAATGGTAAACCCATCGTCTTCCAAACGAAATATACCGATTCGAATTCGGTTAGCCGTATAGGGTTAGTAACTTAATTTGGTAGAGGCCTTTCTTGTCACGAAAGGAGATGCTGGTTCGAATCCGGTCTGACTCGTAGTTAAAGGTTAATTGTATAGTTTAAAATTAAAAAAAAAAGTAGAATTAACTTAAATAGTATAACTATAACTAAAGGAAAAGTTGCTATCGGTAAGGCGAGATATTTGCTAAATATTGTGTATTGACACCTGGTGGTTCAAATCCACTCTTTTCCGAAAAGAGTTAACGTTAACAATTTTTTTGTAAATCCATCTATAAATGGCTAAATACTTATTTAACCATTTAAGTGACTGTGTTCATTGTATACTTAGTAAGTAAAAACGCTAAAATAGCATTCTATAGTATAAGTTTAGTAAAGGTTTAAGTTACATCTGCTATAGTTTTTAATCTAATTAAAAAGAGTATAGTTTAATTGGTAAAATAGGAAGCTTCAAACTTCAAATTTCCAGTTCAAGTCTGGATGCTCTTGTTATAGCATTATAGGTTGTTTATCCTTTCGTTTATAAATATATATATTCTGAATCTAACATTGTTTTATAAATATAATTATAAAAATAGGTTTGCTTTATAAATCTAACAAAAAAAAAGATTTTCACTAGTTAAACCTTAGATTATTTTGTTAAATAGTTATAATAATTTCTTTTATAGCTTTTTTTTACCTTATTAAAAAAAAAGGTTCCTTAGCTTAATAGGTAAAGCGCATTTTTGATAAGGATGTGATCGACGTTCAATTCGTTGAGGAATCAAAGGGTGCGTTAGTTAAATTGGTATAATAACATGCCACGGACATGTTTTTACAAGTTCGAGTCTTGTACGCATCTTTAAGGTGAATTGTATAGGTTATGGCTTAAGATTCGTTATGGTATAAGAATATATCCTATGGTTTACTACGTTATGGGTGAATACTATATAATAGTGTTTACTAGTAGGTATGGGTGAATACTATATAATATGGTTTACTATTGGTTATGGAAATGTGAGTGTGAGAAAGATATCTAAAGTTTTAGGTTTAAAGAGGGGGCTTTTTTTTGTATAAAGGGTTTTTCAATAGGGCTAATTCATATTCAAATTCATATTCATATTAAAATTCAAATTCAAATTCATATTCATATTAAAATTCAAATTCATATTTATATTCAAATTCATATTCATATTCATATTCAAATGCATATTTTTTGGAGTTTGGGTGGTAATCCTATTTTAGGTTTAATTAATAGAGTATTGTTAATTAATTGAAAGAAAAACTATCTAAATAAATAGAGAATTGACTGAGTGGTTTAAAGTGATAAGCTTGAAACTTATTTGGTTTAAAAGCCACATCCGTTCGAATCGGATATTCTCTGTTATATTTTATAAATATAGTATCTGCAATATCTATATAATACAGTTACTAAAATAAAATACATTTACTAAAATAAGATACAGTTACTAAAATTAAATACATTTACTAAAATAAGATACAGTTACTAAAATTAAATACATTTACTAAAATACATTTAAAATACATTTAATAAAATTAAATACATTTAATAAAATAAACGGGTTAGAGCCAGGTTGGTTAGGCGCCTCATTTGGGTTGAGGAATTGTTATGTTCGAATCATAATAACCCGATAGAATATTGTTACTAATTAGATATAAAAATATATAGTAATGTATTTGATATGTAATGTATGATTTCATAATTTTAATATTTTAATTACATTTGTCTTGAACTTTACTGTTTGTATGATGTATTTTAATAATTAACTTTATGGCAAGTATATAAAGAGACTATTAGAGACATAACGCTGTATATTAACTGAACATGACCATACAGTGAAGCTAACATTAGCTCTGCTGGATAAAAAATTTTAAATGGTATCACGAAGTGAATTGAAGTATCTTAGTAGCTTTAGGAAAATAAATCAAACGAGATTCTATTAGTAGTGTGAATGAAAATAGATAATAGGCTAAAAGTAAAACGAATAATTGTTTGAATAAAGGGGAACCTTCCTCTAAGCCTTAATATAATATACAAGGGATAGAGAATAGTACTGTGAAGGAACTATTGAAATTAGTAGTCTTATAAGCAGCTCAAGATAAGTTTAATAAACATATGAGAGCGTACCTTTTGTATAATGGGTCAGCAAGTTCTAGTTAGATGCAAGCAAGTTGTGATTAGTAAGGATATAGTATAAAAGGTATAAAGACACGATCAGTAGATCAGTGAACGAGCATACAAGTTTATAGTATATATACACTAAATTTGCCTAGATAATCCAGTTATTTATTAATGAATGAGTATCTAATTAGAGACCCGAAGAGTAGTGATCTTACCATGGTCAGGCATATAAAAGGCCGAATGGGTAATATAAAGAAATGAGCCTCTTTAATTAGCTCAAGTAGAAGTGAACCTTCTGCTAAAGATCGTCAAATTGACGGGAAACCCCTAAAGCAATCTTAACTAACTTAGTATGGTAACATAACTAAGGGCGCAGGTAATGACTAGCGGTATAGTAAAATCAAGATTGATTACGAAAGTAAATGGGCAATCCGCAGCCAAGCAGCAGAATAGTTTTACATTATTATGGTGTGCAGTTCATCGACTAGATGGTGATCGGCGAAAGCTTAAGATATAGTCAAACCTCTGTGGAAACACAGCAGGATAATATAATTTTATGAAGTTGATAGTATAGATTTTTTTTTTTTATAAACCATAATTAGTTTTGTTGTGAGCTAAATATATTTAAGGTATCTCACAACAGTTTTCTTAGACGTTCTTATTTTATTACCTTCAAATTAACTAATTTGAATCATAGACGAGTAAGTTGTCGCAAGTATATACCCGTAGCAGCTTGAAAGCAAGGTACAAGTAGAAAGGTAATCGGGTCACTGAAAGGTTAGCACCCTAACTCAGTGATAGAATAGAAACGATAACCTCTAAAATAATGAATGTCAACCTTGGTAAAAAAAAAACAATTTAAAGCTACTATAATATTCTTTCTACAAACAATAAAACATTTTTCTAGGTCATTTTCTTCAGGAAATATGGGTAATTTCAAGCCAGTTGTTATTTATGATAACGCGGATGTGGACAAAATACGTATCTTAACAGAAAACCGTTATAAAGTAGCTGTATATCGTTGAGTAAATAAGGTAAATGGTAATATTTACATTGGTAGTTCTACTAACTTACATGTTAGAATGTATACATATTTTAGTTTACGTTCTCTAGCAAAAAGTAATAGACCTATTGACAGAGCTCTTTTAAAACGCGGGTTTTCTAACTTTAGATTAGAAATATTGGAATATTGTTCCTATGAAGATGTACTTAAAAGAGAGCAATATTACTTAGATCTTTATAAACCTCATTACAATATAGTTACAATAGCAGGGTCTACTTTAGGATATAAGCATTCTCAAGAATCAATAGAAAAAATGAGAAACATTATTCTAAGGGATGAAGTAAGAGAAAGAAAAACTCTTGCTACTGTGAATGCTTCAATAGCTAATAGATTGCCTATTAGTGTTAAAAATATAGAAACTAATGATGTAACAAGTTATGCTAGTTTAACTGAGGCAGGTAAAGCATTAGGTGTGACAAGAGCTGCAGTAAGTCAAGCTTTGTTGCATAATAGACTAATTAAGAAAACATATTCTATCAGTAAAATGAAATAAAATAATATTATCCGTTAAATGGATAGCAATAAAATGCTATTTAGGGAGAAAAGTCTCAGCTCGGCCTAAATTGGAATAAATAAAATTATATGGCCAAAGAGATAATTTGTATCGTTGTAAAGATATCCAAAGAACTGTGGTAAGTTAGTGAAAGACAAACCTGACTACTATAGCTGGTTTTCCGCGAAATATATGTAAGTATATAGTTTTAATAACATCATAGCAGGTACAGAACTGTGATCTCGGACAATTAGTGCATTACCAGCCTTTTGGGGTCTAACCTATTTGGTGACAGCCCCAAAATAATTTATATTTTGCTGTTAATGCCCTGTGCATATGGGGGGGTCGTGAAGACTCTATTCGCGAGTATTTGCTCTCGGAAGGGCAATGATGAATGTTGAACTATCAGACATTTAACGAGAAGGTTGTATGTCAAAAGGGAAACAGCCCAGAACAAGTGTTTAAGGTTCCAAAGTTTTTGTTAAGTGAAAGTAAGGAAGTATTTAAACTATACAACCAGGAAATAGGCTTAGAAGCGGCCATTTTTTAAAGACCTCGTAACAGAGCACTGGTTCAAATGGTTAATTTATTAACCAAATTAGTTAAAAGCGCCGAAGATATAACGGATCTAAAACAAAACACCGACACCTTGTCCATAATAATAATAGGTTACATCCTATTTTACTATACTTAACGTTAGTTAAGTGTTATTTATGGGGTAGCGGAACGTTGGGTAAATAAGTAAGAAACAGAGAGGCTAGATACACCTACTTGAGGGCAAAGTATCCATAGTCGTAAAAAGCTACAAAAGTCATTACCCTTTGCCCCTTACGGTCAGCAATGACGGTAAGGAGTTGCATCCCTACTTCAAGAAGTGTGGTCAGATTTTTATCTGAAACAGACGTGAAGTTAAAAAAGTATAAAGTTAACTCTAGATACTTTGGTGTGGAAAGTAGAGACAATGTTTCATAACTACACGATAGTTAGTTTGCTAGCGATATTTATTTTCGCAGTTACAAACGATATATCCCAAGTGAGAATGCTGACATGAGTAACGAAAAAGAGAATACTCTCGCCTTAAGCTTATGGGAAATTTATTCGGTCTCTAAATCAAACCTAAAGGATAAAATGATGAGAAAGTATGTTTTGACAACATCAATTTGTTGAGTAGAATGTTCTGGAAAAAAAACATATTCTGAAGGAATTCTATACATTTCCAGAGTTAAAGGAGAATAGGCTGATAGATGCTTTTTGCCCATTTGTGGGGAATACACGAGATAGGGACCAGCAATGGTTTTTATTTAGGTTATGAACTAAAACATATGGGACGAATAGTACTTCAGCTTTTTTAACGTTAAAAGTAAAAATGTATAGTAAGAAATAATAAAACCGTACCTAAAAACTAACACAAGTAAGCTAGTAGAGAATACGAAGGCGTTTGAGCTAACAATCATTAAGGAACTCGGCAAATTGACACCGTAACTGAGGGAGAAGGTGTGCCATTCCTACTGATTAATATCAGGCTAGGAAGAGGAGACATAAAATGGTGTTGCACGACTGTTTAATTAAAACACAGCACTTTGCGGAAGATGTAAATCAATGTATAGAGTGCGCTATCTGCCCAATGATGGCTGGTTAACGGATTTACTTAGACGACTAACATAGGATAGGTTTTGAAGGAACCCCCATTTAATGGCGGCCTTACCTATAAGGGTCCTAAGGTAGCGAAATACCTTGGCATTTAAATGATGTCGCGCATGAATGATCTCACGATGCAACAGCTGTCTCAATGATTGGCTCAGTGAAATTGGAATGGCAGTGAAGATACTGCCTATCTCTAGATAGACGAGAAGACCCCATGCAGCTTTACTGTTACTAGTTATAGGGTATAGTGAACAGGTTCTAGTGAATAAGGTAGTCGAGTACATAATTGTAACACCTTTACTCTGGTTGTTATATCAGTAAGATCTATTTTTATAGATTGTGATCCAGAAATGAGATTCGTCTCAGGAGACAATTGCTAGCAGATGGTTTATGCGGGGCACAGATCCCATAAAGAGTACCTGGGAGTATCCAAATTTAATTTCGTAATATGCTATACGCAAAATATATAGAAATTTTTTTAAGTAATTACTATATATATTTTATATTTAGTTTGTTATTTTTTATATTTAAATTTATTAAGATTATATTTACAAAACCGCGTACGTGAGTGGTATAGGTTAATAAAAACATCTATGACGAATTCAGTTACATTTCTATTTGAGTTAGAACTAAAACAATTTAAACTAAGTAAGATTTTACCTATGTCGAAAATAGCTGTATATATAGTATAAATACTACAAATTATAAGGTTATAATACTATTAGTTGTTTTTTTTTGTATTGTACGAAAAAAAATGATATTGATATATACTTCAAAAGTTTAATGGCTTAATCTTGCTTTACTGTTTGACATACACGTCTATCAGTTGCGTAAGCAGGGCATAAAGATCGCAAGACGCAGTAAGGAAAGGTCTTGTATTATTGAAAAAGCTACGCTGGGGATAACAGGCTAATTGCGCCAGAGAGTACAAATTGAGTGCGCAGTTTGGCACCTCGATGTCGGCTTAGCTCATCCACATGAATGTAGGAATCATGAAGGGTACGACTGTTCGTCGATTAAAGAGCTACACGAGCTGGGTTAAATACGTCGTGAGACAGTATGGTTTCTATCTTCTAGAGAAACATGAGTAAAATAAGGATAGCCCCTTCGTACGAAAGGAGTTGGGTATGGTAACCTATGGTTTACCTGTTGTTTATATGCTTAATATTAATATTATTGATAATTATAGGAGAATAGGTTATGCTTACTAAGTGGATGTAGGGCATCTATGGAAGAGGCAGAATAATATGTATTAATTTTGAAAAAAATTTTGTTTCCTATGTCAAAAAAATAATTGTTTTGGTAATACTCAGTCCTTAGTGAATAAACTAAATAAGAAGATAGTAAATACACTAAACGGTATACTATACGACTTACTAGATGACACTATGCGACTTACTCAAGTATTTATTCATAGTATAGGCAGGGCAGGGAAGCTACGTTAGTTAAGATAAGTGCTGAATGCATATAGGCACGAAGCTTACCTTAAGATACTCTGAGAAACGTAGTAGAACACTACGATCTGCACTATTGTAGTGGTAGTGTAAAAAGCTACTTCTACAATTAACATTGTAAAACGTGCAGAAATAGGCTTTGGCTGTAAGGGTTTTGATGCTCTGAGGCATAAAGTACTAATTTTCTTTTTTTGCTAGATAATAAACTAAAACAGATGATACTAGAAAAAAAAGAGAAATTCTTAAACTAAATATCATACTTATCATTATATATATATATTAGCCCGGTTTGCATAATAGTAATGCACCCGTTTTGTAATCGGAAGATATGAGTGCGATTCTCGTACTGGGCTTTCGCGGATTAATGTAATTAGTAACATAACTGGCTCATGCCCAAGAATTAAAGGTGCAAATCCTTTGTCCGCATACAAGGCTATAGCTTAATAGGTAAAGCAAGCTGCTCATAATAGCTCAGATGAGTGTTCAAATCATTCTGGCCTTATAGGGGAAGGACATATACTAGTAAAATGGTCGGTCTTTTTGTATAAGCCATCCTATGTATTTTTCTTTTTTTTTACGCGAATACCATTACTATACTTACCGCATAGTATATGTAAGTGGTTTAGATTGTTACTATAACATATTGTATAGATAGGCAGGTACTAACCACTAGCCTTAAACCATATTATGTAGGTATGGGACGGATGGTTATAAGATTTTATGATTCCTTCACACACATACCCTTATCCAAGATTATGTACGATAGCCCATTACATGGTTACGGGGATTATTTGCGGAGATACCGTTTAAGGTTGTTTTATTAAATTAGGCATGTAATGTGACTGTTTATTATGCTGCTTCGTATTCACACATAAAGATCACAAGTTTTTGTTTGTACATGCAGAAAAAAAAGTGCAGAGTGCATACGGTCGTTTTACTTTTTAGTATCTATTTTTCTCAAAAAAAAAATAAAAAATACAAAAAAAGATAATTCTTTTTTGTCTCTTTGTTTTGTCCTATAGTATATATTATTTAATATAAATAAGACTTTATTAATCTATAGGAATAATCCGAGTGCTGGAATTGGTAGACAGGACAAATTTAAGCTTTGTTGACGTTATGTCGTGAACGTTCAAGTCGTTCTTCGGATAAAAAGTTATGCATATAACCTATTAAAGAGTAATCTTAGAAAGATCCTTTTTTTTTTATACCTTATACTGGTTTACAGTTATTTAAAGTTGATGAATAGGTCTTGTTGTTTTATGAAAAAACTTTTAAAAACTTGGTCACTATGTTTTATTGTAGAATTTATGAATTTTATCGAATTTTTATATTTATTACAGCAGTTATTATAGCATTAACCTACTACAGTAAGCTTTTATATGTGCACTAAGGCCCAATAGTCAAGTGGTTAAGACGTAACATTTTCACTGTTAAATGCACGGGTTCGATCCCCGTTTGGGCTCATTTTATGTTTATAAACGTAAGTGGGGATATAGTTTAATTGGTAAAACTGCGATTTTGCATATCGTTATTTTAGGATCGAGTCCTAATATCTCCAATGTTAAAATTAAACAAAAAAAACTATTATTCATTAATAGTTATATCAAAAAAGTATAAATGATCATATTGTAAATAAGATTGTATTTTGTATTTTATTAAAAATAAGATGGAACTCGAGCTTTCTTATTTTACATTTTTATCTCGTTTATCTTCACGGTAACTATATTAGATATTTAAACAGGTAAGCAAAGACTTTTTAAGGTACAAGCTGCGAATTTATTAAATCTTAGTGAATGAAATATTCGGGAGTATAAAAAGAGTGAAACTGTTTTAAAAATAGAGTGCGGGTTTTAGCTGTACATAAATAGGGGTAACTTTAAAACGCAAGAATAAAAGCCCAGGTAGCTCAATTGGTAGAGCGAAACTTTGAAGGTGTTTAGGTTATAAGTTCAAATCTTATCTTGGGCATAAATTTATCTATTGTATAGATCATATTAGTTTTAACAATAAAGGACACAGTACACTTATTATATGAATTGTGTTTTTCATTAAAATATTGTATAGTTCTTAAAAATATCCTAAGGCGTATACTATAAGTATATCGTATAATGTAAAAAAAAAGGGGGGAGGGTAAATAGATTTAAGTATGTTAATTAAGTCCGTAGATATAAAGTTTTTACGTTTCATATATTATAAGGATGACTACTATTACGCTGTAATAAAAGTTGAATAACTAAGAATCATATTATGGAGAGAATACATGTGAAAAGATGTTAAAAAAAAATAGTAAAAAAAAATAAACTCTATTTTCTTCTTTTATTGATTACTGATTCTTGGTTACTGGCTACTGATTCTTGGTAACTGGCTACTGGTTATAGGTAACTGGCTACTGATTCTTGGTAACTGGCTACTGGTTATAGGTAACTGGCCACTGGTTACGGGTAACAGACGAAAATTAATTAGGTTTAAGGTTGTTAAATTTGTAAATAAGATAATTGGTTTAATACAGGTATTGCTATTTTTTTTTATAAAAAAAAACAATTAATAGGTTTTTTTTGTAATGAAAAAATTCATAGTAACTTTTATGAATATAATCTAATTTACGAAAATATAATTTATATACATAAAATATGGTTTAGGCTATAAGTTTATTTTTTTTTACCCACACTATTTAATGTAAAAAAGAATTCTTTTATTAACATATAGGGGTTAAAAAAGTACATAGCTAGATACTTTTTAAAAATTATTTCCTTACTCTTTTTTTTTAATAAGCTATTAAGGTGTTTAAGCTATAAATTCTTTGGTTTAAAAGTATATTTAAAGAATACCTTATTCCTTGTTTCTTATTTTCCATTTCTTACTACTGATTTATTATTACCCCCCCCCCCCTTTTTCCCTTTTCTTATTCCTGATTCCCTATTTCCTATTTTTTTTGTTACTGATCCCTATTTCCCATTTATTATTAAGAATAGAATAGAAGAGTAGTATAATAATCAGGCCTAAAGTAAAAAAAAAAGAATATATTATAATTCATATAGTTAGTTCAGAATACGTAAAGTATTAATAATGGGTATGCTGAAATTGGTAGACAGGTCCCGCTTAGGACGGGGTGAAGTTAATTCATATAAGTTCGAGTCTTATTACCCATAGTTATAATATTTGTTTATCATAGCTTTTTAAGGTATATTTTAAATCTATTTATTAGAATTTATATTTTTAATATGTAGTAGACTAATGGTAAGTCATAAATTTTTGGTATTTACTTATGGGTGTTCGAATCACCCCTACATAGAAAACTTAAGGTGGATATAGTTCAATTGGCAGAACAACTGTATGTGGCACAGTAAGTTCCCTGTTCGATTCAGGGTATCCGCCCTACAGCTGCGGGCATCTGCCGGCGCAAGACCAACTACTATAATATTTTCGTATTTGTAACATTTCTTTAAAAAAATCTTCTTCAGTACTCACACTCAGGGGTTGAGCAAATGAATTCATTTTACTAGCTGAAGGTGGCAAGCCGGAGGTTATTTTTTTTTTCAAAAAGAATTTTTTTTTGTAGAGTTCGAATCTCTATTCTGAAATTAAATGTTAACATTATCATTAATCATCCTGCTATTATCTAATTCAATAACACTAAGACGTGACAGATCCATATTGTATTCAAGAGCAACCATTACTATCTTAGTTATTGCAACTCTTATTACTTATGACAGTTTATATTTTTTATTTTTACATACAGGTATTGGTATTTTTTCTGGTTTATTTAGTGCTACATGTACTACAACTCTTTTCCACTTATTTCTATTATTCATTACAAGTGTTATACTATTATTAACTTCCTTCTACCCTAGAAAAGTTTGGTTAAAAGAAAATGCTTCTTTAAGAAGGTTGTTATTTACTAAAGTAATTTATTATC
>Ga0181465_100318_pt1 | contig 12674 bp, 12 predicted proteins | sample InSIn3gowninarea_FD_119076 | JGI IMG/M metagenome (GOLD analysis project Ga0181465, IMG submission 119076) | Clean room microbial communities from NASA Spacecraft Assembly Facility at Jet Propulsion Laboratory, Pasadena, California, USA -... ... | reverse complement strand
AACAGATATTTTTGCAGTAGACTCAGAGATGAAAATTAAATCATACGGGTTTAGAATCTTTGAAGTGATAAATAATTAATAGAAATATAAAAATGAGAGCAATCACCCATTGTGATTGCTCTCATTTTAAATTTCCACTAGTTATTATTCGAAAAATGTAGTGATGCAGCACCGAGTAATCCCGCTTTATTCCCAAGCTCGGCTTTCAAAATTTCTACGTCGGAAAAGCTGTTGATGATTAATTCTTTAACTTTAGTTCGGACTAATTCGACCAACTTCTCTTGTTCCATAACGCCGCCCCCGATGATGACGGCTGGTGGGTTGAAGATGTGTGTTAGTGAAACGAGGCCGTATGCAACTTCAAGTACCCAGTCTTGAAGCACTTTCTCCAACTCGTCGTCGCCCTTTGCAAGTCCTTCAAAAATCTTACGTCCGTTCACATATTGTGCGTCGACTTCGAGTGCGTTTCTCACTAATGCAGTTGTTGATCCGTACATTTCATAGCACCCTATGCACCCACAGCTACATGGTTTTCCACCTGGATGTGCGACGATATGTCCGAATTCAGCCGCGCTACCATTCGTACCTTTGTATACTTCGGAGTTTATGACGATTGCGCCACCAATTCCCGTTCCGTATGTTAAACATAAAAAGTCATCATATTTTTGACCTGCACCAAATTGTTTTTCGCCTAAAGCAGCGGAATTTACGTCGTTCTCAATTTTTACAGGCACGCCAAACTTCTCTTCAAAAATATTTTTCATATTCATGCCTGTATAATTTGGAAAGTTTTTATTGGCATAAATGATTGATCCTTCTTCACTGTTCACTTGTCCTGCTGTGCTAATTCCGATCGCTTCAAAGCACGAGTAATTTGTTGAAATGACTTCGATGAGGTTTTCAACCAGATACGGTCCACCCTTGGATGCGCCGGACTCTATTTCTTGAAACTGTGTAACGGTACCTTGTTCATCTGCTAAACATAATTTAACCGATGTTCCACCAATATCTATCGCCAATACGTTCATAGCTACTCCCCCATTTTTTTAACTTTTAAAGTATTTATTTGAATTAACTGTAGCATAGGCCTTTAATTCTAGCTACTAGAATCAAATCCCCCTATGTTATAGGTGAATTTCACCTTACATAGAGGGATTTGATTTTGTATTAGTTCTTCTTCGAAACTTTTCGTATACGGCTCTCCTTCGCCAATCTAAACGGTGCGTAAATTAACGCAGCGATAAGGAATAACCCAATGTAGCCAATGAACGGATAGACTAAAGCAACCAGATTTTTGAATCCGCCGATGAAACTTAAGACAAATCCAACAACAACAGTTACAACAATCATTACATCCGATTTTTTGGTGTTCATAACGGTAAACCTTGCGACAAACGCATAGAACATGCTGACTGCGGTGTTGAATACCATTCCAAATAAAATGACGGACATGAAAATAGCGAGAACTGGTGAAATATCATGGACTAATTTCAACATCGGCATATCGTAATCTGCCACAATATCCACTTTCGAAAAGATTGCAAGATGGCTAATAATAATCATAATTCCAAGACCAAGGCCACCGAACAAACCGCCAAGTGCTGCAGTTTTCTCATCTTTCTCAGCCCCACCCATAACGAGTGACATTGCAGCTCCTACAGCGATATTAAAGGACACATAATTAATCGCCGAAATGAACCAATTTGGTAAAGTTGTATCGAGATTTCTCGCAATTGGATCCAACTCCGCAAATGACGAATCCATTGTAAAAATGGAATAGACTCCAATTAGAATGATTGTTAGTACTAAAAATGGTGTAATACTTCCAATTATCGTGATTACTCGTTTTACATTCATCATCACAGTCCCAACTACTAAGACCGACATCAGAAGATTTCCGATATACGGTTCGAAACCGAACTGTTGATTTAATACAGAACCTGCACCGGCCAACATAACGACACCAACACCGAATAATGTGAAAACGATGATTGCATCGACCACGACACCAAGATAAGGTCCACTTATTTTATAGATGACATCCTTATGAGAGGATGTCTGCGTGCGACTTCCGAGCCTCGTTAATGTCATACCGAGATAAGCAAATAATGCTGTTGAAAGAATTGCTGCAAATGTCCCAAGCAATCCAAAACTCGTGAAATACTGTACGATCTCTTTCCCCGAAGCAAAACCTGCTCCAACAATAATTCCGATAAAGGCGCTTGCAATCTTCAAAACCCTAAACATTTTTATGTCCCCCAATTTGCAGATTATCCCCTATCGATATTTCGTAAGTAACAAAAGCACAGGGCGCCTGATTAGCCCCGACGAGGAAGAATTTTTCCTTGCTAGAGGGCTTGAACGAAAGGCGCTATTTGCCTTTTGCTTCAAGACCGAAGCGACCTCGAGGGGCTGGCGCCCGGAGCTAGATGTAAAAAAGCTACCTAAAAGACTGCCTAGCTGCTGCAGCCTTCAAGATAGCTACCTTTATTATGTTTATTATAACACTGGAACTTTATCAAAACGGTCAAATCGAAGTGGATCTGTTGGAATTGTTGTCGTCTTTTCATTGATCAATTCCTCAATGAGCTTACCGGTCACGGTCGCTAAACTAATTCCGTCCCCTTCATGACCTGCTGCGATGTAAAATCCAGGAATTTCCTCAACTTCTGAAACGATTGGCAGATGGTCTTCTGTCCAAGGTCTAAAACCAGTATACGCTCGAATCATTGTAAAATCATTCATTTTCGGATAAAAACGAAGGGCTCTCATGGCCATCGTTTCGACAACATTCATATCGATTCTTCCATCATACCCAACAAATTGACGACTACTACCTATCAAAAAGTTCTGGCTTTCAGTCGGTTCAAGGACAAGCGCAACCCCGTGCTTTTCTGTGCGCTTATCGACAATTCGATCACGACCGAATTTATTCATCAAATAACCGAATTCCATCACATTTCGCATCATCACAGGTTTTTGTCTAGCGCCGACGATAATATGTCCTTTTCTAGGAATAATCGGGATATCTAAATCCAACATTTTCCCTATGAATGGTGCCCAGACACCCGCAGCATTGACAACTTTCTTTGCTGTAAATGTACCGTTTGTGGTTTCGATTGTAAAGTGTTCCTTTTTGGTAATTCCTGTAACTTCTGCCTGTGTCTGTAATTTCAAACCATATTGTTTTGCTTTATCAATTAGTGAATAACAGAATAAATAAGGGTTAATAAGAGAATCCGTTTCACATTCTAATCCACCTGGAATATCGTCAGCAAAATAAGGCGACTCTTGACGCAGATCTTCGCGGTCCAATAATTTGAACTTTAAGCCTGCCTTCGTCTGAATGTCCACCCATTCGGCTGCCGCTTGCATTTCATGGTCATTTTCACAAACAAGCAAACTGCCAAGCGCACGATATTCAAAATCCAAGTCCAACTCGTGTTGTAAATCCACGGTTAATTCTTGGCTTTTTAAAGACATTAAACTATCGAAACCTGGATCTTTGTCCACAATTGTTACGTTCCCATCACATCTTGATGATGTTCCACTCGCAATATCATTTTTTTCGATTAAGACGCAATCGATTCCTGATTTCGCAACGTAGTATGCGATTGCTGAGCCGACAATTCCGCCGCCGATAATGGCTACTTCTGCATGATTTTGTTTCGACATATGCCTACTCCCCTTTGACACAGACAAATCGTTTAGACTACTCTTATAAGAGAAAAGCATTAAACAACTCTCTGTTTTCTAAAAAAACATTATTGCTCTACTAATATATATGTTAGAATAATAGGGGATCGTGTGTCAATCTTTTCTTCAGATATAAATGTAAGCAGTTACATAAAGTTAATCTTCAATCAGTGGAGGTTTTCTTCATCCTCCACCGATTGTTAGTTTAACCAATCGGGCATTTACGGGCAGTTAACCCCCACGTATTTTCCTTGTTTTCATGTAAAATTGAAGTAGGGGGTTTTACTGCCCGTTAATGCGGGATAATAATGGTGTGATAATGGGAGGACTGGCCATATGGATAAATTGATTATCTGTAGATGTGAAGAAGTGTCACTTGAAGACATTGAAAATACAGCAAGTAAATATAGCTGTTCAGCTCGGGAACTAAAACTGCGCACTCGTGCAGGAATGGGCTATTGTGGAGGTCGCACATGTCGCCCTGCCGTCGATGCGGTCCTCGAAGCAGTTACAGGCGAAAAACCGGGTAATGATATCCCATTGAAGGTTCAACCCCCTGTTCGACCTGTTTCACTATCTGTATTGGGAGGTAAAAATCGATGACGAATAATCGGATTACCGATCATCCTGTTTTAGGAAAATTAAAAAAACAAACACCCGTGACGTTTACGTTTGACGGAACTACATATAAAGGATTCGAAGGTGACACAATCGCTTCGGCACTGCTCGCAAACGGCATTCGCCAATTACGTGTGCATGAAGAAACCGGAGCGCCGCGCGCAATCTATTGCAACATCGGGCATTGTTTTGAATGTCGCGTTACAGTTGACGATGTGAACGGCGTTCGTGCATGCATGACAACCATTCATGAAGATATGAAAGTCGATAGTGGCAAAATACAAGCTGCACCGTTCAACACAAAACCGGAAGAATGGCCGCGTACGTATGCGGATTTCGAAAAAGCAACCGCAAGCAAAAAGGAAGGTGAACCGCATGTATGATGTAGTTATCATTGGTGCGGGTCCGGCTGGATTATCTGCTGCCATTGCCTGCCGAGAATCAAACCTGCACGTTCTTGTTATCGATGAATTTCCAAAACCAGGCGGTAGACTATTAGGTCAACTTCACCAAGAACCTAGTGGAGAATGGTGGAATGGCATTGAAGAAACACGGATTTTGACAGATAAAGCAACCGCTTTACAAACTGAAATTAAATGCGGAATTTCCGCTCATCATATTGAAAAAACCGATCACGGCTATGCAGTTCATACAAATGAAGGCGTTTTCGAATCGGAAAATCTGTTAATTGCAACCGGTGCAGCCGAGACTGCCGCGCCAATTCCCGGCTGGACACTTCCAGGCGTTATGTCGATTGGGGCGGCACAAGTAATGACGAACGTCCACCGTGTACGCGTTGGAAATAAAGGCGTCGTTGTCGGTGTGAACGTTTTATCCGCAGCCATTGCTCGCGAGCTGCAACTAGCTGGTGTTGAGCTACATAGCATGGCGTTACCAGCAAGTAACCCTGTTACAAAAAATCATGCGAATCCGCGAAAAGTAATGGAAGGATTAGTGCGTATCGCCCATTTAGCACCTTCAGCTTTCTTACGCTTCGGGAGTAAATTCGCAAAGGCAGAATGGGTACGTAACATCGCTGTTTCTTTCTACCCAAAAGGCGGCGTAAAAATGTGGGGCATGCCCATTCATATTCGAAAAGCCATTGTTAAAATTAATGGAACTGAAAAAGTAGAATCCGTTACGATGGTCGATATAACTGCAGACGGCGACATTGTCAAAGGCAGTGAAAAGATCATTGACGTCGACTTCGTTTGCATCGCCGGCGGACTTTATCCGCTTGCCGAACTCGCTTCCGTAATCGGTTGTCCGTTCAAATACGTCGAAGAATTAGGCGGGCACGTCCCTGTTCACAACGAGCAAATGGAAACACCACTCGAAGGACTTTTCGTTGCGGGTAACATCACAGGCATCGAAAGCGCAAAAGTCGCAAGGGCACAAGGAGAATTAGCGGGACTGTCTATCGTAAAACAAAAACTGCGCGATCAAAAAGACATTAACGCTAAAATTCAACAAGCGGTTCAAAACGTAAAAGCTGTCCGTGAAGCCGCGTCTATTCAATTCCATCCGGGGATTGACGAGGGGCGCGCGAAGATTGAACGGGCTTTTGAAGAGAGTAAGATTTCCTAAATTAGGAAGCCACTCGCTATGAACTAGCGGGTGGCTTTTTGTTGTTATGGAATGATGGTGAGGAGACGTTTGGGATAGATTGAGTGGATATTCTATGAATGAGCGAGGAATTAATGATCTGCAAATTTAGCGGGCATCTTTCATGATTCACTATTCATCTAGAATAAAATATCCCTATTTTGTATATACTACTAGTCACAGAGGGGCGGCACTACTCTGTCCCGCGTACAATAGGGGCACCTTCGACGGAAGGTGGAAAAAAATACTTACGCATGTCCAACTGGGGACACCACCCAGCAGTGCCGCAACCAATTAACTGGTAAATAGTATGCGAAACGACTAAAGTTGGCTCCCAAACGACCAATAATGGATTCAAAGCGACTATAGAGTCCACAAAAACGATCAAAGAGAGCCCCAATGCGACTATAACCCACTTCCAAACGACTAAAGAGGCATTCTCCCCTGCTTTAACAACCAATAATAAATTCAAAAAAGTCACCCACGCTAAAAACTTGGATGACTTTTTATTATTTATTATAAAACGCAATTGTGGCTTACACGTTCTTTAAAGTGCTAAGTGCACTTAATCCCCCTCCTCAATCACATCATCCGAATTCCAAACCGACTCAAACCCCAACTCCCTTTTAGTTTTGTCATTATTCCAGGGTTTACCTTTATTATCGGAAACGCCGTAGTATGTGTCGAACTTTACTTCAGAGAGGATTGCGTTTCTAAAGAGGTTAACGGTGTCGATTTCGGAAAGCCAGGTATGCTTTAGTCTGTCAAGGTCTTCGTAGATTTCGGTTTCTTCATTTTGTTTGACGCTGCCAATTCGCAGATTGATGACGGAGAGATTATGTTTATTATGAAAAGCGAATCCTAGATTTTCGGTTGCCAGTTTCAATATCCCGTAAAGTCCATTGGAATAAGGATAGTCATTGACGTTAATTTCCCGGCCAAGTGTCGAGTCGCCGTCCTCTTCGTAATAATCGGTGACGTGATTACTGCTTGCCACGACCACTTTGGGAATTCCAAGATCAATGGCTGCTTGGAATATATGGTAGGAAGCTTTAAGAAATACGTCGACTAATTTATCCATTTCGGCAACATCAACCAAGTTTTCCGTTTGCGGTTTTGAAAGTAAATTAATTAGGACATCCGCATCATTTGGAATACTACGAACGAGTTCATTGTATTTTGTCGCATCTACTTTACGATTAGTTCGATTTTCCTTATTGACTTCAATATCAAGATTGACCAGTTCGAACTCTGAAGCAAATCCTTCTCGTAAGATACTTCCAATTGTTCCACTTCCGCCGATCAGTACAATTTTCTTCATCTCGAAATCCCTCTCATTCATATCTAGGTATTCCTTATATATTCCCAAGTGATAGTCGAATAAATCGAGTAGAGTGAACGAATCGTAAGTTAGATTCGTTCGACCCTCTCACACCACCGTACGTACGGACCCGTATACGGCGGTTCAATAATTTGAGTGTACTAACTGGTACTTCTTGGATATATCCATATATCCAAGCTGTGCCAGTTTTTCGTCTGTTAAAGACCTATGAAGGATATAACTAGCGGATATTCTCCAATAACCCCTTCGGGTATTTGACCATTCATAAGCTTTTTGCTTTTCGATTCCTAGTTGAATCAGATTTCTACATTTCGTTCGCGGGTTTTTCCACTGTTTCCAAATGTATTGTCTGATTCGTCGTTTCAACCAACCATTTAAGTCATTCATGAAGCTTTTCATTAAACTAATGCCATAGTAGTTAATCCACCCTGTCATTAATTGTTTGATTTGCTTGAAAAGGACTTCGATGCTTTTGCCTCTGTTCCGCTTCGTTATTTTCTTCAACTTTTGCTTCACAGTAGACTTCGCCTTTTGATGTGGCCGAATTTTGACACCGTTTCTAGTTGCTAGTAGGCAGAATCCTAAGAACTTTCGTCTTAGAGGACTTCCTACTGCACTTTTCTCACGATTCACGGTTAATTTCAGTTCTCCTTCAAGGTAATTGATTGAACTTTCCATTACTCGATAACCAGCTCGTCTGCTTTTGACGTAAATATTGCAGTCATCAGCGTAACGGACGAATTTGTGTCCACGCCCCGCGAGAAGTTTATCGAATTCATTCAGGTAAATATTACTGAGTAAGGGCGATAAATTTCCTCCTTGCGGTGTTCCCTCGTCGGAAGCTTCAAATAAACCGTTTATCAGAATACCACTTTTAAGATATTGACGAATCAGGCGTAAAACGCGTTTATCTTGCACCTTTTTCTCTATGTAGTACATGAGTTTATCGTGATTCACTGTATCAAAATAAGCTTTCATATCTATGTCTACGACATATTTATACCCTTGTTCGTAGTACGACTTCGCTCGTATGATAGCGTGATGTGCACTACGTTTTGGACGAAACCCAAAACTATTGTCGGAGAACGTTGGGTCAAAAATTGGTTGTAAGACTTGATTGATTGCTTGTTGAATCATTCGGTCGATGACAGTTGGAATGCCTAATTTTCTTACACCACCATCAGGCTTTGGAATTTCAACACGCAACACAGGTTGCGGAGTATACGTTCCGTTGTGTAATTTCGTTAGTAATTCTTCTCTGTGCTCCTTCAAGTGTGGAAGTAGCTGGTCGTAGGTCATACCGTCAACGCCGGCAGCTCCCTTATTTCTGACAACTTGAAGGTAAGCTTGATTGAGATTATTCCTTGAAAGAATTTTCTCAAACAGTTGTACACCATCTTGATTGTTCAATTCACCATGGAAATTACTATGCACTCCGTCGTACCCTTCATGTTCCACATTATCTCTCTGACGGTAGCCAAGTTTCCCTGTTTTCTGCGATTGTCGCAATTTCCACACCTCCTTGTGTCCTCAAAATTACTATTGTTCAGTCCTTCATGTCCTGTCAACGAACACTACTATGACTTCTGCTGACTTCTTACGATTCATCCTCGTGTCACCACGATAATTGCATAGGTTCGTTATCATTTAACTTGCACAATGCCCTCGTAAGATCTCCCCCGGTAAGAGCGAATACTTTCCTCCCATGTAACTGCTAGATCTACTGTATAAGTTTCGGGCAGTATTGGACTTTGTCTTGTGATGCAGACTCATCCAACTTATTTCAGCCTTATATCTAGTTTCTGTTCGTCAGTTCAGGAGTTTGCGTCCAACTTCCTTCAGCCACTACCTCACGATAGCCACCTTGTCTTTCGCTAACAGTTCCTACTGCCAAGTCTGTAGTGGACTTTCACCACCGAGCATTCGCCCATGCAGGGCACACAACAAAAAAGGTTCGCCACAAAAGGGCGAACCTAGAACATAAACATTTAAATAAACATGCTTAATAGTAATACAAATGCAAGACCTAGAACCGAGATAAGTGTTTCAAGGACTGTCCAAGTTCCGAATGTTTCCTTCATTGTTAATCCAAAAGATTCTTTAACAATCCAGAAACCAGTATCGTTTACGTGTGAAGCAATGATACTACCAGCACCCGTTGCTAACACCATTAACTCTACGTTAACGCCTGTTCCGGCCATCAATGGGATAACAAGTCCGGCAGTTGTCAATGCAGCGACTGTCGCTGATCCTTGTGCAATTCTCATTAGTGCCGCGATAAGCCAAGCCAAGATTAGCGGAGAGATTGTACTGCCTTCAAAAAGCTGTGCAACCGTGTCACCAACGCCTCCGTCTATTAACACCTGTTTAAGTGACCCACCAGCACCGAGAATGAGTAACATCATACCGATGGCTGCAATTGAACTTTCTGCGGATTTCATAAGTTGTTTCATCGGGATTTTTCTTGCAGTCCCCATCGTAACTAATGCAAGTAATACAGATAGCAACATAACAGTAGTTGGAGCTCCGATTAATGCAATTAGATCAAAGAACCAGTTTCCTGATAACCCCATTACATCTTCAAATAATACAACTATCGTTGAAACCGCCATTAGAATAACTGGGAACAAAGCGGTGAATGCACTGATACCAAAACCTGGTGTATCTTCTAATTTAAACTGTTTCGCATTCCCGATAGAAGCCATACTTCCTGAAGGTTCTCTTTCAAAAGCAGAAGGCACCAATTTTCTCGCAATTTTTGTAAATAGTGGTCCTGCGATAATTACTGTTGGAACAGCTATTATCAAACCGTAAAGCAATACTAATCCTACGTTTGCTTCGTATTGTTGAGCAATAACAGTTGGTCCTGGATGTGGCGGCAAAAATGCATGCGTTACGGATAATGCAGTCGCCATCGGTAGACCTAACCATAGGAATGATATTTTTAATTGCTTGGAAATTTGATACACAATTGGAATCAATAAGACAAGACCAACTTCAAAGAACAAAGCAATACCTAGGATGAATCCAGCTGCAACAACAGCCCATTGAATTCTCTTCTCGCCAAATTTATCTATTAACGTCATTGCAATACGTTGGGCTCCACCCGCATCCGCAATCAACTTACCTAAAATCGCACCAAGTCCAAAGACTAATGCAATTCCTCCTAATGTATTCCCCATACCGTTCTGAATCGTAGTAACGATTTCATTTAATGGCATTCCTAGTGCAAATGCAATGACGAATGAAACAACTATTAATGAAATAAAAGTATTCATATTAAACTTCATGATTAGTACAAGTAATAAGATAATCCCTAAAGCAACTATAATTAATGGCAATTTATTTTCCCCCAAACATCTTTAGCTTTTCGATGACTCAATGAATGGTTCATCCTCATCTAAAAGCTTTCTAACTTTTTTTCCAGTATCACTCGAATTCGATAATCGCTTTGCGAACTAATTGAGGATTCTGTTCTATAAATTCAAATGCTTCTTTGATTTTCATTAATGGAAACTTATGTGTGACTAAACCATTATGCGTTAATTTCTTTTCATTGATCAGTTCTACGACTTTGCCAAACTGATTTGTCTGCAAACGTGAACCTGTAATTGTTAATTCTTTTTTTGTAATTAGCATTTGTGCAATTGACGATGGTGTAGCATTGAAACCTAGTAAAACAACATTACCTGCAACAGAAGCCACGTTTACACTCAACTCAAAAGTTTGTGGTAATCCAACCGCGTCAATGACAACATTAGCACCTTCATCATTTGTGATTTCATTTATCTTCGTTTCTACATCTACTTCAGATGGATTGATTGTGTAGTCTGCACCATTCTCTTTTGCAAATTCTAATCTTTCATTTGTGAAGTCAGACATAATTACGGTTGCGCCGCGTAGTTTGGCCATTTTAAGAACGGTTATCCCAATTGGTCCAGCACCTTGGATAAATACATTTTGTCCAGCTTGGACGTTCCCTCTAAATGTTGCTTGGGCACCAATTGTATAAGGTTCCGCCATTACTGCCTCATCCCAATCAATTTCAGGGTTTACTTTATGCACTTGCTTTTCTGATAGGATGGCAACTTCTCTCATTCCACCATCTTCATGGACACCAAATACAGAAACGTCTTTACACACATTAGGTCTGCCATTTTTGCATGCATAACATTCCCCGCAATAAGTGATGGGTTCAATGACGACATGGTCGCCAACAGCTACTTTATTTACATCCCGGCCGATTTCTATAATTTCTCCAGCTACTTCGTGTCCAACAATTCTTGGGTATGTAGCAAGTGGATTTGTACCGTGATAAATATGCATATCTGATCCACAAATACCGACTCTCTTAATCTTCACCAATACATCATCAGGTTGTTCAATCTTTGGTTCAGGAATCTCTATTATTTCAATTACATGTGCTTCTGGAATTCTAACCGCTTTCATTGATTTCCACTCCTCAAAGTTTTCTTGCTTGCTCATTACGTATATTAGCGATAAAAGTAATATGTTTAATAAAATGACTGCGCTTTCTTTTTTGAATCAATTTTATGTGGTATGTAACATTTCACATATCACTCATAGTAGAGTAACACTATTTTGTTTAAGACGTCAATACATTTTTCTTAATTACGTAATAGGACAAAAACCTTCGTTATCATTTCAAGTTTCGAAAACCTTAATGAGTCCATATACTTATTAGACAACCTCTAGTGCTAAGTTAATAAAAAATTTCAAGAAATCTCATTTTCTTTTTATCCAAAGAAAAGATATACTTGATACAAACCTTTTATAATAAAATGTCACAAGGACAGTAAAGGAAGTAATAAAATGTCTAGAATTGAAACAACCCTATTAACTCAGCAGGTTTACAATATTCTGCGCGAGAAGATTATCGGACGAATATACACACCTGGCGATAAGCTTGATATCCATAAACTAGCGGAAGATTTTGGAGTAAGTCGCTCTCCAGTAAAAGATGCCATCAATCAGCTTGTACATGATGGGCTAATTGAGATTATCCCGCGTAAAGGAACCTACGTAACCCAATTAAATTTCACTGATTTCATCGAAGTACTTGATGCCCGTTTAATGATCGAATTATGGGCTGCAAAACAAGCAATTAAAATCATAACTGATGAAGAAATAGAAGAATGGGGAAAAATTGTTCAATACATGGATGTATTACTTGATGTGGTTCCCTTTCCTTTTGAGAATTATAGCAAGCTAGATATGAACTTTCATAAAACACTCATTGAATGGGCAAATAACAACAAGATTAAAGAACTATTTTCCTCGTTAAATACACACGTCGATTTGTCCCGTATTGTCCACTCCACTTCTCTAGAGAGTACAATTAAGAGACATAAAGATCACTGGCATATGTACGAAGCAATGAAAAATCGTGATT
>Ga0181465_100908_pt1 | contig 12678 bp, 8 predicted proteins | sample InSIn3gowninarea_FD_119076 | JGI IMG/M metagenome (GOLD analysis project Ga0181465, IMG submission 119076) | Clean room microbial communities from NASA Spacecraft Assembly Facility at Jet Propulsion Laboratory, Pasadena, California, USA -... ... | reverse complement strand
GTATTGTTGGGAATGGTAATAAAAGGCATCAGGAATGCTCGTGCTGGTGGGTCAGGGCTGGTGTTAGGTCATACTAGTATGTGGATAGAAATCGCCAGCCGTGCTGTTCTCTCGGAGATAGATCGCAACAAGCACACTTCCAAGAATGCGAGGGGTTTCTTCCATGTAGAAGCTTAAAGACGGTCTGTGATATTGCTCAACGTGTTGGGCACCTTATTGCACCCACTTCCACCCACATTTTGTGGGTCACGAAATATCCTACACCGACCATGCGAACGTTACATTTCTACATCTTGATGGGGAATCTATCAACAGCATGTGAACTGCCATAAATGTGAGGGAAATTAGAGCACTACTTTCATCAATTTTACCGGACACCAACAATCTGAACCTTTCTGCGTGGCTGATTAGTGTTTGCTGCAAACCAGCGAGAAGGTGATGAGATTGAACAATGCATCCCTGCAATAGAACACCGCTGGGTGGATCGTGTAAACTTCTACCCACGCAGCATGCAACGACGTTTCATCAGTAATACTGCATCTGACCGATATCCCAGCATCATGGTTCCGGATCAGCAGAAGGCGTCATTTGACATCCTGGAGAGACGGAATTCTGGCACGCTAACCATGCAGCCGAAGACTCGCCTCGCGAGCCATCTCTAAGCTTGACCGCACGAGCTTTAGCTGTGCTGGTCGTGGAACCAACCTGCCGGATTCTGGCTTGGATCAGGATGCGCTGTTCTTCACCAGCAGATAACGAATACATTCCTTGTTTGGTCATACTCTAGCGATGCTCTGTTCTAGAACGAAGCTGAATAACCCCAGCTAAGTTTCCGATATTCAGCTTGCAGACTAGACAGCAACCGTTCCGAAACCTTGTATGATTCTCATGACAGTATGGTCGACTCGTCCCTTCGCTCGATTACCATACACAAACATGACAGGTTACACAAGGAACGTGGACTGGAGCTGCATGGTATTTTCTCCACCGAGTTGATCCAAGAACTACACAGAACTGTTTCCGAGATCTGCTAAAACTTGTCAACCCTCTGACCGGACTACGAGAGGTCCAAGACTCTGGCTCATCTAACAGCTGCCTACTCATACCTTGGCATGTCCAGCTCATCCAAATCACGAGCTCCCTATAGGGCCGAGCCCCGAACGGGCACTAAACAATGGATTAACGCCATGGGCACTGCCGATGCATCTCCACCATACACCTAGACATTCTCAGTTCTTCTTGCGAAAAGGGAAGCTCATCGCACATCTTCTTACGAACATACTCAGTAACTGTGCGTTCCCAGTCCGTACGTATCTAGCTAGGATTAGCGATAATTTTTATCGTTTGTGTCCGTTGTCAAAGCGAGCCTCGCATCTGCCGAGTTTCCACTTGATCAGCAAGGGTGTCGAACCTTAGTTGGAACAACTCTACTGTATATCGTCCACACATTGCCAGAACATTTCCACGCCAATCCAAGTTTTGACATAGGCGAGCTTGCCTTGATGGGTTTTTGCCTCGACTGATCCACCTGTTTAGCCAGTTGTTGATGGTCATCACTAGGACTTCTCCACCAGCTCATGCCTTCATTTACATCTCATCATTAGGAGGGGACTCGATCCCTCCTACACCATGACACATATCGATTTCCTTCCTTTGATAGCACTATAAGGATACGTTGACGCAAGACTACGTGATTCCAGTAAATCTGACCCGACTATCGAGCATGTTCGACAGCATGCTATAACCTTACCAATCGCTACGACCAACACGACATGTCTGGATATCCCGGGTCCAGCCCTCCTCTAGAGGATGAAGAACTAGACATCAGTTCTGCCTATTCCCTTGCCTCGACCGCCGAGGACCTTGTGCTCGAACATGGTCGTCGATATCCCAACTATCGATACGGTTCATCCCCATTTCCTCGAGGCGATAGAATCGCTGAGGAGAACGAGTTTGCTCTATACAATCTACTGTTCGCTCTGTTCAAAGGCCGGCTATTTCTGGCACCTGTAGAACAGCCCAAGAACATCCTTGATGTTAGATGCGGTCAAGCTGGGCTATGGGCCAAGAATATGGCCGATACATTCCCCGATGCACAGGTCACTGCTATGGATCTGACGTTACCTAGGCCCGAGAGCCATCCGAACCTGGAATTCTATCTTCAGAGCCTCAACGACGAGTGGATACTTGATGAAGTGCTTCAAGCACATGGCAAGTTCGATTTCATCTTTGGTAAATCACTATTTGGTTCAAGCCAAGATTTCCCTCTTTTCTACAAACGCTGTTTTGAGTACGTTTGTGCCTCCTTTCCATACCTGTATATGTCAACGTTACATGATATCGATAAATCGTTCTTTGAAGGTATCATGGCACGCAACTAACAGTTATACAGACATCTTGAGCCTGGTGGCTACTTCGAACAATGCGAGATTGTCCCTTACCCATCCTGCGATGATGGACACTACCGAGAAGACAGCATTATACGACAATTAAACCATCTAGTACCAGTCGTCGAAAAAACTTTCAATACTGACTATAATATTGGAGTTAACATGAAGAGATTAGTTGAGGAAGCAGGGTTCGTTGATGTCCAGGAAATAAGAATAAACATGCCATGGTCACCTTGGCATCCGGTCGGCACACATGAACATGAAGTTGGCAGGTTACACCACAGATTTTATGAGACTGGTATTCAGGGCTGGATGCTAGCACCGCTGTGCAAGTTTTACAATGTAGGACTGTCCGAAACGTGATGTGAATGATTGCTGACCTGCCCTAGTTCAAACCAGAGCGAGTGAATACCATGTGTGAGGCTGCCATCATTGAGCTTGGAAAAAATGACCAGCACTTTTACTCGGATTCGTATGTTATCAATCTATGATTCTGAGCTATGCTGACAATGACGACTAGTATTACTATCATAGCTCGGAAACCTCTCGATGCGCTCAGCTAAGGCAGACTTCAATCTGCATTGCTAGCAAATGCTTCTGCCCAGGAAGATAATATGGAAACCAACGCTTCAACACAGGTCGAAGAACTCTCAGAAGCGCTTGCTTGTCTTACTCTCAGTTACCATGGCTGCAGCTATCAACGAGGACTGTGTCGAGGTCACCAGAAAATCATTTCTCCCACAGACCATCAAGATAAACGCCTACAACACTCATATCTTCTTCGTAAACATACCAACAGCAGTATGGCAACTGAAGCACATCTATCACTATCACCCGTCTTACCGTGGATCCTTCACCACTAAAATGCCAGTATCACCAAACATATCAAGAATCTAGCTGGTTTAAATTAAATTTTTACTCTTACTAGCCACCAACGAAATTCATTATCGAAGCACATCAGCTGGCGCATCCTTTCACAACGAAGAGATGGCCGTCGAACTCTTCGCCATTCTTATCAGAAACTAACTGATACTACAATAGCGACATTCGCTGGGCCCATGTCTAGCCTGCCAAGTACTCTAGAAACAGCGAACATAACCACCACCAACTTTTCACTAACATAACTCCCCAAACTTGCACAGCTACCCTTGAGGTGCCTCCCAAGCCAACCCACCTTACCACTCTTTACAATAAGAACACCAAACCAAGACAGCGTTCAAACTCACCCTGCTCAAGTAATTACACCTATACACCACGAAGACAACAGAATACATACCACCGAGTCGTCCTGTCCAAGCTCATTCAGAGGACACCCTGTTTCACCTCACCCAATCCTTGCCGCCCCTCCACAGGATAGTATCACAATAAACTCGGCCATCCAATTTCGATCATCCTCTCGAATGTCTAGTGCTCATATAAACGAATCATACACCCACCTATATATCAGAGTAGTTACCACCACTACAGTCGCAATCAACGAACAAAGTTGGCAGTTATGTATATATCTCAATCAGTTTCGGTACAAATACTCTCGTCACCTCGAACACAAAGAAAAGAAGACAGGTAGATGAATAGACACACACACACACACACATAAACCGGCACCTTCATCTCTAGACCTTTGTCCATATCTACATCTACATTGAAACCTACAGCTATATCTACATCTACATCTACATTTACATCTTCATCAACAAACATTTATCAAGTCCTACCACCTACGCCTCAAACATCAACAACCGTCCAATTAGAAAGAAACCATGATATCTGCAAATCAATGGGCCATGAGTTTACACGATTTCTTGGTGTAGAATCTTAATTCACGTCCAGCCTGTCCATGTCTTATTTGATGACGGCGGTGTACCACAATCGTACTGTCCTTAGATAAACACACGCAGAAAGATTGGCAAGTGGACTGAGATGGTAGTATAGGACGGGTCGAAGGAGAACATCATTTCCATACACATTGACTGTTAATCTCGATATGGATATGGATATTGACATTGGTTTTCTACAGTTGACATGAACATTATCATTATCATTAACATTAAAGAGCACGGCCGTTATTACATGTCGAATCATATGACTGGTAGCCGTACAATACATAGATACATACATAAACCCGTCAGAGAGAAATGGGAACTAGTGAGACAGACGAACGAACACACGAACGGTGCATAGCACCACGAGCTCGCCAAATCTCCAACAACACTAGCCCCATTCCAAACATGCCAGCGAGTCAATCATCTTAAATGGCCCATCCCCCACCCTGATCAAAGCCAAAATTCATAGCAAGAAATTCATCACCAAACCCATAAGCCATCAACTCGTCGCTTGTAAAGTCCATCAAACTCATCTGATCGCCCTGCATGCCATATGCCGACGCCATCATAGGATCGATGCCCATGTTCGGGTCGCCTGACATGCCGGGCTGGAGGGTAGGCGCGAGTTGCTGCTGGGGGAGATGGTTCGTTTGTTGGGGTGGTGGGGAGGAGAGCCATTGGGGTTGTTGGGGTTGACCTGGTCCAGGGCCTGGCGGAGGCGGTGGTTGTTGTTGGACTCGACCTGTAGGTGCCATTGCTGCATCGGAAAGCATTTGGAGACCTGTGCGTTGAGTGGTGTGGGATTGTGGCATGGGAAGTGTCAGTGGTTGTTGCTGTTGCCACATTTGAGTCGAGTGAGGCTGTGGTTGTGAGTTTTGTTGTTGATGCTGTTGCACTTCTCTTGGAGCAGCTGAAGGGGCGTATGTCAGTGTTTTTGAGACGTTAGCTCGCGCCGGCATACGCGGTTGTGATTGTTCTCGACTAGCGCGTCCGCTTGGTGCTTCTGCTCGTTTCGTATGCCAACCTCTGAGCATTTGGAAGATTAGGCTGAACTTGTAGGCAACTTTTGATTGACCTCCCTCGGCAACCTTGGTTAGGACATTTATTAGACGATCTAGGTAGTAGTCGACCTTGAGCTCGTGTACTGGAAAGATAACTCCTATCTTGGACTCTTTAGCGGCGATAGCGGTGTAGAGCTTGATGAGTGCAACTGCTGCGTAGGAATTGCGGACGAAAAAATGAGTTGGTAGCGATCGTAGCAGGTTAATGTCCATGGATAAGAAAGCATCGAATGCGGCATGCGCCGAATTTAAACACACCGCGAGACTCTTAATATGGACGGGTGTTACAGATTCTGGATCTGGAGGGCCCTCGATAGGAGTTCGGTGGTATGGAGGCCGAAAATCGTCAATGTTGTGCTCGTTGTGCATAGCAATTTCGTGCATATACAGGTTGATGATTGCTTTCGTATGTCTCATGATTGGGCTTTGCATAAATTCCTCCCCATCTCTGTGCCAACGCTCAAGTTCTTGTTCAAGACCCTTCAAATGTAATTGAACAGAATGATCGGTAAGTGAGAGCTCCTTCGCTGGATCATCCATGGCAAATTCTGTTCCGATCATTTCTGCGATATGTTGTGCTTGAACGATGTGACAGAGCCATCGATCGGTGGGTAGAGCGTCTGAGGACGTACAGAGGACATCGATGCACTCGTCGGCGTAGGCAGACCAGCGTAGAAGAAGCGGTCGTCGCGATGACATAGCAGAACTGAAATTTGTTAGCCATGTTGTCTATAGAATTCCTCCTTCACTTACTTCGAGCACATATAGTAGCATCCCAGCCAACATCTTCGAGTTTCTGCGGCGTTCGGATCAGGCAATCCTTTTGTCTTCTCCATGAAATCCTTCCATATCGGGCGTGCTCCTTTTTTCATGCGCTTTCCCATTCCGATGTCAAGGGCCATCACGGCTGCAATGTGAACAAGCTGATTAAAATTGAGCTCTTCATACTTCTCGGGTGGTTGATAGAATACAATCATAATCTGGATGGTCTGAACCAACTCCATTGACTTTTCTCCATAGTACACTATACGATCAGCTAATGTCCTAGTGGCATCACTAATGATCTTTGACTGTAAATCTGGTCTGATTGTGCCTATCGCAACAGCCACAATTGCCTGAAACAGTGTTGGTTTCGCTTTTCGAATCTCCTCGGCCTTAGTACCGGCTGGGAAGCAGACGATAGGTAATTGCTTGCACATGTCATTGAGGTATCGTTCAAAGCACTTGTAAGCTGTTTTCTGATCAATTAGACCCCGGTCAATAATATCTCGGTTAGGAGGTTCCGCACTCGCGCGCTGTTGTCTTGGATCGTTGATGGAGAGTTGACCAGATCCGAGGGAGCTTGCATGGTTTGTGGGCACAGGCGGCTTGGGCAGTTCACCACCAAATGGACCATATGTATCAGTTGTCTTTCTTTTCATGCCAGCGATCTGGGCAGGATTTGGTGGCGACTGAGGCATAGAATGTGATGATTGACCATTCCATTGGTCGCCATAGATGGAATTCCTAACCTGGTAATTATGTTGGGTAATGGCAGGGTCGAGAGCGGGATCAGTATCGGTTCCTCCTCTTGCTGCCAACGTTGCAGTGAGCGCATCAATCTTCTTCTCAAGTTCGGCGACGCGACTGTCGGTTTTCTTCTGTCTCTTACGGCTTGGGACTGTGACAATGCATTGTCGATGTGCCTTGGCGCATCTTTTGCAGCTGCTCATTGGACTGTTTTCATCCATCTCACATTTGACCTTCAACTGGCGGCAAGCTTCGCATGCGCGGGGCCTTTTCAGGTCATTGGGATCATGTGCAGCCTGTCCGCCCGGACTGCCTTCCTCTGGGCTATCCTGAACCTGGTGGTTACCGCCATAGTAGGTAGGAGTCTGTATGCTTTGGTACGAATTGTTGGGTGATGGTTGAATAGGGGAGTAAGCTTGCGAATGCACAGCGTCCTGGAACTGCTGCGATTTTGGTTTAGGTGGTGAAGATAAGATATTGGATCGTAGCGACGGATCGAGCGCATGTAATTGATTCTGCATTCTGTCGAATTTCGAGTATGGCTGGGCTATCGGCCTCGACGGTCGCCGGTATACCGATGGCGGTCTTAGAGTGGTCACGTTTCTGAAGTGAGCGCGTCCTTAACAATGAATGAGCAGTCTTGTTGGCGAATGCTTCACAACCATGATCCAGCAGCACTGTCGCGTAACACACAAGGCTATGGATGTGTTGTTTTGATTATCATTACACAGAATCGATGAAGGGCGCAGGCAGTGGACAATCAATCTGCCAAGCACGTCGGAGTATTCGCAGTTTCCTATTTTAAGCTGCATAGTGATCGGGGCGGCAAAGTATGAACTGCAAGTTCTCAGAGACTACTAACAATGTCCTTTATGCCTGCTTGCAAACATTAGTTTCGAGTCTCGAGGACACTCTCTCGCCCCTATCGACACTCATTGAACGGCTTCAGACTTTACCACTGCATTCGAGCTTGTGCAGTAGGTCGCCTGAGTACCACGATTTTGTCGTCGCTGAAACCACCAGCAACCTGGCTCCAGACCTCCAGCGCTGAACATTAGGTACACTCTGGTGTAGAATTGCTTGTTGGAATACATGATTCTATTCTACCTACTTACCTGTTTTTGTAGCCGCAACCAAAACATTAATAAGAGACCTGGGCCTACACAAGTCTGCACGTTCGAATCGCTCTGACGATTTCTAGTTTGTGCTACGCAACTTTGTGCTGAATTGTACAGGCAGGTCGACTTTGGGTCTGTCTGAGCCTGTTCAGTTTGGTTTAGCCTTCCGTGTACATTCATCTTCTCTCAACAGACAAGGAAGCGGATTTGAGGAAGCATTCTCGGACTGCAAGGATTTGCTTAATACAATCTTACCAGATGACGTCAAGTGTAAGGACTGAAACTGTGCTGCCTTAATGCCTTACCTCACTTTGATCTGCCTTTTCCGTCCGACAGAGAGAGTATGTTGATAATTTTGCTTATCAATGATTGTAACACCATGGTTGGAGGCTTACCCTTCTGAATTCGGGGGTTTAGCTGTGGGCACTGTCAATACGAGGGTGATCTGCAAGCACCAGGTGTATCTCGCTTTCGGCGCATTATCAATGCCGAAACTCCTGACCACGTAGCCTCCCACCTTTTGGTAGATCGACAATTCTACTCAGTAGCGGGTTTATTTGTGTAACAGCCATGACGAGGATTGAGTCATACGATTGTGTTACATAGGCACTTCGTGTGTCAGCCACGCTCTCCACAATACCTCCAAGCAATCTCCTTCATGCCAAGAAACAATTGTCGTCGACTGGGCAGCTAGAAACTACTACGACCTCGTACTAGAGCGTCGGCGAAGAGCTCGAGATCGTTAAAGCACTAGGTTGATGATTTGTCTTGCCTGCCGCATCGTGGACGAGCTAACACCTCTTCTCACGTCTGCAGAGTTTCGGTGGCCCAGTTGTAAAAAGCTCTGCAAGGTGAGCGGCTGTTATGCTTGAAGCCGGCAACTGTGCGAGACGAACCTGCCTAATTGGCAGCGATGATTAGCTAGTGTACTAGTCCGTATGCCGGGGTCGCCAGAAAATGATTCCCTTGTTTCATCGCAAACTCTGGTCGATATGGATACGGTGCCAAAGGCCGCCCGAGGAGCTCAAGCCAATGCCATGTCGTTGTGCTCTGGAGGCGTGGGAACACAGAGCGTGGTGGCCAGATCGACGTTCGGAACTGCAAGTATCGTCAAAAGGTGGCAAGCCAACCGCAAACCCCAGGCTGAAGAGCGCGGCAGTGAGTGATCCGCATGACATGAACATAATGCAAAACACCGCTGGCCTTGAAAGATGTGTGTTCCACAGCATCTGGCACTGCAGGTACGCGTCCAATCTCACGCAAGGTGTTGACTGGACGATGATTAATTAGGTAGCCATGTGACCCATTGATGCAAGTCTGCTGGAGTGGGGTTTTCGATTTGGTTGCTCCAAAGCCTTGGTTGCAAGTGCCACCTTGGGCGGCAGTTGAGGTAGGCGCGGGACAGTATTGACATTGTCCATGCGAAGTTGAGTGTGCCAGGATTTCTAGTGGGAAAATCTTGATTGTATGCTGGGCTGGTCGAGACGTGGTCATCTGCTTACAAGCACGCTCACTCCTGTCAGCGTGGGGGTGTGTCTGACGGAAAAGATGCGGCAGGAACGAAAAGCGAATTAGCCGCTCTCTCAAAGGTATAATCAGAGGCAGTGAAGCATGAAGTTGATTGAGAGATGCCGGAATCCTTGTCAGTGATGTGCACAATGTTCGCAACGGGCCGTTGCCCGGTGTGTAGAGTTTAAGGCTTGTCAATCTTCCTCACCGACTTTCTTGCGCAATACAGTTTGCATGAACCATCCATCTCAATCTAATGACCTGCATATCGATCATGCCAGATTGTCGATGTAGATCTCACGATAGCCGCTGAGACGCGACACCCCATAAACTTGTTTGATGGAAGTTGATCCTCGTTCTCGAACTCTTACTGTACGTGTATTGGCCCAGATGTTGCGAATGATTCCGACAGTCAGCCGGAACTACAGTTTTTCCTTGCTGCAGTCTTGGCGTGCTCTTGAATCATTAGGTATGATTGAATGTTGGAGAATGATGCTTGCACTCTCGTATCTTGTGTTGATGATCTGTTGGAGGGACTCTTGGACCGCTTGTCGTGACGAAACTCTACTTGTTCGTGCCTTAGGAGGGCACTTGATGTCCGATGCAAGCGCTGGTTTTTGGGCGGATGTGTTTCGTTACTTCGTCTGCAGATGCTGTTTTGATCTCGCATTGCCTCTGACCTCAGTATCAATGCATTATACGCTGCTCTCTGCTTAAGCGATTACCTCTACCCGACCCAGCCGGACAGAGACAAATCACGTTCAGGCTTCATTGGGCTAAAGTCGTTGTCTCTGAGCGACACATGCACCCTGACGAAGGAAGGATTCAAGCATTTATTCGCTTATGTACTAAATGCACTTAGCTCAAGCACTGAGCAGGGGAGTGCTGTAGTATCGAAAGACTCGGCTTATCCACCATCACTGAAGTACCTCTTCTCGGCATAAATGAGTTGGATCACACAAGAATGGTATTGGGGAACTACAGGTTTAACTTCTCTACAGTTTCCCTTGATTAGGACATGCTTGTCCTTCTGGATAGACAGCAAGGAAAGTACGACGAGAAATGCAGGTTATGGTCTGCTATAGAGGCTGGGAACGAATGTCTCATCCTAAGCAAGTACCGTTGAGCAAGATACCACGATCAAGATAGAATTACGATTCTTCCAATCAAAGCCATAAGCTCACAGAGAAACTTGATTCCAAGTTCGCTCAATTGCTCTCGTTGAAGTCGTCGTCGCAGCTTCCGAGCTTTCCAGCATCAGACAGCTCCTGCAGAGCCATTTCACTGTACTCTCTAAACCCACTAAGTGTTCCATTGCCAACCTCTTGTTATTCATATATCTCGTTCGTCCTTACTGGCAGTTCTGGATCGCTCGTGTTGACTTCAGGTGAATGTGTTCCCGACACCAGCGTTGGTGGAGGAGAAATGCACTACTCGTCGTGGTTGAGGTTGATCAGCGCATGCCACGATGCTCGGAAAAATTCGGTGCTGCATGAAGGGGCTAGTATGAAGTTTGCTGTGATATTGACTTCAGTCAAACGGCACGTTCCTTGCTTGACGTCTTGATGGCCATGAATTGGATTGACATTCAACACTTGTCCCATCGAGACAGATTTGTCTCACAGGTTAGGTAAGCCCTCTGGATCATGAGCAAGTGATTGAACGCTTGCTTGTGGACGATGCGAAGGCTGCAGTATGTGAGGTGAAGAATGTGCTGTTCTTGCGGCATTTCTGAATGGCACGATCCTTGTCGACATGCGGTAGGACAGCAGACGAGGTGGGGATGGCATGCATCTGCAACTAGAGGACGATGTGCAGCTTGCATGATCAGGACTGTCCGACCATCGCTGGAAAGTCACCAATTAAAACGCTCTTGGCATCTACCCCTCCATGTCTGCCCGCACGCCATGGGACGCCACCGTCGAGACCCTGTGAGCATGGGCTGTGACCTGTCCAGCTTGTGGTTGTTCACACGCAACCTGGAATCGTCCCTATGATAAAACTTGGTGGCCAGCATGAACACTTTGGTGGCCATTCATCCCGAGGAGGGTTGTTTTTCCTTCTGAACAGCCAGTTGGAACTCGACACCATGCACCTACCGACGATCACAACTCAAAAGCTCGTATAATACTGGAAGTCTCGTGCTTCTCAGACATGCTTACATCGCCGATCCGAGTAAAGGCTCGGGCAGTCGGCAAGTCTTCTTCGGCCATGACGAACTACTATTCCACTATCATCACTCCAAAACATGCTCTGGCTTGCTTCGGTCTATGCATACAGCAGCGCAGCGAGTGGTCTGAAACCTTGAGTCCGGCGAGTGCTCATAGGTGTTTGTACGTACAGTACATTTGAACGCTTTGGGCGAGTGCCCGGCCCCGAAGGCGTAGTGAGGGCAAAGAGCCGACTCGAACTTAGGTAATGTCTACGTCCTGCTTGTCGAAACCCAGCGGGTGATGGAGAATAGCTCCTATGCCTCAACGTTTTCCTCAAGCGTAGATTAACGCAGTCAGCAATGTGCAGACATGAGCGGTACAATCTCAAGAGTGTCCCGGAATAGAACAAATCACGTTCATTTCCGAAGTAGGAACATTTCGTCTAGAGGCGCTGGCTAACAATCAGACTTGTACTGTACAGTATGGGGACGCCGAAGCTCTGTGTCGAGGAACGAGCTTTGTTCTGACCATTGGTCTTCGTAGCATCTTTAGTGTCACAATAGCATTCGAGAGCTCGGCGTACTATTTGCCAATATCAATTGTACTGTACATGTGCGCCCTCAAGACACTAGCCAAAAAGAAAGCGAATAATCCCATGCTGATATGGAGACGGAATGAACCGTGGTGAAGTGTCACCAGTCAACCAAGTCAATTGCGCCATTCGACAAATTTGACTTTTGCTCCTCTTTATTTTGGTGAGTTGGGACCCTGGTTGGCGTGGAGGGAGTGGAGGAATCACAAAGTGTACGATCTGGACAAATCAAGCTAATCTTGCCAACAGACGATCACAGGTTCGAGGTCAGTGTTGCATCCATTGCGTTATGTGAGTGGTCTCGACCTACTGTACATCACCGCCGAGATAATCAACGATTCAAACAGCGTTCCTCTTGAACCTAAACACAGGCAGTAACCATGTACGGAGGCAATCAGTGGCAAGCGCGCGCATTGTAACCGAGATATTATTGACCGGGGTCTAATTGATCAGAAAACAGCTTACAAGTGCTTTGAACGATACCTCAATGACATGTGCAAGCAATTACCTATCGTCTGCTTCC
>Ga0181465_100905_pt1 | contig 12697 bp, 14 predicted proteins | sample InSIn3gowninarea_FD_119076 | JGI IMG/M metagenome (GOLD analysis project Ga0181465, IMG submission 119076) | Clean room microbial communities from NASA Spacecraft Assembly Facility at Jet Propulsion Laboratory, Pasadena, California, USA -... ... | reverse complement strand
TTGTTCATGTACCTGCTTACAACTCCCACTGCATGTGCAATATCAGGCCTTGTGCAGACCATTGCATACATTAAGCTTCCAACTGCTGATGCATATGGAACTTTAGACATATAATCCATGTCTTCTTTGGTCTTTGGGAACATCTCCTTGCTAAGTTTGAAATGGCTAGAAAAAGGTGTACTAACTGGTTTTGCATTGTGCATATTAAATCTTTTCAATACCTTTTTTATGTACTCATTCTGAGACAGTGTTAATTTTCTATTTTTCCTGTCTCTGGTTATTCTCATACCAAGGATTTGTTTTGCAGCTCCCAAATCCTTCATTGCAAATGAATTTGCCAATTTTCTTTTGAGCACATTAATTTCATGCATGTTAGATCCTGCAACAAGCATGTCATCTACATACAATAACAATATAATATAGCTACCATCATTTGAAAGCCATAATAGCCATCATTTTTCCATTTGAAAACATTCCCTTCATTCCAACCATTTTTCTCATTTCACGCTTCATTTCCTTAAAAAACCCTTTTAAACCTTACAAAAATCCTTTTATTTGGTTTAAAAACCCCCATTTCTAGCCTATCAGAATCCCTCAAAGGCTTTAAAAACCTTTTTTCTAGTCCTATTCGATCTTTCAAACATCAGGCCTTAAGCACTTTTCGCTTAAGCCCTTAGCCACTTTTCCCCATAAGACTAAGGCTTGAGACCATCGGCTAAAGTCTCAGCCCCCTTCATTTATGCTCCATGATCACCTTATTCTTCCATAGGACCATTCCCGCACTTTTTCCTTTCAATCCCCTTTCTTTATAAATTCCTCATCCCATCTCATTGTCTTCCCGACATAATCCTAACCGTTGATCTACAAGATCTAACGGCTATCAGATCCTTCCCCCTTTTCTCATATCCATTCGCCATTCCCCTATACTCTCCCCATCAACAGATCTGGGTCGTTGATCACAAAAATCCGATGGTGCCGGTAGATCTAACATATTGACCCCGCCCATCTAATATTCCACTACGTGACAATGTTGCTGATGCATCTATTACACAACATTTTGGCACCGTTCCTGCAGTTCCTCATCCCGTACATTGGAGGACTTCTCCCATGACTTGTGAACAGTAAAATGTCTTGAAAAAACCATGATGGCATCCTTCTTCATAAGGGATACAATTTTCCTGAAGAACATTTCCTCTAAAAAATTACCAAAACCTATGTTTGGGCCTTGGCACGAGTAGCCAGTTTTAGACCCATGCTAATGTAGCATATTTGCATCAAATGGTGCTCTGTTCCTATGCACTGCCCACGCTGAGCTAAAATTGAATTGTTTTTTAAAATAAGAGGTGGAAGTTTGACTTCAACCACACAAGGGATGAGTCATTAGGAGGAGGTTGGGTGGTTCAGCTCCGGATCTCCATCTTTGGGAATTAGGTCTCCACCTCCCATCGAACCTTCCTACAATATAGGACTCCCTTTCTTGATTTTAGAGGATCGTAACTCCTCCCTCTCCCTCTATAAAACCCTACCATATCCCATCACAAAGCTAGCCAAACATTTGGGGAAAACACTATAGTCGAGTGACATTTGAGAGAGCAGAGCCAAGGAGAATCCGTTGAGAGAGTCTTTCCCATATTCTCGGTCGATGTTTGTGAGGAATGCTCCGCTGGAACCTTGCTGAAGGAGGATCATGGCGTCAGAACTAGGTTGTAATCCTTCTTCTCATGTTTAATATACTTGACTGAAACATTGGTTCCATCTGTGTGTTGTTTAGTTCTTATAATGCATTTGATTTAGTCTTTTCCGACTGACTAATAGTTAACAAATCTAGATCAGTAGTTTGTGCATTGTCATGTTCTCTTGTCCGTGTGCAGGTGTTCGAACGTGTTGAGTGGACAGATCATGATATGCAAGGCCAAGAACAAAAAGCAGCCATATTTTCTCACGAAAAACAACAACGCAGATTCCAAGGTAGGAAATCTATCAGAATCCTATTGATTTGTTAATTAGGAACTAATTTTCAGCGTGTCTTGTTTGTTGCTAGACCCACCCCTGGGCTAGTGGGATCGCCTCTGTCCGTAGAGGGGATTAACCTCGTCAACAAATTGGCAAATCCACTGGGGATCTAGTGCGAGATAGTGCTTCTTCCATTTTCTTTTCATTTTGGTTTTTTTTTGATTGATCTACTTTTTGGTTTTATTTCCTTGATCTGGAACCTCTGTTCAGCCTCCAAAAGACCATTTTAACCTCTGCTTCATTCTTTTCCCATTTTTGCTTAGTAAACCCAATTGGCGCAGATTTTCATCTGATAATCGTGCCAACTGGCACGTGTTGTGCTTTAGGCACCTGCGCCATTCCCTGTTTGGCGTTGATTATAGCGAGACAGGTGTGCCAACCCTAGCAGGTTTTAGGGTTTGCTTGGTTTTGGAGTTTCTGAGCCTGAGTTTTGGTCCTGGTTTGTTTTTTCTAGCTTTTTGAGTGCCTTGGATTCATTTTTTACTGGAATTTTCCCTTGCCCTTTGATTGTTTTCCCTTTTCCATTAGTTTTTCATTTTAGCCCTAGGTTTTCTAGGTGTTTCATTGTGCTTAGCCTCTTGTGGGAGTTTTGGGTATTTTATTTTCTAGTCAGTTTGGTTTCTTCTTGCTCGCATTCAGCCTCGTGGATTCGATTGAGTGATTGCTTTCATTGGGTGATTGTTCCTCTCTTTCTCTCAATTTCACTTCGCATCACTCCAAGTCTAGATTACATAATTTGCTTGGGTCGTTTTCGAGATTTTTCTTTGTTTTGAGAGATTTTGACTTTGGTTTGAGTTTGGCTGTACTTGTTTGAGTTGATTGCAGTCCTTTTGTTTCAACTCTTTCATTTCGGTTCTCAAACTTATGTTTTGATTCATTTTTTGTATCATTTAGTACATTTTCTCTGGAATATTGAAAAATACAAAAAAAAACTATATAGTTTGCATTCTTGTTTGCATTGTGGAATTGGAATTCGTTTTCATTTCTAGTGTTACATAATTCTAGGAAGAGTTTTTCAATTTCATTAGCTTGCATTGAATTTGCTAGTGGATGTTTTGTGTGTTCATTTCACTATCACTTGAAAGCTCTCAACTCTCCCGTAGATAGCTCTTCATTGAACAGAATGATATTTTGTGGAATCTAGCTTGCATTTAGAGGTTTTAGGAGATTCCACATTCGATAGGGCCTAAAAATTGAAATGTAAATTGAAGATCAACTTTAAAATTTACTGAATTAACCCAAGGCAGCATTGAAACTTAATGGAATATATAGTAGTCTAAGGTAGAGACGTCTTTTGGCGTCTTTAAGCCTAGCAACTATTGCTCACCATTTGGCCTTTGATAGTGCTATTACGGACTTGTGCTCCCTGTACCATCGCGTATATAAAGGGAGACCCCACTAGGTTGCAATACTTTATCCGTAGGAAGCCGAGTTTGCCACCTTGTACCCGTGATACACCGAACACATCATTCGGGGAGATTACCTACACGTACATTAAGTCCTTCATTGATTTATCTTTAATTTTTACAAAGGTGTATATGGCAGTTCACAGATATATAGTACACCTATTTACCTAGATTACCAGAGCATTCACTTTGATCGTTACTGACTCCCTAAATAGAAAGATCATCAAGCTCTTGTCCTTTCAAGTTTGTTTCCAATATAAAAGAGATAGAGTCATCTTTTACTTGTTTCTCGACTCTTAAAACTTGTAACAATGGATTTCTGGTTTCAATGAAGTAAAATAAATCACCTACGATTACGCACCCATTAGAGATTGATTTTTCCGGCCTGTTGCTATTTCCCTTGGTTTTGCCTGTGAGTCTTTGTTTTTGATCTCTTTCTCTTTTTGTCGTGCTAAAATCACAATGGTGGAACCGCCAGCTTCATCTACTGGTAGTCCTTACATGGACGATTCGTCAGAAGCTTCTCAGTCCTCTGTTGAGCTTCAATAGCCTATTTTTTCAGAGCCTCCCTTTGGGGGACCAGTTTAATTCAATTGGCCTCTTTCCAACGCTTGGTTTGGATTTGGAGTTGGGGAAAATTTCCCACCTCTTACATCGGGATCGCCATTTTTTACTGCTATCATCCCTCCTAGTCCCCGTCGTCTTCTAGAAGATCTTATAGTGGATTTGAACATGGAGTCCTCCAGTCCTACTCCTAGTGGGGGAATTCCTACTTCTGATGAAGCATACCAAGTTTTTCCCGAAGACATCCCTCAATCATCTGTTCTATCCTCACTGGCTACATCGCTGCCAGTCAGATATAGGTCTTTGAGTCAGGTTATGGCCGCTATTGCCTCCATGTCGGTATCGGCTCCGGTAACGGAGCTGATTATTCCATCATTAGGGATGTCACCATCGACACCTGTCACGTCATATCCTTTTGTTACATTTGTACTTGTTAGACCTACTGTCTCCGTGGCTGCATCTACGCCTGTTATCACCACTTAGTTAGCTGAGACCTTGTTAGTTCCTGAGGATGTTTGCATGGTCACAATTATTCCTGATGGCCTTTCTCCCGAGGAGTATCAGCTGGTTGTTCAGCAACAGAACTCCCTAGCTTATCGGCAGTCCCAACCCTCTGGGTATCCTTTCCTTCATCATTATGATGTTCTCGGTAATGTTGTTTATTCGTTTCCATCTCAATATGAGAATCCTCTTTATTTTCCTTCCACCAATGCTTATCATGCAATTAACTAGTTCAGACCCACCTTGCTTGTGCAGCCTACTAACCAACAAGGACAACCCTTGCAGGGACAACCTTTGGTTCAACAGGGACTTGCATTGGGCCCACAAGGACAACCCTTACAGGGATAACCTTCGATCCAGTAAGGTTTATTTTACGGTCCACAAGGGCAGCCTTACGATCCACAAGGCCAACCTTTGCAAGGTCAACATGTGATTCCACAAGGCCAACCTTTACAAGGTCAGCCTGTGATTCAACAAGGGCAGTCCCAGGGACCCTCTGGTCAACTTGTGTATCTGGCGGGACCTTCTTATTGTCCTAGGGGGAAAATTTATCTATCGTAAAGTCAACCTCTGATGCAACCATAATGACCATATATCCAACCTGGTCCAAGCATTGCACAACTGGGTCCATCTTATTGTACGGGTTCTGGTCAACCTATTCATCAGGTACAACCTGGTCCCACTCAACCATCAGGCCAACCTACTCAACAGGGACAGCCTGGTGGCACTTTTTAGCCTCCTCAATCCATTCAGTAGCCTATTTACCCTACTTATTGAGCTTAGCAGGGTCCTACCATTCAGCAGCCCGCTCAACCCAAAGGCGCCTATTACCCTCATGCTCCATATCAAGTAGGGTATAGTGCACCCCAAGGTTTTGCATATTAACCTCAATCGCAATTGCCTTATAATCAGTTGCAATGATTTACTTACATTTCGCAGAAAAATCCATATGTTGCTCAGGCAGGACCGTCTTATACTCAGAATCAGTATCTTGGTCTGCAGCCTCCATATCTTGGTCCTCGGCCTCAGTATCAGCTAAATTATCTGGCTTATACCCCGTATGGTTTGAATCCTTCAGGACAGGACCAATGGGGGCAGAGTTATCCTCAACCAGGATGGAATATGAGTACAGGTTCTTATCGATGATCTTCCATGCCTTTCAACCCTCAGTTTCCTTTTTTGGCCACCTTGGAATTGGCGGATGTGTCCAAATTGACAAATAATCCAATTATTCATAATCCTTATTGGCCTCTGGTTCCCACCAAGGTTTCTGGTGATTGCCCCAAGTTTGAGGGAAAAGCTGGCGAGGATCCCCAAGTGCACGTCATGACATACCATTTATGGTGTTCTTCCAACTCTTGGGTCGATGACTCGATTTGTCTACGTATTTTCCAGCTCACTCTCACTGGCGTTGTTGCTGAGAGGTACATCGAACTGCCCCGCAACATTTTTCAGGATTTTAACGCTCTTTCTATGGCATTCCTCATGCATTTTCAGTTACTGGTTCGTTACAAATCAGGGATGCATCTCCTGACATCTTTGAAATAGGAATGAGCTACCCATATCTCAGACCACATTCACGAATGGAGACGTCGTCATCATCTGATCAAGTTTGAAATTCCTGATCAACTTCTTACTCATTGGTTCACTACCTCTTTTATCAATCAGATTGCACAGGACATTGCTCGTGCCAAGTAGGGGGCATGTGTAACTGAGGAGCAGGCCATTTCTCACGCCTAATACCTTGATTTAGTGTAATCTCAATTAGGCACATTGTATGATATCTTGACTGATGCCTCGAGACCAAGGACCTCTAAAGCGCCGGCTACTCCATCGAGCGATGGCGTTATTGGTTCCATATCTTAGACTTCTCGCAAGTCTTCATCTTCCAATGCCAGGAAGCAAAAATAAAATTCTTCCAATGATTCTGCTTCTTAGCCTGCTTCAGATTCTGGTAAGACCTCAGAGGTCAACACCGTTCATGCCAATCCTGTGGACAAGACTTCCAAAGGGAAAAAGAAGGGAAAAGGCAAGGCCAAAGCCGATGCCCCGAAGCCAGATTCCTCAAAACCTCGTGCTGATGATAGCTCATAGCGCAAAAAAAAATATCCATGTCTGATCTGTGAGGAAGAGCACTATGCTAAGGATTTTCCACGACGAGCCGAGGTCAGTAGATTTCTCAATGGAACCAAAGGAACTCCTGTTTTTCTTAAAGAACCCTTCCCGTCTCAGAAAATGCAGATGGTTGAGCAGCCTTTGCCATCTGCACCATTTGGCCCTCATGTATTCATGATGAATAATTATGCACCCATTTCCATCGCCACTTGGTTGAAAGATTATGTTGGTTCATGCCAAGCGACAGGGAAGGAGATCGCTGATGGTCCTCCTCCCCTGCCTGTATTTGGTCCTCTTGAAATCGAAAGGCCTAGTGCCAAACCTGTTGTGCAGCCACCTTCTAAAGGTGTTCTCAGGAAATCTTCTTATAATCCAAATGCCCATGCTGCTTAGCATTATAGCATTGTTGAGGATTTGGCACAGGCTCCATCCGCGATATGCGGCCACCTTCTAAAGGTGTTCTCAGGAAATCTTCCTATAATCTAAATGCCCGTGCTACTTAGAATTATAGCATTGTTGAGGATTTGGCACAGGTGCCATCCGCGATGTCTATGTTGGAAGTTATCCTGAGTTTCCCATCTCAATGGAAGGCGCTTTTATCTGCAATTTGCGAGATTGATCCCGCTGATTCTAGCCTTCTCTCTTTCGACTTAGAAAATTTTGTCCCTCGACTTCCACATCAAATTGCACTTGTTATACAAGTTGGTATTAACGGTATTAATATCCATAGGGTCATAGTGGATGAGGGTGCATCCACCTGCGTCATGTCATCTGCTTGCTGGAAGGCCATTGGCTCTCTAGCTTTGAATTCATTTCCCAATGCCCTTGAGGCATTTGATGGAAGAGAATTGAAACATTTGGGTGTTCTCGCCAGTTTACCAATTAATCTGCAAGGAAATAAAATCAGCGTCAAGGTAGAAGTCATTGATGCTAAGCTCAATTATAATATTCTACTCAGTTGTAGTTGGACACACGCCATGCTTTGTGTTACATCCACCCTCTTTCGGCTTCTAAAGTTTCCACATGAGGGGAGAATTTTAACTGTCGATCAGTTATCATTCTTTACCTCATCTTCCAAGAAAAACGTCCCATATGTGGATAAGATCCCTACTCTTGAAAGCATGGGACCGAGACTTTTCAAAGATCCCACCCTCATGGGTATCTTTCCTCTTCCACCACCAAATACCATTCAAGTTAACATGATCTCTCGGTCAAATGACCCTTGGATCATCCCTTCTCCTAAACAATTTGATTCTTTTGGGGACTCAATGCCACTTAGTCCGGTTGTGTCATCCCCGCCACAGGTTAATTATGTGGCTACCTGTCCTGTGCCTATATTTAGTGATAGTGTTGTGGTGCACCATGTACTGGGGGCATTGGGTCTTGATTTCTGAGATTTGTTTCTTCCATCGGATGAGATTGTCTTAGAGACCATGACTTCTTGTTCATTATGATGAAGTCGTGTGGAGCATGGTTTGTCTTCTTGTGTCAAGCTCCTTAAAAAAAGAAACAAGCTCATGGAGCATGGTTCGTCTTCTGGTGTCAAGCTCCTTAAAAAATGAATCAAGATGGTCCAAGGATAGTTCATTTGCTATGTCAACCTTGTTAAAAAAATGAATTAGGGTCCGAGGATAGTTCTTTTAATGTGTCAACCTTGTTAAAACAATGAAACACAGTCTTGTTCAATTCGAGTCTCTGATATGATCTCATAAGATCCCAGTCAAGTCTTGGTCTTGGTCTCGTAAGTTGAACCTTCACTTCATCTGCTTTGCATATGGACTGAAGCTTGGGGGGCATGTACCTCAAATTGAGTCACCATGCTGAGGGCATGCCCGTTTTTCCCTATTTTTCAAGCATAGTTTGTGTGTATTTCGAGCTTGCATAAAATGAAACTCATTTCAAGCATAGTTTACATCTGTGTTTTTAATCTTGTGTAAAAATGAAACATTTTGGTTTCGTGTGTTGTGCGAACTTTTTCTTTTTGGGTCATTACTTATGTAGATTTTTGAATCGATACATTAGATAACATTGTATTAAAACATTTGCATGACATATAAAACATCATCACATGTAAGAAGATCCATCACAGAAAAAAGAAAAAGTTCGCACAACACACGAAACCAAAATGTTTTCACCTCGTGCATCATCAAAACCCAAAAAATATATATGTGTATGTCTTAGTTACATTTGGAGACAACATGTCTCTCAAAAATATCCAGAAATATAAATCCTAATTGTCTAGTCTACGTGGTGCTCATGATAGCATGTCACCACCCGTACCAACCACCTTAGCAAGCGGTGCATACGACTCGGCACCCCTACGATATGCCTCTAGTAGTCCTGAGGGACATCATCAAGTTGGGCATAGTTCGGAATCCCGCAAGTGATTCCCTCCAGGTTCTGGACAAGCTCCTCTACCTCGCCGCCCTCACCTTGAGTGTTGAAATCACGAGCGGCTTGCCTTGCCACCGATGACATGCCGGTAGGCCGTTCTGGGCTGACATCTGCATACATAAGAGATTAACTGTTAGAACATGCATATATACCAAAAAAAAAAATCATAAAACTCATAAAAATAAAAATGAGTCTCACCAAGTTCTTCATCCCAATCTTCTCCCTCCGGGAGTGGGAGGTCTAGGTCCCTGGTAAAATCGGTGTCGTCATAGGGCCAATCCTCCATGACAAAAATCTCTGGCCTCTAGGATATCTGCTGGCCGCCCCTTACTATGGGCATCAGTGCTACCCATTGGGCCATCCGTGGCTCCCTCAGTGGTGGCTCCGGGACTACAGCCTCTTGGCACTGAAATATGGGTAATCGTTCCAAGAAGAACGAGACCAGAATCAACCCATATCCAAACTACTTTAGTTTTCCCTTCTTACATTTTGTGAGCTGTCATATGATGTTCATCGTTATAGCCTCCTCCAAGTTAAATATGCTTGGGTTCATGCACTCTGAAGCAAGAAGTAATTTCTTCTTCGTAGCCTCATGCGGTGTCGGCGATCCTGCGGCCCACATGATAGTGTGTAGCACTACTCTTAGTGCTAGATCAGGGATAGTTTGGATATCCACTTTACCGTTGGCTCCCTCAGGGGTGGCTCCGGGACTACAGCCTCTTGGCACTGAAATATGGGTAATCGTTCCAGGAAGAACGAGACCAGAATCGACCCATATCCAAACTACTTTAGTTTTCCCTTCTTACATTTGGTGATCTATCATATGATGTTCATCGTTATAGCCTCCTCCCAGTTAAAGATGGTTGGGTTCATGCACTCTGAAGTAAGAAGTAATTGCTTCTTCATAGCCTCATGCGGTGTCGGCGATCCTGTGGCCCACGTGATAGTGTGTAGCACTACTCTTAGTGCTAGATCAGGGATAGTCTGGATATCCACTTTATCGCTCCCTATTTTTTTTCATGCCCCTAGGCACACCCTGTTCATTACCAATGTCATGCTTTCCCTGGAAGGCCGGATACTAGTCAAAATAGGGACTATACCCCTGCTTGAGAGTCTAGTGATGAAATATGCATCAGGTACTTCGAGCTCAAGCTCTTGGTCCCAAAGTATGAACTTCTCCTGATCTTTGTCCCAAATACTGATGAGATATTGAAGCAATTGAGGCTAAGCCCAGAGACACGGTGTCATAAAGAATTTTTTGAGCCCAAAATTCTTGAGGGAATTCATGCATTATTTGTTTCCCATTGCTTGTTCATCCTCTTCATTGTGTTCTCTCTCCTTCCACTTGATTACCAACTTTTTTCACTTGGTGCTCGCATTATTGACCATATGAACATTGTAAGTTCCCTTGCATATTAAAATTTGCAGTCTATTGGTTGCATTTTCTTAAATTTAAAGTGGATTTTGGGTTGCGCAGTTGGCATGGTTGTTTGGCTAATAGTCGCGCCAAATGGTGCAACCCCTGTGTAAAACAGGGTCGATTGGCATGGGTTCGTGCTCGAAACCCGTGCCAACTGTGAAGCCCTAGCTTTCACAAATCCTCCCCTATGGGATTCCAAATGAAAACTAAATGCAATAAAATATAGCTTAAAATATGGCCAATGGAATCGACTCTTACCTAAAAAATATGGAATCCAGATTGGTCCACAGGATTGTTCACAATCATCGCTTGAAGATTGTAAGAGAAACGGGTCATTGTTGCTTTGCAAAGAGGTAAAAGTGAAAAGTAAATAAATTTTTACCATTTGTGTTATTTATAACTTTTCAAACTCAAAATTAGGTTTTAGAACTTATTTTTCGAATATTTTATGATATTTTTGTCGAGAAATGGGTTTTACGCTTACTTTTTGTGCAGCGATAGGTTTTCACGTGGTTAGGACAAACGAACGAGTTGTGTTTTATACTTTTTCAGACTCGGTAAAAACACGAAAAATTCACTATTGGAGTCATATTTCATCTCTTTTCTAACTCTCTAAAACTGAAAATATTGTCGAGACTCTTGTCCTTTCGAAATCGTTAAATGGTTGCAAAATGATATCTACCTAGTATATGTTTACCCCTTTTTCGAGTTGGGATAGATTATTTATGAAAAAGGAATACCTTAGCTGATCACAACTAAGAGGTTCTCTTGGAAATTGTTTTCTACCTTTTCGGATCTAAGGGACTATTTACGAAAAGGGTCTACTGGACTCTTCTTTTCTTCTTTCTTTCTAGACTCTCTAAACATGAAAGGTCGTCGAGTTCTCCCTTTGTCAGACTCGTTAAACACTGATGACATCAGATTTCGTCGTAATGACGTTACTCGATTTCCTCCTTCCTAGGGCTCGTTAAATGTACTAAGCTGGATTTGTCTGAAGGAAAAACTTACAGCACAAGCATATGCTATCCCCTTCAAGCTTGTTCATAAAAATAATTAGGGTACATGCCAGAAATGGTGGGGGAAAATGGAACCAGTTTTTAGTTGGTAGTATGTCTCTCTTGAACATGGCACTTGTCTGCATTCATGTTAGATTGGGGAAATATATTTTTGTCACTTTTCCTTCATGGGTTTGGGTAATCTCTTTTGACCGCTCATTTTCTCTTTTCCACGTCACCATGACCTCAAATCCCTTGATGTCAAATACTACTAAATCTAGTGTCGTGATGCAGATATGTTCAAGAGAAGTTTCATCTGTAGCTTACAACCTCCCTCTAATTCTCTATTGATCTTGATTCACAAAATATCATGTTCCTCTGTCTTGTGTCATTGATGTGGGAATAATTATGGCCTTCCCTTGACAAGGTCACTTCTTGTCAACTTCAACTCATTATCCAGGAAGATGATCTATAGACTCCCTTCAGGTACCTTGGAGCATGCATACCTTAATGGCAGGTTTTTCACATCCGACGTAAGGTTCACATCATTGGCCTTCAATCGAGTGATTCTATGGATGTTTGACACCAGATCATTGTTCACATTCCATGGATTGTACCTTTGTACCTTGAGAGCCATTGTCATTATTGGTGGTTTCTCTCACGTCTGTTAACAAATTTCATCACTGGTTGGTAATCAGACAATGTTCTTTCATGTTCGACTTCAGCTCATTTATTCACATGCTAGAACTTGTAATTTGTTCGGGTTGAGATGGAGCGCAAAACCTTGGTTTTTTTCAAATGAAATCTAGGCTGTGGATTATTATGATTCATTGCATGACTCATCTGATTGGATGGCTGCGACCATACCTGAGTCTACTTGTTGATCCTTATTTTGCTGGATGGCTACGTCCATACCACGGATATTTGTTTTTATTAACTCTATTATGGATGGTTGTGCCCATACCACATGTCATGTATCAGATATATTAGTTGTATTTGTACTTGTAGGTTTTCCGATGGCAATGTTTCAGTTGAGCATATTTTCATAAAGCATTTCACCGCTCCCTCTCTCTCGGACCTCATGCTTTAGGGGGCATCTGTTACATAGCATTTTGTCAATATTATTGCAATACCTCGTCCCGTACATTGGAGGAATTCTCCCGTGACCTGTGAATAGTAAAATGTCCTGAAAACACCATGATAGAATCCTTCTTCATAAGGGCTACAATTCTCCTCAAGAACATTTCCTCTAAAAAATCACCAAAACCTATGTTTGGGCCTTGGTGCGA
>Ga0181465_100903_pt1 | contig 12702 bp, 11 predicted proteins | sample InSIn3gowninarea_FD_119076 | JGI IMG/M metagenome (GOLD analysis project Ga0181465, IMG submission 119076) | Clean room microbial communities from NASA Spacecraft Assembly Facility at Jet Propulsion Laboratory, Pasadena, California, USA -... ... | reverse complement strand
GATTACGTCGCGTGGAACTGCGACACGATCCACGCCGTCGACAAAGTCCACGCTGGCAAGAGCGACTCGAGCGTGCTATACATCCCCGCTTGTCCACTCACGGTTAGGAACGCAGAGTACCTTGTTCGCCAGCGGAGTGCGTTTCTCGAGGGCGTGCCGTCGCCTGACTTCCCTGGCGGTGTTGGTGAATCGATGCACAAAGGACGAATCACGGCGGCCGATGCGGCGGCGGTATCAGACCGTGATGGCATGCGTGCTTTTGGGTTGGAGAGATGGGACAGTGAGAGGGAGGGATTGAGCCCAGGAGAAGCGGAGACCATGAGGCGAGCGAACGAGATTTTGGGTTTCGCGTGATTGCAACATCTACTTTGGATTTGACGAGCCTTTCCATGGGCATTCCACCGGACAGCGATATTTTGTGAAATCGTCCCCTTCAATATTAAACAATTATATCTATCTGCATCCGCGTCTACAATGAATCAAACGGTATACGTGAAGCGAAGACAGCCATTACGCACCCATTAGTCTTTAGGGTGAATCCTACTTGGGGCCGAACCAAGATGCCGATTTGGAGATGAAGTAGTCTTTACCCTTGACAAAGCCAACCATGAAACTGAACGGCACGAAACCACCAATCTGGCCCGTACCCGCGTTGTTGCCCACGGGCACAAAACACATGAGTTTATCGCTACGGTCATACGCCACCGTCTTGGCCGACTTTGTGATGGCAGCCTTGATGTTCCCCGCCACGACCGGGACCTGGTCCTGCACCTTCAGCATATAGCGCTGCTTGAGCTCGGTGACATCGCCCAGGGCAAACGCGCTGCCGTCTGACACGCCAGAGATGCGCAGATTCGTCTGGTCGATCTTGACCCAGCCGTCGCTGTCGAGCGTCGAGGCCGGCATGAAGGATGAGTTGGGGAGGTTGCCGGCGGCCGAGATGACGAGAGTAGCGTCCAGGTTACTGCCCGTGCTGAGGGCGACGGTGGATTTGCCGGATGCTTCGTCGTGCGTGGTCTCGGTGACTCTGGCCGATGGTACGATCTTCACGCCCAGCTTGCGCAGGCTCGACTCGGCCGACGAGCCGGCGGATTTCTTCAGACCTGGCAGGACGCGCTCGTGCGAGGATACCAGGGTCACACTCTTTTTCGGGTAGGCTTGGGCGATGTCGCCGGCCGTCTCGACACCCACGGGGCCGGCGCCGACGATGATGATGCTGTCGGCCTTTGCGATTCGTTGTTGCGCATCCTTGATCTTCTCGCGAATATCGGGTCCAGTGCCTTTGAAAGGGATGGCTTCCCTTCCGACAGTGCCGGGCGTTGTCGAGCCCGAGGCGACGACAACATAGTCGTAAGAGATTGGCTCCTGGTTCTCGAGGGATAGACTCTTCGCCGCGGTATCGAGTGAGGTCACTTTGCCCTGAACGAATGTGAATCTGGACGCCGGATATTGTTTGAAAATTCCTTTCACTGGGACCAGGACTTTTCCGAGGTCGGCGTCGGATGGTCTGGCGAGGACTCGAGGCGCGGCGACGTTGAAGTACATGACATCTGAAGGATCGATCACTGTGACCTTTGCCTGTGGGATGTTCTTCAGGATGTTGTGGGCGACACCAGCGCCTGCGTACGACGCGCCCACGATCACGACGTGGGTTTGATCCGACATATCTTCAAGGCGCGAGAACCGGAATGTAGAGTTGAGTAACGAAAGGTGTAACAGCGGGTTTTGGCACGGCCTAGACTGTTCGGAGTGGTGTTTTGAAAGCGTGTGTTGAATGTGCCACTGTGACGGGGGCGAAGGCTTTGGTATTTATATCAAGGGTTTGATATACACGACGATACTGTAATACTTTTCTTTGGGAGGCGTCAACGAGAGATGGGAAACACGCCGAAAATAGTCTAAACGACTTTGAGTGCAGTCCGAGAGATGCAAAAGGGTGCTGAGCATCCGTGATTGGGTGTGTCGAGTTCCGTGATAGTCCATGTTGACCCGGACCGGATTTCTCGCAAACCTTCGGAGAATACATTGGGGGGCCGCTTTGGTACAATCTACATACAGACCCTGCAGCGTCTCTCTCTGTTGACATTCGGAATCGACTGCGTTATAACGTGTGCATACAGCAGCTAGCCCTTTCGGTACACCACGAATATGGCTGATCGCTGATCGCAATTCGCAGGCAGATTTATTGTTGTGCATGTTCCTACCGAGCCAAAGCTCTTCGTTGTTGGCATGTTTCCCTCCTACGGAACCATGCGCAGAATCATGATGCCCAGAAGCTATCCTCGTACCATTTCACATAAAAGCAGAGGTTGACATGAGTCTAAACCTTCCGATTCTAGCAGAGATCCCTGGCGAACCCGACTGCTTTTTCTATTTCTGGCCAGGAGGTCAGAGGGTCGGCCATGCTTCCTTCCACCCCTGCTGTAGTGACTAGTACCCACAGTAAACTCCGCCCAATGCACATATATGACAAAGGTCGCTCGGCGTCTCGCGCAACCCAAAAACAGCAACCATGCATTTCAAACCAAGTCGTTCATGTATCACTGTCGTCCAGAAACAGCAACCATGCCTTTCAAACGAAGTCGTTCATGCATCACTGTCGTCGTCGTCCTCCCCTCTAGGGCGGTGGTCCCGGAGTGACATATCCACCCATTACGTCGACCCATTCCGGCGTACAACTGCCCTCCTTGTCCTCGACTTCTGCCACGTCCGTGTCACATCGGCATCTGCATCCCACTCCGTTCTCCTTGGGCTCGTCGAATTTGGCCCAGTACTCGTCTTCCTCGAGCCTCGCCTTGTCGTCAAGCGTCGTCTTCTCCAAAAGCGGTACGTGGTCCAGTTGTCGAGTGGGGGCGTTGGCAGGGCAGTGCTGGATGGTCGTGTGGCGGTATCCTATGTCTCGGAAGTAATGGACCTGCTCCCGCGAGAGCAGGAGGCCGGCAGCGAGCGAGTGAATGGGCGCGTCACCCCACTGGAACACTGTTAGCATTGCTTGCAGATTGTTCGAATCTGCCTCGACTCACGCGCTCCATCCAGAAACCTCCGCTCTTGTCCATCATGTTGAAAAAGTCCTCGTACTCCTTGCTCCTGAACCAGTCGAGGCGGGCAATCTCAAAGTTACTCCAGAAATGGCACATGTTGTATGATTCGCCCTCCATGGTCTCTGGATCAACATCTGGAAGCGTGCCCGCACCTGGCTCAGTTCTGAGAATGTCTTCTGGCAGAGGCTTCTTGTACTTGGGATCGTCCTTTGGCAGCTCCTCGGGCTTCTTCTCCGGATGCTCGAGGAACATTTCCCATAGACCCTGTGTGGTAACGTTGTAGACGCGCTTGTACGCAGAGGCGTAGCGGAAGATGTTGGGCACAGTCTCACGCAGTTCTTTGACGGCAATGGTGAAGCCGTAGACTTTGTTGTGGCGCTCCATGTGGACGAAAGGGTCACTGTTGGTCGTCATCAGCAAGGGCTCTCGGCATGCCGTGGGTTACGTGACATACTAGGTGATGTCGCAGAAGTATTTGATCTCTGGCTCGACTCGCCAGTACCAGTCGTACTTCTGGAGAAGCTCGTGCTTGTAGAAGAAGCTGCGCTATTGTCAGCATCGGCACAATAGACTCGGATATCTATCTATCCACCTACCCCGAGTAGAATCTGCACATGTGATGATAGCTCTCCATACCACCATACATAATGGCAGCGTCTCCCTGTTTGCGGATGCCCTCTTTGGCGACGTTGTGATTTGTCCACTCCGGGTACCCCCACATGCTCGCGTTGATGCGACCAAACTCGACTGGCGAACTCGTGTAGTTGAGGATGGTCTCCTTGAAGGTCGAGTTGAACTCGCCATCGTTGAGGAAGACGTAAGGGTAGTGAAACCAGCGATTGAAGTGACGCTCGACCGACTTGATCGACTCCAAGACACCATCCAGCTCTTTGTTCCTCGCAAGCACAACGAAGGCTGCGTTGGCGCGTGGCGCGTCGACCTCGGGTTCTTGACAGCCGGTCACAAAGACCTTGTCGTACTTTTCGTTTATCTTCCTGTCCGGGAAGTCAGCTTTATTATGTCTTTCTCTCCGACATACACCAAAACGCTCATACCTGATGGTAGGTGGTGCTCCGGCGGGCATCAGTATGCCCCCAGGTGAGTCTGGATGCCGTACAACGAGTACCAGTATTAATATTATGACAAGAATGGGAAACAGCAGAACAATGCCAAGCGGAATAGAGATGCGCGAGTTGCCCTTTAATCTTATGCGCCGGTTGAAAAAGCCCAGTTTCGGGGAGATCTTCTCGGCCGTCTTGGAGAGGTCATCGTACGTGGGTAATGCTGGATTGAACGGTATTCGCTTTTTCACGCCTTGAAGGAACTCCATGGCGGAGGACGAGGTATAGTCGGGAGATGGAGCGGAGGTCATCCGCGGTCAAGTAGTGAAGGTTTCAGCCTGCGCAGAGTGCTTAGGGCCCGTGTTCGGTAGTGTGCGTCTCGAGACTGGAGGCCCTCGTATGTTCTGATACTGAGGTATTCGAGCCTGGTGAAACGAGTGACGTGGACCGGGCAGATTGAGCTTTTCGGTTCGAGTTCGAAGCCAAGTGGTCAAGACGCAGCGAGGATGCGTGTAAAGGAGTGACAATGACAGAAGCGTGTGCCGTGTCGTGCGAGATGCGCAGGCCACAAGGTGCGTTTGTCTCTCTGCCTGGCAAATCAAGGTCGTGTGGGTTCACGCAAGAGGGAGCCAGCTAGAGGTGAGAAGAGACGGATGGATTTGGGGGAGTGTTGCAATTGCTGGCCGGCGGAAAGTCGCGATGGACGGCCTTGGCGGAGGTCAGAGGAGGAGGAGGTGCAGAAACAGGGGATCTCACTGATACATACTCTATGCTGCGACCATTGGAATAGGGTCTAGACATCAGTATCAAAAAACCCTAATAAAACATACGTCCACTCGGATCGCACACATTTGGATGACAAGTGGCTGTCTCAACCTGAGCACGACACTACTTGTCGCTATTATTCACCGAACGCCTCGAAATTTCCCGTCGCTTGCGTGTCATACCGCGTGTACCGCAACACGGGCTTGGCAGCAGGATTAATTACAGTACCTTGGAGTAGAGTACGAGTAGAATATCCTCGCAATCACATTTGGTCTTGCTCACTGCACCGCTTGCGTCTCGAAAATGTCCAAAGCGAAAAAGCTGGAGTACGAGGCAAACGAGCCGGCCTTTCTACGCAGACTGCGAGCGCAGAATGCCGGTTATGGTGAAGATGGACGTCACGAGCGGCAAATAGCGCGCCCAAAACGAGCAAAGCAAGACGACGAAGAAGATGCACCGGCCTATGTCGTCCATGACAGCAACGAGACGCTGTCCAAAGAAGACTACGAAGCCATGTTGAAGGACCAGGGCAAGCCCGTGGACGGAAAGACTGGCGGCGCAGCAAAGATCCAGGGCACGGAAGACGAAGATACGCTGGGTGTCAAGGGTGAGCTCACTGGCGATGAGCCGAAAGCCAGTGGAGCACTGCCGGATGGCAGAAAGGACGCTCCGATCAAGCAAGCCACCGTGGGGAGCAAGAAGCGCAAGGCGGCGAAGATCGTTGGTGACGACGTGAAAGATCCGTCAGACGACCTACCATTCAAAGACGATCCGACGCAGAAAAAGCCCAAGAAGAAGGCCAAGGCCAAGTCTATCAAACTCTCATTCGGAGACGACGAGTAGGAATAGAATTTCACATCGTGTGCCATTGTGGGTATCGGGTCATCATATGCTACGTCCTACAAAGGCGGCAGCTCCTCTCGACAGATCGGACACTGCAGCCTGTACTTCATCCACCCCTCCAAACACTGCGAGTGGAAAATGTGCCGACAGGGCGTTACCATGTATCCTCTCCGCGCAAGCAAACCACCTGCTCCGGCAATACCACCTTCTAGCGCCCCATCCGGTCCAGCGACTGACACCTCTAGGTCTTGCATGCAAATCGCACAGTCGAACATCTTCTTGCCCTTTTCAGACCTCTCGCCAGGTTTGGCACTGAGCGTTGGACCCTCTGGCGATGAAGCAGCTTGCGAGAATCCAATCGGCAGGTTGCCACCCTCTTCGTCTTCGCGCAGCAGTGGATGGTAGTCATAGGCCGGCGGCACCCATTTGCTCTTGACGAACCATCTGGCGCCGATGAGTTCCTGGCTCACAAGCATAACACACTGCAACCACACCCATCCGGCAAGAACAGCCAAGTCAATCATATCGACCTCTGCAAATACCACGTTCGATCTGTACCCATAAAAGTACGCAAAGGGCACCAGTCGAAGCAGAGACTGACCGACAACAAAGTCCCATCTGAGCGCGCGTCGGCAGTTGCGATTGGCGTTGCGCACTATTTGTGGTACCCAGAACGAAAGGTAAAAGAACGCAACAAGTGTAAAGTAAGCCCTACGGATCCCCGCGGGCCAGGACGTGGCATTGAGGGAAAGGAAGAGCGATCCGAGCAAGACGAGGTAAAAGCGCGTGTACAAAGCACCGAAGCTTGACGGTCGAGCTGTAGTCTCTGGAGTTGCATCTTCCGTAACGGCTTGACCTGTTTCGTCGGTCAGATCGTCCTGATCCGACGGGACTATGATTGGCATGGCTCCGGTATCCGCAGGCCGGCGAGCTGTGACTGGCAGAGGCAAAGCATCCGCACCGGCTGGCGTGATGATTGGCGCCTGTGTGGCAATGGCTGGTGTCGAGGTCTGCGCGTTGTCGACCTGAGCAGAAGCCGCAGTTCGTCTCTGGCGTTCAGCACGCTCTCTCTCCGGGGCGTGAACAGCCCATATGTCCATGAGAAAGCGCATGCCGAAGAAACTGACTGCGAGAAAGGCGAGGAAACACGTAGCCATTACCACAACCCATAGACTCGGAATGAACAAGCTGACCAGTGCCATGGACATTGTGGTGAAGCCATCCCCTAGTGCCAGCATCGCAATCGTGTAGAAGCTGATCCGACTCCTCGTCGATTGTGTGCTGGCTTCTTGCATCTGCTTCGTTAAAAGCCACAGCTGCGCTGCCAAAACTGCGGCGAAAGACAGCAAATGATGCCGAGCTTGGTCGTATTCTACCTCTACTTTCGGCCCAGTGAGGTGGTCGCCTTCCTGCGATACATAGTCCGGAGGACCCTTGGATTCGAAAGCGTAACCGCAGTCCGGCGAGAATGCCAACAGGGAAAACTGCATATCCTGAGCGGGCGGCAGGACTGCACCAGTGGGGAAACGCAGCTCTTGCTCCATCAGACTGAGAAGCCTGCTCTGAGCAGCAGGAGTGGCCGAAGAAGACAAGGACCTGGGATGCTGTTGTAAGTAGACTACAAGCTCACAATCAGGGACACTGAACGGGTTGTCCGGGTTGCCGTCTGCGTCGGACGTCCAGGGATTGGAATTGCGGAAAAGGCCGTCCTTCTGTCGGTTGATGGTCTTGGTAGTGGTCCGGTTGAGCAGTGCCTGGGCTTGTTCGAAATGGTTCTGGGAAAGGGCGAGGTGTGGCAGGGCAAAAATACCTGCAAACCTGCAACGAAATCAGCCAGTACACTTTACAGGACTTTCAACAACATGCAACTCACTTGCTGCTAGTGGTGGTCAACAACAGGGTGCCCGTCTCTATGAAATGGACACCCAGAGCTCTCATTTCCCATGACGAACCATCTCCATCATCAGATTGAACCTCGATGCTGGCACTCACGGATCGGGTCGACCTGATCTCCTGACCCTGTGTTCCGGTTCTTCTGCCCAGAGTCTCCTCGATATCAGCCTCCCCAATCCTGACCTTCAGTGACCCTCCCGTGCCAGTCAAGTTCCGTTCGAAGCCAGTGATTGGAATACGCCCAAATGGTCCCTCGGTCGTGTAACTGCTCAAGTTGAGTCGAGGGCTTAGCAGATCGGTAGAAACAGGACTGCGAGCCCATCTGCCATGTATCACGCCGGTAAGGTTTGTGTAAAGAGGGACATCTGCACTGTCCGTAGCTCCATCGACCTTGCGCGCATCCTCCTCCCCCAGTGTGTGTACAATCAGCTCCTTCGCACGTGCCTTTACTAGGTCGATCGCATCCCAGGCATATAGTGTGTCGTTGGTGAAGCCGCTGATGTTCAGCCATCTGTTGTTCGGTGGGTCAAAGTCGCCATAGCGTGAAGTGTTCAGAACATTCAATGAATGCTCCTCTTGTTGTAGTATCGCATCGAAGTGACTCCGTCTGAATTGCGTCGCAGGCGCCTGCTGAGTGTCCGAAGGAGATAAGACGATGAACAGAACAATTATGAGAGCAACGACAGCTCGTGGATCAGGCATCAACCTCTTGTGGCCCGCTCTGGTGAGGGTGAGCTGGTATACGCTCCTCCTACGTCCAACGATGCTCGAATGACGAGTTGACGATACTCGGAGGACGAGCCGCGGTCCACCGTCTCGGCTGGTTCCGCAATCGTCTTACCTAATCGGTCAAATTAGGAAATAGACGACCACGCGTTTTGGGAGCGAATGCATGCACGCAACGCGTTTTCCCATGACTGTCCCGATGAATGGCGTTCGTGCCTCGTCAGGATATTGACGTGTTGTGGCTCATAACATTGACCGTAGGTATCTTGATCCTTGCCTACTGCATGCTGGCAGGTGGAGGAAGGTTGAAGGGTCTGTTGCGATTCGCTGGGGTCGACATTCCACAGGCAGCAGCAACTTCTACACCACTTCGCGCTACCTTCCAAAGAACACGCCCATACACCTCTACCAAGATGCTGCAGCGTGCAGTCAACAGCTACGATGCTTCAGGCCCGAAGCACAAGACGCTTGCTGAGAAGATGCACCCTTCCGGCTCTCTCCCTCAACAAAGCCAACAAGACTCTCCCTCGACATCACGTCGTCCCCAGCCTGTCGGCTCCAACAACAATATCCTGCAACTGAAGAACTCCGCCGGTCTAAACACCACGATCCAGCGATCGCTCCACCGGCCTTATAATCCGCCATCTAACGTCGGCATCAAGAGGACTTCGAGTGGTTTGGCCAAAGCTTTGGGAGGCCTGACGTCCTTCGAAGAATCTAGGAAGCCCACTTCTCAGAGCAACCCCTTTGTCATTGACGAGAACTCGCCGATCAAAGCCAAAGCCCCCAAGGTCTCAGAATCTGTGTACTTCTGCGAAGATGACTTCGACAGCGATATAGACCTGGACGTGGAGGATCCCGCGACAAAACAGTCTGTCACGTACCCTACAATTCCGAAACCTTCTGCTCTACCCACACAGCCCTTCTACCCGACTCTTCCCAGGCAACAACGAGTTCGGGACATCTATGAAAAAGATGATAGCGGATATGGAGGTTCACCCGCCATTCTGGGCAATAGAACACACCAAAAGGCAAAGCCTGTTGAACCAGAGCCAGGGAGTAGCATGCCGCTCTCGTGGCCTTCATCGCCTCCGGAACACCACACCAGGACTATCCAAGACTTTGCGTACACAGGTTCTCCTCGACGATCCAATTCACCCAAAGTTGCACCCACTGTGAACCCCGCGAAGCCAGCTAATCCAGTCAAGAGACGCACGCTACCGTGGATGCAATCCGACCGTCAGGCTGCGCAAGCGGTCCAAAATGGCCCTCCTCTCCCTCAGCATTCGATCAAAGCAGAGACTCAGAACGTCGAGTACACGCCTCTGCCGAAAGACTCCAAGAAAGACTCGTATCCGTGGAACACAACGGCAAGCGCCATGAAGGAGCAGCAGAGGAATCTGAGAGAAATCAACAAAAAGAAGAGCAAGTTCAACCAGGCAACAGAGCAAGCACAGGAGATCGTGAGGAAGAAGAAAGCCGAGAATGCAGTGGCGCGCCCCTTTCTTAGCGATGAACAACAGCACATCCTAGACCTGGTGGTTGAGAACAAGCGCAGCGTTTTCTTCACAGGATCAGCTGGTACGGGTAAATCCGTCCTCCTCCGGGAGATTATTGCCACTTTGCGAAAGAGACACATTCGAGATCCAGACCGTGTCGCCGTCACGGCATCCACCGGACTTGCAGCTTGCAACATAGGCGGTGTGACTCTACACAGCTTTGCGGGTATAGGTCTAGGCAAGGAGGACGTGCCTGAACTGGTAAAGAAGATCCGACGCAATCAAAAGGCCAAACAACGATGGATGCGGACAAAGATCCTGATCATCGATGAAGTTTCCATGGTCGATGGCGAGCTGTTCGACAAACTGGAAAGCATTGCGAGGTCGGTACGCAGCAACGGAAGACCCTTTGGCGGCATTCAGCTAGTCATCACCGGTGATTTCTTCCAGCTTCCTCCTGTACCAGACTACAACAAGATTGCCAAGTTCGCTTTTGACGCTGGTTCCTGGAACACCAGCATTCAACACACCATCGGCCTACATCAAGTCTTCCGTCAGAAAGATCCGGTCTTTGCCGGCATGCTAAACGAGATGAGAGAAGGTCGATTGACCCAAAGCTCCATTGCCGCCTTCTACAAGCTCAGTCGTCCACTCGAGTCAAAGTGGGAACTGGTGGCTACCGAACTGTGAGTACACATACCTATGAAAACAGGGTGCCGGGTTTTGATGCTGACTTTCTTCAGGTTTCCTACTCGCAACGAAGTCGAAGCAGCAAACAAGTCGCGAATGGATTTGCTGGTCGGAGATACGATGACCTTTGACGCCAGAGACGGTGGCACGATCGTCGACAAGGCAATGCGCACCAAGCTTTTGTCAAACTGCATGGCGCCGGAGACCATCATATTGAAAAAGGGCGCCCAAGTGATGTTGATCAAGAACATCGACGAGACGCTGGTCAACGGCTCCATCGGCAAGATCATTGGCTTCATGTCCGAGCAGACGTTTGACAGATATTCCGCCAACGAGGATACCTTCAATGGAACTCAAGGTGGCACCGTTTCCGACATGCCAGACGATGAAGAAGACTCGGTTGCCGCAAAGAAGAGCAAGGCCGCCAATCGCATCATGGACAATCTGAAAGGTAGTACCACACAGTTGTACCCGCTGGTGCGATTCATTCTCGCAGACAGCTCTACCAGAGATCTTCTTTGTCAACGTGAGAACTGGAAAGTTGAATTGCCGAACGGAGAGGTGCAAGCGTCTCGATCTCAGATCCCTCTCATTCTGGCATGGGCCCTCAGTATTCACAAGGCACAGGGACAGACACTGGAGCGAGTCAAGGTGGATTTGGGCAAAGTGTTTGAGAAAGGTCAGGCGTACGTTGCCTTGTCGAGAGCGACCAACATGGCCGGCTTGCAAGTGCTGCGTTTTGATCCGAAGAAGGTCATGGCGCACGTAAAGGTGCGTGATTTCTACCAGCAGCTCAGTAGAGTTGAGACGCTGGAGAAGACAGATGCGGAGCCACCGAAGAAGAAGACTGGGTTCGCGGCTGTGGGATACGAACGAGATTTCCTGGGCGATGCCCGTTGAGTTGAAAGGATAGCGGAAGGATTGATGATGAGTCATGATCAATGTTCAGAGGATAGACACTAGGTACTAGAGGCTTGCAATGCGTACGTAGTCTGTTCGTATGAAGAGAGAGACGTTCGTCGTGTAGTCGGTACGCATATCCACCTCATCTGGTGACAACGCCTTGTACCCACTCGCACTTCTCTCCTCCGTCCTCGGCGTAGCTAACAATCCACACCTCGGGTCTATGCATCCTCAAGCACGAGAGAACCCAATCTCCAAGGGCACATAGATTCCTCAGCACCGCATTGCCACGCCACGCGGCCGCACAGACGAGACCACCGGCCACAGCGTCGAGCAAGAAATGATTCGCCGTCGCAACGATGGCGACCAGAATCATCGAAGGGTATAGCACACCAGAGCGACACAGAGCACGCGTCTCCAAGTCGGCACCCTGTATCAACAAGTAACAACAATAAATCGGTCTTGGGGATAGTGGATGGCTGCGCGTGATGGCACATTGGAACAAAGCAGAAGAAATGTGAGAATCGGAACAAATACCAATGCGCAGCAGTGTCTACTTGACCGCAGGATTATGAAAGGTCTAGCCCTCTCAGTACTGTCCGCGGAGCTTGGGTTTTCAACCAAGGACTGGCCAAGTAATTACGATTCACGATTGATGCAAGTGCGAATGATTTCAGGTTGATGTCCTGTGTGTGTCTCAATCCCTGCTGTTCAGGTGCCGGATGCTCCGCAGACGCTAGACGCTGAACGCTGTAAGGTAGACCCGACTCATCCATATACCTACCTACCTTGGATATCTAGTTTGTCTGTGATTTGCTGGGGCAAGGCAGAGCTAGTCACCAAGATGGGCACATCGAGGTCAGGCTTGGACGCTTGCGAGTGACCAGTGTGACGCCTGTCACGATTGCTCTCTTTGGACGAGCCGGGTGATGAGGGTGATGTGTGGCATGAGAGGAGGCAAAACTTTCGAAAGCCATGCCAATAAGCCAAGTGTTACATTGAACTAACTTACGGTAGCTACCTATGCAGAGGTGTTGAATGGGTATGAGGTCGATCCTTGAACGATCTTATGTCTTGGCACATAGCTATATCTCCAATTTGCCATTCTGCTTTTTTGGCTTCGGCCAGTGCTGAAACAATTGTACACCCAAATGCCAGGTATGATATCCGAACGACAGTATCCGCGAGGAACGACGATATGTGCTGATCATGGTGCCCGGTAGCCTCAACCCCGAGAATGGCTCACATCCATGTCGCCTTCCTAACTGCCCCCCCCCCCTA
>Ga0181465_100901_pt1 | contig 12706 bp, 7 predicted proteins | sample InSIn3gowninarea_FD_119076 | JGI IMG/M metagenome (GOLD analysis project Ga0181465, IMG submission 119076) | Clean room microbial communities from NASA Spacecraft Assembly Facility at Jet Propulsion Laboratory, Pasadena, California, USA -... ... | reverse complement strand
CTGTGCGATGTGTAAAATCTGGGAGAAGGTGACGAGGAAGGAGCAAATGGGAGGAAGTCTGGGGCTCCCGAGACTACACTAATCTTTATTAAGGCTAGTAAAAGCTTAGGAATAAGTCGCTTGCTTCCGTCGTCACTTCCGTCAGCCGACGGGTTCTGGCTTTATGCTCGCTCTGCACCGCCATATCATAACTCACCTTCTCCATCGGAGCACTGGCAATGTTTGGGGTACTCCAGTAAATCTCTAGATTTGTCTCAGTGTCCTTCCGATGGATCGCAGAATATCTGAGCTATCCGAGCACATGGAGGATCCCACTTCGCCTGAACCTAAACCGAAAAAGCGCAAGTTGAGGTATCCTCGTACCTCGAATGCATGTTCTTTTTGCAGAAAGTAAGTGTGTGGACTCCTTCGACAATTTCGATATCGAGGAACAGTCTGCCCCGAGATCGATGTCGATAGTTGGCTGGAGTGTTCCACAAGATCGAGAAGGACTGACTTCTATGATAGACGGAAAGTGAGATGCAGCGGAACTTTGCCATGCGAGGTCTGTCTTCGCGAGGAAGTTGTCTGTGAATATGCCTCAGGAGGGCCACCCAATGTTACTTCACCCCTGACGGAGGGTAGCAACCACGCAGCTATTACACCTACAGCAACATTGCCCGACCTGAGACAGCCGTCCCCTTTATACCTGTAAGGCTGGCTTTCAATGGCAGCCATGACAAGAGTAGGAGTGCGAGTACCTTCAACGACACGAACGCAAACATCTCATCTGGACGCAGTTCAGCTGAACCTCCGCAGACATTCATGCCTGGTAACCATGTAGGGCCGACTTCAGGAGTTTCCTTTCTCTACCATCCATGGGGAAAGAACAATGATTCAAATAGTCGAGCAGTCACTCAGAGTGGCGAGGACGAAGCCCAGCTGATCTCTGAGGCTCCTCTGATTTCCTACGGCGATATACCACAACATCAGAGCTACGATCACCTACCTGAGCCATTGTTCACCAGTGATGAAGTTTCTGATCTTTGTGACCGTTACTTTCAATACATCTCACCTACATATCGGTTCTTACACCATCCAACAGTCAAGAAATGGGCAATCGTTTTCGTAACAAATGCAGATCACAAACTAACAGCTGCTCAACAAGCTTGCGTTCTCCTCGTTTGTGCACAGACACTCTTACATGCTACTGCAAGAGCACCCTATGTCGTCGGATGGGCCAACGCTGATCTAAGCATGGCTTGTTCCGATAAAGCAAAGGCATTACTCGACAAGGAGCCTGGACCACCCTCCCTAGCCAGCGTGCAGGCAAGGATTGGCATGTGTCTGAATCTCTTGAGCACTTTCCGGCTGAACGAGTGTAGATACTGTTTTAGCTTCGGAGTGACGGTGGCAACTGCTCTCGGCATCCACCGACGTCAATCGTCCTCAAAGGTCAATGCTTTGGAAGCGGAATGTAGAAGACGTGCATTCTGGTCGCTATATGTGCTTGACGGCTATCTGAGTGTCATGCTAGGAAGACCTCGTCTGCTCCGAGATGAAGATATAGACCAACCCTACCCACAGAACATCGATGACCACGACCTGGTCTCATCCGAACCCCTTGACAGCTTACCGCGGCACGGTAACCTAGAGGCTGCGATCTCCCATGCAAGGCTAGCCCAGCTCACTGCTCAGAACAACGACCTCTTATACCCCTTGTACTCGCTAAGCAATGATCAAATACTCGATAGGAGCAACGAGATGCTTGATGCGTTAGCAGAATGGCAGAACGATCTGCCGGATTTCCTCAAACCGCGGGAAAAGACCTTGACTGGCCAGAGGACGTTTGAACGCCAGAATACAATACTAAAGCTTGCACTCGCGCATGTGCGTATATTGGCAACGAGGAGATGTCTATTGATGGATTTTGGGGATGACACCGGTCTGTTTTCTCAGTCAGACGCAAGAACGAGACGATTGTTACGTGAGTGTATCGCAGCTATCACGGCCATCCTCGACACGGTAGGAGCCCTCATGGCGCATGGCCAATGCTATGGCTCGTTTTGGTCCACTCAATATATCGCCCTAGTAGGACTATCAACATTCTACGTCCTCCTGATTCAAGGAGTACGCAATGCGGCCCCTAGCTTGAATGATATGGAAGCCTTCCTGAACGTCGATGACTGCCTAGCTAAAGCACGACACTGCCAAGACCATTTAGCTACTTTGCCTCCCCCTGGAAGTCAGGCCGCTAGGCATCACAACCTGTTGGCTCATTTGCGGTCAAAGGCTGAGAAGAGTTTGTTCAAACGCAGAAACATTAATCAAGTGCCAAAGGAAATACCGGGAGAAAATGCTAAAGATGTCAACAGTGCTACTAAGTCTGCCCTACAACATCAGAACGACATTGACAAGACGAAGAGCACGACCGACTCGACCAACCTCAATTTCATGCCATCAAGATCAGGCGAGGTCGACTCTGTCGTTGGCGCAGCATCTTTTCCCTCAATATTCGACCAGAGTATGGGTAGTGTACAAGAGGTGAACGATTACTCAACATTTTCGATGATGCTGACACCAAATTCTAATTCTGACTCTGGCTTTCAGTACATGCTCGATTATGGTTGGGAGAGCCTCGACACCGTCGGTGCTGGGTCGATGAATGGGCCGGACATTTTTGGATATGGTATGTCACAATAGTGGCTCAAAAGCTAAGCCCAGGTTGAGCTTGGGAAAGGGAGAATCGAAAGGACGAGAGTGAACGCTGGAGCTACACATGAATCTTACTATCTAGCGAGATTAAAACAAGTATAGAGATCTGAAACACAAGGAAACAAGTTAAATCCTTTCAAATCGATCACCAGCAAGAAGGCTACGTACATAGATACATAGATTTATCATCAATTCTATTGCAGTCCTTTACAAAACATTCAAAGAGCATCTACTTGAGTACTGGGGTATCAACTTTATTGTTAACTTCATGCCTCGCTGCTACTTGGTACGTATGAAGTTACCAAACTATTTGGAGTGTCTTTATCTAGGTACGTGAATGCCTACGTAAAACCAACCACCAACATAGGAGCTGTAAATTATTGATTTTACAGGCGTATTCGTCTGTTAGGAGAGGCGGATTGGGGTTTCCTTTTACACCGTGCTCTGTGCTTATATGTGCACATGCTGGGTACATATATACGTATGTACATATTTTGAGGGAGTTGATGGTACTTTATGTGCATGTATGTACATAGCGGATGTGAATCCCCAAGTATTAGGTATTTCTTTGCCTTCATATTTTGGGTGCGTTGCTTAGTTATTTGGCTAGGGAGACACGTATTGACAAGAGTGTGACAGCTGGCCTTTAAGTTTGAAGACGAGGGTACGCATGTCTGTGCAGAGGCGGATGAGGGGTGTGATGTTTTATGGCGGATCTGTATCGGTTAAGATGTTTGGGATTGTGGATTGATGTGGAAGGAGATGGCGAAGGGTTTAACGATGATTCAAAGCTATGGGAGGTGGTGAAGGACTCATTGAGTAATAGATCCAAAGAAGAAAGGAGGAAAAAGACAATGGGAAATTAAAGACTCGTCTGTAAGATATTGGAAAGCTAAAGCTTGGAATTCCTGCGCTTTAGAGGGTCAAGGTGATGGAAGCTGAGATTGTGAGAGTGGACTGGAAGTAGAACATAATCATTGATTCACCTATAGGGACATAGGGAAACCATCCATTGCAGTATAACATCCTTAACTGTCTTGAAATATATATCTTACCAACGCCTTACCAAACACTCAATTTTACCTCACCACTTTGAACTACAATTTATGTCTGTATAGTGGTGACTGGTCTCCCATCAAAGCAAGTTGATCATCGGTGTACTGGGCTCTGATCTCAGCCTCTGGAATTGCGTCTCGTCGCTTGTTGATGCGCCAGTATGAATACTCGAGGAAGAGGGTGGAACAGATAGCCGCAGCAGATAGGCCGAGACCAATGCCAAAGCCGGTTGGATAGCCCTTGCTCTTTTCTGAATCAAGGAACATATAGCTACCCAAAATCCCCCCTGCGTTACCTAGGGCTATGTTGGCAGCGACGGCCATAGAGCGCTTCATATCGTTGGCGGCATTTCCGGCCATCCAGGCGGACCCAGCTGGGTTGGTAGGATACTGGCCCATGCAGATGAGGATAACACCAATGTAGCAGGCTGGGATCTGGTGTTTTATGTGAGGCGCCAGGGGTAGGATGATGGCAAAGCCGAGAAGGACGATGCTGAGAGGGATGACGACGAAGGGCATTCTCCATTGAAATTTGTCGGACAGTTTGGAAAATGAGATTGCCGAAATGGCACCGATGACATAAGGCGGGATTGTCATAAGTTGGGCCTGGGAGGATGTGAAGCCCATGCTCTTTGTGATGCTGGGCATGGTGAACTTGAGGCCGTAAGCTGCGGCTGACGCAGTGAAGAGGATGAAAGCCTGTAGATAGAGCTTGTAATCGGAGAAGAGCTCCCAGACGAGCTTCCATTGGAATTTCTCGGCTTCACCTTCCACGTTCTTCTTGCCACCCTCTTTGATTGCTCGTTGGATCATCAGGTAGCTCTTCTCTTCTGGTGAGAGCCACTTGGATAACTCGGGAGAGTCTGGCATAAAGAAGAAGGTAGCAATTCCGATGAGGACGGTGACGGCTCCCTCCAGGAGGAAGATCCAAGCCCAGCCAGGTCTTCCTCCGACACCTTTCATCTTCACAATGGCAAATGCTAGAAGTCCAGAGAACGCACCTGAGAGGGCACTTGCGCAGTAAAAGAGCGCAATTCTGAGTTGAAGTTGCTTTTGGTCATACCATCGAGTAATGATGTAGACTGCACCAGGGAAGAAGCCGGCCTCAGCAACACCCAGCAAGACGCGACAGACCATAAGACCAGCATAGTTGTGGACCAGGCCTGTGAAAGTCATAATAAGACCCCACGAGATGACCAAGATGCCGAGATAATTGGATGGACGGCTAAACTTCTTGAGAAGAATGTTACTGGGCACTTCTAGCAGGATGTAAGGACTATTGTCTGTTAGTGACTGTGACTGGATATGTTTATTAAAATATTGCTCACATAAAGAAGATTGAAAGTGCAATATTGTATTGGATGTTATTCATCTTCAAGTCGTCTGTTAAGCCTTCGATCTTCGCATTGCCAATATTCGCTCGATCAATGTGGGCACAGAGGTAAAGGAGGGCGAGGAAAGGAACGAGTCGCCAATCGACCTTCCGCAGCAGTGCTTTCTTTTTTTCTTCAGAGAAGGTCTCGTAGAAGACAGCGTCGTCGTCTGAGACTCCGTAACGAGCGTATTTGTTGATGATCTCGATCATGTCGACATTCTCCACGTCTTTCTCGACAACGGTGGCAGCCATGATGGAACTGGTAGATGGTGAAAGATGGGAGATGGGGAGGTGGGAGTAACGATCAAGGATCAAACTATGATGTTACTCAAAAGTGAGTGATGGGAAAAGAGGATGTAGCTCACACTGGAGAGATTGAGCTTATGTACCAGAGCTCATTACTCAGAGCCTCCGGCAGCTCCGGCGGTAGATAGTAAAATCTTGATGTTCGGCGTTGCAATTTGTTGCCAAGAGAGTCGAGTCGAGTCGAGTCTGAGTCGCGGAGACAAGGCGGGGTGGACTTCACGAGATCCGGAGAGAGCTGGAGGACACGAGAATACTTCGACAAGGCTTCTCAGAAGCTCGCTGGGGTCAAGAGGTCCATATCCCGTCGGTAACAAGTGCCTTGGCATCTGCAGGAGACTAGCACCTAACCATTGCCAAGAGCTGCCAAGTCAGAAAGCAGGAATATAAGTCATTGAGAAGAAAGGCGCGATATCCACTCCATCATCTTGTGTAGCTGGACCTGGGGCCCGCAGACCCTCGTAGTCCACAATGTGGGGAGACGTGTGCAATGTCTGCCTCAACAATGTGCAAATATTGCCGGTACAAATCGGGTGGTAAGGGAAAGATGGTTATAGAGAATCAATTTTGACGGGTTCATACCTTGTGTTGGAACGGCATGTACGCTTGACTTACCTGGAAGGCACGGCCACCTGTCGATTTTGACAGCAAGACACCGCAATTACCTATCTAAGGTAGGTATGTCTTCCCAGAGCTCACGTCGAAGGGATTTTCATGGATCGTCTAACAGTGGTCGAGGAAAAAGACACACGCAGTGGAACAGACGACGCATTGGATCCTAAATCGTAGTATGAAGTTCATCTCAACAAGTCTGATGTCCTTAATTGGCAGCATGTCAAGGACTTCACAAGTCGACCATCGAACCCAACGCCCATTCTTCTAAACTCATTAAATCGACCCGTCTTTGATCACCTCTGACACGACATGGTCCTAGATCCTGATTCGCAAGCTGTCTCAATCAGGCAACATCTCATGATGATTCCGCAAGTCGAATACATTGCCAGAATCAGCCAACGCGATCCCAAAGCATCGGATCTCAGTGGGTAGAGGTATAGAAACAGCCAAAGCTTAAGCAACCCAGTGATACGATCGCATTGGGTTTACACGGATTACTGCAAAGCTTTGCTAAGGAGACATAATTGAGTTTCGGAGGGATAGCGGCGTCGAGATCTATTCCGACGGCTCGGAAGTAATTATTCAACGAACAACGGTAACTGTCCCGGCGTCACTTGGCGTCCGCCACTTTGGCCTCATCCTTACCACGAATATCGTGAAAGGCAAATAACGGAATATGATACTGTAGTAGTGGTCTAGCCGCCGGAGTCCTGCATACAGCGCAGAAATCCCGACTCCGGGGGATCCGCAGGATGAGCCGATGAGAAATATGTGAGGCATCAGTGCAAGCAGGTACGAGAGCATGTCAAAGGCTGATCCAAGCAACGGTAGGATAAAGCACCGATGAGAACACTACCTCACTGTCTTCTTCGTCAGTACCTCTCTTCCTCCAAACCGCCACCGCCGCATTCGACAAGCACTCGGCAACATGGCTCAAATCACTGCTCCAACTGAGCCTCAGAGCCTGACCAAGCCATCAGCCATCCCGAGCACAATAGAGATTCTTACACCACCTGTTTCACCTCCTCCACCAGCACCTCGAACAATCTCCGAGCTCATATCAGTACGAGCACAACTCGCACGTGACCAGCCTATTCTGGGGTATCCAACTCAGGGTGTCGAGTATGTCGAATACACCTATGGTCAGATCGACAACTTCGCTACGTCTGCTGCACGGCACCTGGCCGCTCAGCTCCCTGTACGCTCAAGCTCGACTGCCGATGGAGCTGTCGTCGCCATTCTTGGCCCATCCTCGTTAGACTACTTCGTGACTGTGCTTGCACTTTCGCGCCTGGGATTTACAGTTCTCTTTCTATCAACCCGAATTTCCGAGGCTGCCTACGTGTCTTTGCTGAAGTCGACACAGTGTACGAACATTTGCATAGACCCAAGCTTCGAAAAGACCATTGGAGGAGGAGTCAAGGCTCGGGTACCTGACTTGAATATCCTTCACGTTCCTTCAAAAAGCCAATATGAGACCGTCAACGATGACACGACTATACCTGGTCAACAGCTCGATCTAGCTCAGGAAACGAGCAAGGTATCGTGGATTATTCACTCATCCGGATCCACTGGCTTGCCGAAACCAATTTACCAAACACATGCTGCAGCTCTACGGAACTATGAGAACAATATGGGCCTTGAAGGATTCATCACTTTGCCATTGTTCCATGCTCACGGCTTGAGCAGTGTGCTGCGTGGATTCACCTCCTACAAGCGAATATTTATGTATAGTGCAAGTATTCCTTTGACCAGCCAAAATTTGCTCGACATATTCCGGCAATACAAATTCGAGATCCTCTATGGCGTTCCCTACGCACTCAAGTTGCTCAGCGAAAGCGATGAAGGACTTCAGATGCTCGCCAGTATGAAGGTTGTGATGTTTGGTGGCTCTGCGTGCCCTGATGGTCTTGGTAACCTGCTCGTTGACCACAACGTCAACTTGATCAGCCACTATGGTACCACAGAGACCGGACAGTTGATGACTTCTTTCAGGCCTGCTGGCGATAAAGCTTGGAACTACCTCAGAATCGACGCCAAACTCGCACCATTCGTTCGCTTTGAGCCACAAGGTGGGAACCTGTTCGAGCTCGTCATCCTTGACGGATGGCCATCCAAAGTTGCAACCAACAGGGATGACGGCGCCTACGCTACTAAAGATTTGTTTGAGCCGCATCCTTCGATTGTCGCCGCATGGAAGTATGGGGGCCGTCTAGACGATACGATAGTCCTCATGAACGGAGAGAAGGCGATCCCGATCCCCATGGAAATGGCTGTTCGACATAACGCATTGGTGAAAGATACGGCCGTCTTTGGAGCAGGCAAAGCAACTCTTGGAATGATGATTATCGCCTCCGATGCAGCCTCAGAACTTACGGACAACGCCCTTGTCGACAAATTGTGGCCAATTATAGAAAAGGAGAACCAGGACGCACCAGCATATGCACAAATCTCTCGAGAGATGGTTGTCGTGCTTCCCGCTGGCACCGCCTACCCATCAACCGACAAAGGTACCTTAATCAGACAAGCATTTTATAAGACATTCGCCAAGCAGATAGAGGAGCTCTATCAAAAGCTTGAAGCATCAGCAACTGGCACGTTTGTACTCAACGATGCCGAAATGCGTTCCTATCTACGGGAGCAAATCTTGAATTTTGTACCAGGAGTTGATGCACAAGATATCGCGGATGAGACGGATCTTTTTTCTCTCGGAGTGGACTCCTTGCAGTCAAGCCGACTCCGGAGCAAGATCCTGCAGGACATCCAGCTTAACGGCAACAAGATATCCCAGAATATTGTCTTCGAGCAGCCCAGCATTGCAAAATTAGCCAGTGCTCTCATTGCAGCAAGAGAAGGTGCTGCTACTGTCGCTGCCAACGTCGAGGACGACATGGCAAGCCTGATCTCCAAGTATGCACAACTCCCGGCGCATGTGCCCAAACCATTTCAATCCGGCCACAAAATAGTCGTTGTGACAGGTGCCACCGGCTCTCTTGGTGCCCATGTCGTTGCTCAACTTGCTGTTCGGCCGGACATTACAGAAGTTTGCTGTCTCGTTCGCGCGGCTTCTCAGAAGAGTGCCATGCGCCGCGCGCTCAAGTCCATGCACGACAGGGCGGTCCTCCACTCGCTGCCTCTAGAGGCACGTCGAAAAATCACAGCTTATCCATCTAATTTGGGTCAGGCTGATCTCGGCTTGGAGGAGGAAGTTTTGTCACATCTCAAATCCGGAATCGTGTCGCTCATACATTGTGCTTGGTCTGTCAACTTCAACAAGAGGTTGAGCAGTTTCGAAGCTGACTGTATCGCTGGTGCGAAGAATTTGATGCTGCTATGCCTTGCTGCACAAGCGCCCAACCCTGCTTCGTTCAATTTCTGCTCGTCGGTGAGCACAGTCGCCAGGACTCCAGGCTCTGTAGTTCCCGAAGCACTTCCAGAATCCTTTCGATGCGCTCAAGGAATGGGTTATGCTCAATCCAAGCTCGTCACTGAGAATATCATCGCGAAAGCGGCAGAACAGACTGGAATGGCTGCCCGGGTGTTGCGTGTTGGACAGATCGTAGCTGACACTACTCATGGTATCTGGAACAACACAGAAGCTATTCCGCTGATGCTGCAAGCAGCAACAACCATTGGAGTCCTTCCGACATTGGATGAACGACCAAGATGGCTGCCAGTTGATGTTGTAGCCAGCTCGGTTAATGATATCTCGCTGTCGGAATCCACTGGGACATTCTTCAACGTGGTAAATCCAAACTCTTTCCATTGGACACGCGATCTGCTCTCTGCTCTGGAGTGCACCGGTCTTAGATTCGAAAGAGTATCACAACGTGAATGGATCAGCAGACTGAGGTCTTCAAATCCCGATGTCATAACGAATCCCACCTTCAAGCTCCTCGAATTCTTTGCAAGCAAGTACGATCATGACAGGCCGGCAAAGGCAGGTCTAGACTACGAAACAAAAGCTATGGAGACGCTATCCCCTGCTGTCCGGAATTGTCCAGCCCTGACACAAGACCTGGTCAACAAATTCGTTCAGAACTTCCTCGCTACATCCTGGACTACAGCTGCTCAGATTCACACCCCGTCGCCAACAGAACAGACCACCACACCACAGCAAAAGACAACACTGATCGTCCTAGCCGGTCCCTGCGGCAGTGGAAAATCCTCCGTGTCTACCAACCTCGCCCACCGACTGTCATGTCCCATAATCGAAGGCGACTCCGTCCACGACGCCATCGCCATCACAAAAATGGCCAACGGTATCCCTCTATCATCTCTCGACCGCGAAATCTGGCTCGCTCGCGTCAGAATCGCCATCCTAGAGCGGTTGCGGGCTGCTCAAATCCTCGACCCAGCATCTGTACCAAGCCATATCATCCTCACTTGCTCAGCGCTCAAACAGCAGTATCGTGCTGTGCTAAGACACATGCTGAGCGATGGATCACTAGTGACGCAATTTATCATGCTTGAGGCTAGTGAAGAGGAACTTGTGCGACGTGTTGAGGGTCGGAAGGGACATTACATGAAGAGCAATATGGTTCGAAGTCAGCTTGAGGCTTTCGAGCAGCCTGCTGTTGAAGAGAGGGATATATTACCTGTGGACACGGAAGCGTTGGATAGTGAGGCTGCTGTGGAAGAGATTTGTGAAGTGCTTGACTATTAAAATTGTGGTGCCTCTCATATATATCTTCCGTTTTTGAGCGAAACTTTGGATTTGCATGTGCATTGGCGTCTGAAATACTCTTCCAGGCAGGAGTGAATATGAAAGTGGCAAGCATGGCGTCTGGTATCGGGTTTCGACTATATAAGCACGTACCTAGATACGTAGGTCAAATGAGTATGATGTGATCCTCTTGGATTTTAGACAAACTGTGTCTTGCTTCTGTTCCTTCCTTCCACGCCGCAGGACACCACAAACCTAGGTAGATGTCCACCCACCTTTCCCTACTAGGAACGATCTCTATCCTCCTGCAAACGTTAAATCCAACACTAAGCCGTCGTTCTCACAACCTCCACCGGCACCCCATGCACAGCCGGCGCCGATCCTGACACACCATCCCTCCCTCTATCCCTTGCCTCATGCGAATTCATCGTCCTCAGCTCCATCGACCGCTGGTCGTCCGCAGCACGCAGCCTACGCATATCCGCTATACGCTCCTCCTCCCGCTGCGCATCCATTCTAGCTTGCGCTTCCTCCATGGCCTTGACACCCCATGAGCCACCCCAAGCATTGGGATCTTTACTGAAATGATCGCGATGCACGCGGCGCCACCAGAGTAAGAGCGATGCAGAGACTAGCACGAAAAGAAGGCTGCCGAAGACTATGCCGCTGACTGCGCCGCCGGAAAGATGGACCATGATGGGTGTTTCAGTGGTGTGGTGTTATGCGATGTGATATGACGGAATTTGACGGGGTATGTTGTGTGGAGTGGTGTTCAGATGAGGGGGAAGATATCTTCACTTGAGTTATGCTTGTAGTGATTTGATTCACACCCCAATAAAGTTCCCAAATGATCGGGGAGAAAATGTCGTCCTCAGCACGATCACTATGAACGTGGAGGGCGGAAGCGAAGACAAAAAGACAAAAAAACACAAAAGAACATGAACGTCAGGCCGAGGTTTTTTGGGGATATCAAGCATGAGGGAGGCTGACCAAGCGAAATGCTTATTAGCATTAGTCCCACGCATGCGCTCAAAACCCAAGGTCTCCATTCGTGGGCATGATTGACGGCATAATTCGACAGCAAATCGGACACCAGAACTGAGCTTTTGCCACAATGACCCATGATGTTGCCAAGTCTCCGCTACACCGGTTCCAGTTAGGTTTACGCCTGGTTACATCGTGTGCGCCGACGAGCCTGGGGATACGAGTTAGCAGTAACAAAGATATGGATGGATTCGGCGGAAAGCCAAACAGATCGCAAAACCGAACGAGAAGAAACAACTTTCGATTCCTCCTTTAGGGAAACGTGAATTGCTTCTTCAAAGAATGGATTATTAACAACAACCTACCTGCTGTAGGTGTCTATCATGGTCCATCGTTTACATTCAGCGCATACCAAAACATCATCAATACGCATCATCGATCAGGCGTCCCAGAACCACACTCCCAATACTCAGCAAGCAGGCATCGTCAAACTCCACGACAACCTGCCTCAATGAATCTTACAGTAGCCAGCGTGTTAGCCATTGCATCTACAATCACCGATCCAGTACATAACACATATATCATCCTCTCCATCACAATTCGCGTGCCGATCCTCAACCACTACAGATGCCCACACACGGTATGAACATTATACCGTACATCACATACATATAGTATACCATTTATTCGATACCTACCTGCCTTCAAAGTGTACACAAGCTTGAACAGACAAGTGATTCACGTGTCCCGAAATCCACCAGCACTTCCACGCGCTCCCTCAATGAGATTTTTGCTTTCCTTGTTTACGGTACTAATACCTACTGTACCTTCGTTACATAACCCCATCGTTACTCGTTCTCTCTTTCATCTGTTCCTTCTCTGTCTTCAATTCATCCGGCCAGCCAATTAACAAAAAGTCCTCCGACATACACTCTTCCCACGCACCCACCAAGTCCGATTCATCACGAAACCAACCACATAGCTTTGAATCATCGTTAAACCCTTCGCCATCTC
>Ga0181465_100799_pt2 | contig 12710 bp, 9 predicted proteins | sample InSIn3gowninarea_FD_119076 | JGI IMG/M metagenome (GOLD analysis project Ga0181465, IMG submission 119076) | Clean room microbial communities from NASA Spacecraft Assembly Facility at Jet Propulsion Laboratory, Pasadena, California, USA -... ... | reverse complement strand
TTAGAAAAAAAAATCACTGATGAGCCCAAAAATAGTTATCTGCTAGCTCCGGTGTGATGTCCAACACAACTGCACTAGCATTGATGCACACATACTATGACACAACTATTGGTTCACAAATTTATACTCATATGACTCAATTTTTTAGTAGGAATGTGATGGCACAGTCATATTCTTCATTTGGGCTATTGGTTTTTAGTCAACCCATAAAAGAGAATATTTGAGGAATATTTGAGATTCCTGGGAGGCCAAATTTTACCAAGACAGAAAGAGTTCATGTTTATATTGAGATTTCACATTTGTTCACAAGTAACTCAATGGAATGTTGTTTCTTCATCTGAGTAGCCAATTTTCAGGCTGCCCCTAAACTTGGAGGTATAAGGTGCATTTTCGCCATGTGTTCATTTGATTTTGTTGAGATGATGATTTGAATTTGAGATCCATGTATGCCAATTTTTTGGAGGATCATTGTATGCCACCGTATGTGAGATATTGTTCCTTTGTCACACTGGAGGATACCACTTGTGAGTGAGATTTCTGTAGGAGAATGTCTCATGGGAAAAGACATGCCACACTAGATGAACTTTGTTATCATAATGTGCATTTATGATTGCTTCTTATTTGTTTCTTTTTCTATGTTGGTGGTTTGCTGAAATATTGTTTAGAATATGCATTGCTCATGATTTCACATGAAAATATGTGTTAGTAAAAGGTCCTTTATAATGAGGATTTTTGTTTGAAAGCACTCACAAAAATTTTCAAGATCATCAATGTTCTAATAATTGATGTCCCTCAATTTCCAAATACATCCTCCCATCTCTTTGAGAAGCCTACATAAAGAGTCCATTCCTAGGGGAGAAGGAAGAGAAAAAGATATATAAATGTCAGTACTTAAATTCTTAGGTAAGAATCTTTTTATTTTGCAATGAGCCTGACTATAGAGTATCAACCAAAAAGGAGCCAAGAATAAGGTATCGAAATGGAGTGCTTACATCCAAGGCATCAACTATAATCACAAATATATGTATTATATTTCCTACATTTAATTATCAAACCAACATCATAAACATAGAGATGCAAGAAAAGTATACGTGGGATTAAATACTTAATCCATTATAATCTAATGTTGACAACTAGAATTGATGAAAATTAACAATGAAATAACATGTTCATACAAAAAGACTAAATGTTGATAAACAAATTGAATCTAAATACCATCTTCCAATCCTCGTTTTAAATCCTGTGGCATAGTGCCAAAATGAAATATTTCACTCTATAAAGCAGTGTTCATACATTAAATAGTAGGTTGGATTTAAATGAACAAAGAATTCTAGTTTTTGTGGTTAGTTTCTCGAAATCAAATACAGAAATTAAAGGAAAAGCGTTAGAGCATAAAACAATGTATGAACAATAAAGACAATCTAAATAACATGAAATAAACTAGGAAAATAAAGAGGCATATCATTACCTAGGATTGAGGGGCCCTTTCCAACCTGAATAAGACTGCCAAGAAAAATAAGATTAGATTGAAGTAATGCACCAAATATCCAAGGTCATGTAGCATTCATTGATGAAATATCGAACTCTATATGCATGATGGAAACATAGAATATTTCTGGCATAATGAATTTCTAATCAACTACCATTTCACAAGCCTATTACAAATATAATGAATACAAAACCCAACTCTTTTCTACATCTAAATATTTGTACAAGACGAGAATTGGGGTGGATCAGAACCAATCCCCTAATCTCATATATGTTTTTCTTTGTGAAATAGAAACAAGTTAGGAAATGATAATATCCAAGGTAAAATTGGGTAATTTGTTTTCCATAATACAAGTAATTCATAAAAACCCATTCCCATAGTTTAAGGAAAGTTGAGATGTGTTCCTCTTGTAGATTAGACAATTGATGTGGTGTTTTCCTCAAATCTAGGCACTAATTGTAAATTTGGGCAATTTTTTGCATTTAGGTAGATCGACATTAAAGAACGAAGGATATCTTTCAAAATTTTTAGTATTATGGAAAATGGCCTTTGATGTAACCAACTTCCCATACTGAGGACAAAGCCATTGTTCTAAAAATTTTATATTCTCCTTCATCACCTCAGAAATTGTGCAAAAGTTGACTATATGGAAAATGTGACATGTAATGTTACTTTGGAGCTAGAGCTTCATATGTGTGATCTGAGTGTGATCTAATAATCTTATAATTACTTTAAAAATTTAGGATTGAAAATCCATGTTGCTGAATTTATTTTAGAAGGGTGCAAATATGTTAACCACGATCGAGTACCCAAAGTGAAACACTGGTATAGGAACTAGGTTAATCAATCTATCATTAGAAAAATAAAAATAAAATTCATTTAATTCATTAGAGTCTTAGGAATGAATGAAAATACAATTTTTTACCTCTATATGTCTGTCAAATGGTTTTGGGTTAAAAGGGTTAGGAATGCATAATTACATGAGAAATATGTGGTTACAAATATAGGAGATGAGTGGTAAAAGTTTGAATTAGGTATTGGAAAAGATGAAAATATGGGAGCACGACATCTCCTCCACACTAAAGTATTTGCATCTCCTCATTCAAAACAAATCTATCTCCAACAGAGTCCTTTGGCATGTTCAAGTTGTCCCATTTCCTTATCACCATTACTGTCACAAAAACCATCTATCTCCCCTGTACAATGGTTGTATCATAAATGCATCTAATTGTCACCGATACAATAATATATGAACATGGAAACTGACATTTATCAATATTATCATCGAAGGTGATCTCATTTCAACCAAACCAGGTGGTGTTATAACTTTCCCTTCAATGGAATTTTGATGCAACAAGTTATTTTTTTGATTTAACTTTGAATGGGGTTCCTTATTGGTGTTAATACCTATGGTGGTCAATTTCAAGGAGGTTGAAAAGTATTTTAGGCTTATATTTCTTGATTATGGTCTTTATAGTAAAATTTTGAGAAACAATGAGTAAACCGTTTATTTACATAGCTCTAATTGGAGCTCATTAGATATAACTTTATCAATTATCGCTCACTTTATGAGATTGTATTGTCAAGAGCATGCACTATTCTCTCATGGTTGAAAACTTTTTGAGTTCATAAGAGGAAAAATATTGATAATCATTGAAACATATAACTAGAAATAAAATGTTCCAACCAAAGTAACTTCATACTTAAAAGCATGTATGTGGTTGACCAATAATGCAGATGCCACAACAGTAACCATTTATGTTTACAAAGTCCTTTCAATCCAACTCACAAGGAAAAAGAATGATATAACAAATATATGCAAAGAAGTCAATATTTATTTTTACAAAATGACTTTGAAGCTAAAGCTAAAAACTTTGTTTCAATTTGTAGTTTTCAACCAAAAGACTTCCTTAAGAGAGACTTACAAAATTTGAAGCAACAACTACGTCCAAACATTGCCATGTCACTTTATTCTTCTCTTATATTCATATTGCCTTTTTTTCCTCTCCATGGAACTTTGGCATTCCTAGAAATGCTACTAATCGATATCCATTAACATATTTCTCACATTCCAAGTTAAATTGTGCACAAGCTAATTCCAGTAGTTTTTTATATTTTTTCTCTAAAGTAGAAGAAAACCAACGAAAATATTGCATAATAGTGTTTTGACATTAGGTTCATAATATGAGCATTTTTCTCCCACTAGGAAAAATGTATATTTTCTTATTTTTGAGTTATCCAACCATTAAAATTGTCTTCATAAAGAAATCCTTAATAAATCAAATAATTTGAAAGCATTTTCACCTCAAAATTTGTTTAGTCACAAACATTCGTTGACATGGTCATCAAACCTAAGCATGTCGAGGTTGTGTTGATCAAATTTAACCTATACAAAGGCATAGATCTTTAAAACATAGGTTATGATTGCAAAAAATTGGAATTGATGGAGTGAATGTTGATGTTGGTAGATACTTATTGATTCTGCCCTGAATAGAAATGAATGAAATTTGACCTAGATATATACTTATACGTCTAAAAAATTCTAGGAATGTTGAAATTAAAACATTGTAAGATGATGTCGGATATTTGATCCCCCTTTTTTTTATTGGAACATTTTCTACAAATTGATGTTAGAATCATGAACCAAATAGCCTTCCCCATAAACCCATATCATTAACCAATGTGCAATAGATCACAATTGATGTCAATGAGTCTTAAGAACTATAAGGAAAATACATTCTAGCAAATTTTTTTGCGGAAGCCCCTATAAAAATAGCCTAAAAATGTATTTGTAGTGGACGTCACTAGTGGAGGTGCATGGGAGATGTTTTAGCGGATGTTTTTTGGTGCTTCACTATCCATACAAGTATCAATGTCACATAAAACATGGTGCACCATGGAAAAACTATTTTTATAAAATAAAAAAACATGGTGCACTAAATAACATAGTGCATCAGTGCTTGAATAATCAATAGCACCAGAAAAGGGTTAAGTTTTAAAAATTCTTAGTGCTACATAACCTACAACACCAATTAGTAAAATTTCTTGGTGCATACCAAGGAGTACTGCTATAGTTTTTAAATTTCAAAAACATGTGGTATTATTTTCCAATGATGCACCAATGTTTTAAATGTATTAAAATGCCTTGAGGCATCTTCTAAAGAGCATCGTTATGTAGTTTTTAATTTTTGAAGAAAGAGTAGTGCTATAGTCAAATAATATACCAGTGTCATACCTATATTAGAATTCCCTGAGACATCTTAACAAAAGCACCAATATAATTTTTTAATTATAAAAAAAAAAATTGTTTCTCTTGGATATCTTCAGCGCCACTGTGGTTATAGTAATGCACCAAAGGAAGATTAAAAAAAAAATCCTCCTAACCATAAATTTCATTTTTCCCATCTACAATAATGGAGAGCTCTTAAGAGTTGATACCACTCTTGCCTCATGCAAGTTCCCTAACGTTGGTGCTTCTCTTGCTCACCATCCTTCCATATTTTGGTGACTACTTGACTTTCTAATTTTTTCAAATCATGGTAAAACTTGTTTTTCTCCATTATGTATGAACAATGCCTACCCAATAAAAAAATTGCCCAGGTATTGTCTATGTTTCTTTCTAATTAAATTCTTTAGCAGATTAGAATTGAAAATTAGCTTAAAAATTCCATTGTTTTTGAAAAACAAATCTTGCGTGGTGCGCTTGCTATGTTTGGCTCACACCGATAACAATGCACCTTGTAAATTTAGAGAGTGTATTGTTGTACAGTGCATGAACATAAAGCACTGCAATTGTTGCAGTGTGTTTGGTAAATGAAAACACATCAGTTAATCTATAAATAGTACGTTGGTGCATACAATTTTTAAGTTAGGCCTAGTGGTTTTATTTTTACCAAATACACTGCAATTATTATATTTAAAATATAGCTATAACTTAGTGCATTCGATAATATGAACGTTTTGTATTGGTGCGGAAAGTTTATATGTGTGCACTGGTGCATAGGTGTGATGCATTGCAATGAAAATTTAAATTTGTGAACCAATAGTTGTGTCATAGTATGTGTGCATCAATGCTAGTGCAGTTGTGTTGGACATCACACCGGAGCTAGCAGATAACTATTTTTGGGCTCATCAGTGATTTTTTTTTCTAATTGAAAGTTATGTTTCCATATTTATATATACATTTTTCATTTAATTAAAAAAAATTATATTTTATATATGATGCTTATGTATTTTATATGACAATCATGTAGTAGAGATGTCAACATAGGGAGCAATAGTAAGAGCTGAAGAAAATGGTAGACCAATACAATATGGTCCAACCATTGGAGGCCAGAGAGAGGGAGAGGGATTCATATCCTCGCCTTATTACTACAGTGACCCAAGTGATCTTAAGGAAGGTATGCCTTCTTAAGTACTATGAGGAGGCTACATCCCTAAAGGTGAAATCTGTCTTATTGGTGCATCTGATTCATCGATGGAGTGTCCAGAAGCATGGTTTCCATGTCAGTCCTAAGGCATGGTATAGGCCCACTGAGGAGGACATATAGTTTATCACTTATTGAAAAGAGGGGAGGATTTTCTTGAGTTCCTTGATTTCCTCAATGGAGTTGCAACTGAGAGTCAACTTGCCTACATTTAGAGATATATTGGACTTGATGCAATTATTCCAACATATTTTCCGGTGCATGGTGGACAACTATAGATTTATTATTTTGGTACGTCGGAGGTTAAGTGCCTCTCATTATTAGTCACCACTATTGAACACTTTAGTAGTGATGGGAAACACATTATTTTCCCTCTTTTGCATTATGTCGATTCTTTGATTCAAGTGCCACACTGTATTAGATGGTCTACCATTTTTTGAGGTAGTTGTGTATGGCTTTAAATAGATATTGTGTGATGATACATGGGAGGGAGACTTTCCCTTCTGCTTCAGAGATTTTTTGTTTATTTTTTGAGAGGTTTATAGAGACGATGCCTACATTTGACCATCACCCTCCTAGGTCGATTATTGAGGTCCAGATGCCCATGTGGGGGAATATGATTCCTAAGAGAGGCCTGTCCGAGTATCTAGCTAGTATTTTTTCTTCCTAGATAGTAGTGCTACTTGCTAGTGAGGATGACCATGTGTTTGTCTCGTTGGTGTTTCCGTACATGTGGATTGATTAGAGACTGTGTCCGAACATCCTCTTCACACTGGCTCAACCTCAAGATAATAGAGGTAATATTAATGTTTTATTTAAATTAATCTAGTTTCATTTTATTGTTTTAATTAACTAGAATAAAATTTATTCTAACATGTTCTTTAACTTGTTTTATTAAATTGTTTAATGAAATTATTTAATTATTGTTGTGTACTATATATATTGTAGACATCGAAACATTCGATGGGGACATGCCTCCTCCCACACTAGATGAAGGAGATGAGGATATGAGTGAGGCCCAAGCGGGTGAAGCACATCCTCAAGGGGCTATGAGAATTCACAGCCATAAGGCTAGTCTATGATTTCAGATGGACAACTATGATATATTGGCCAGAGTTTTGGTTGAGGAGGGATTCTTCCTTGCAAGGGATAAAGATATCAACACAAATCCTAGGTTCGTGGATCGATACAAGGACAGTATTCACAAGATGATGTCTCTTGTGTCATGTCATTAGAGCTAGTAAGCTACTGGTAGCAATGAGGGATGCAAGGCATGTAGTGGTAGATATGTCAGATGAGGGTGTTGATCATGATGATGAGGGTGGTGATTATGATGCTTCTAGTATTACTACCCCATCGGATCAAATCTATAAGTGTGTAGGTGATCCTTCTGGTAGTACATCTCCTCCTTAGTTGCTTGATGATGAGATGCTAGAACTAGAGGATGTGCCTTATGCTTCTCTTGAGAAAGTGGACTAGCCATCTCCTCCTCCACTTCAGAGTTTGATAGACCACATTGATGTAGTAGTTGACCATCCATCGTCTTCTGTTGCAGACTAACCACCTCCTCCTCCACCTCAGAGTTTAACAGACATTGGGGAAGTAGTTGACCATTCATCATCTTCTACTGCAGACCAGGCTCGCACAACTACCTCTATTGTATAAGATATTTGATTGCAATTATTTGACTTTCCTGTATATATCTATATATAAAAAAAATTCATGTTTATGTACTTAATTTATATGTTGGTGTTGATGTGTATATTTTTAGGTCATGTTAGATAGGTTCATTCAATGTGATTACAGATATATGTGTATGTGATAATAGTTAGTTGACATGATATGTATATTAATTTGAGGATGTGTGTGTTTATGATGTTAGATTACAATTTTTTTGTTTTGCTAGATGTGATCATGATCATGATGTCCTATTAGATTATTAGATTTGTGTGCTAGATATTGACGTTTATATGTGTTTGAGGTGTATATAATTAGATGATGGTAGGGAATTTGAATGTGTATCTTAGATGATTTTTATGTTTGTTAGATGATTATCATCATGATGTTTATTTATATGAAATAATATTGATTATATACTTTGTATTGGTGAAGTAATATCAAACTTTTATATATGAAATTGCAAGCAAAATGACTTTAAAAAAATGCAAAGATATTTTTATAAATTACAAATTTTAGTATGGTTGAAACTATGATTGTAAAATTACGATAAATATTTTTCTACTGCTTAGATAGTTCAATTATATTCATTCTAACTTAATTAGTAAAACATTTCAATTCTCAGAAGGAAAAATTAATTAAAGGTAAAATAATTTAGTTAGCTCTTAATAAGGTGAAAATATGTAACTCATTCGATTTTTAATATAAAATATTAATAATAATTCAAAAATACAATTTAACCAATTCAATATTGGATTATAAAACTCAATTTATTGTTAAATTAAAAAAACTTAAGTCATACTTTTTTATAATTAATTTAGATTTAATATAACTAAAAAAATTATATTTTTATAACATTTAATTTATTACTAAAGTTATGAGATTTTCTAGCAATTTAAATTTAATATTTATAGCAACTCTTACCAATTTAAATTAGAAATTTCTCTCTCCAAAGGCGAGGATCAAGAAATGTACATTAAGGCTGGTGAAGTTACTTGTAGTTGGGGATTTGCTCTATTGGAAGTTCTCCCTTAAAGAGGCAAGTGAACTTTTTTCTAGTAATAAAGATATAACATTTTGGCGCTATTTTGGTTCTTTATTTTCTATTGTATTGGTTTAAATTTAACTCTTTTTAATAATAATATGAGTTAAATAATACAAAAATGATACTATATTAGATTTAAACTTTTGACAAATAATATATTTGATTATTTCTTAATGAACAAGTCAAAAGTATTATTTTTTCCACATACTTATCATGAGATAGTCACTAAAATTCATTGTTTCACTTTTCTCCTAGCTAATATTACATCATGTTCACATTGATAAAGACATGTTTGCTTTTAATAATTTACCTATAAATACATAAAAATATATATTTATTTTACATAATCTAAATAGGAAAGAAAAATGCATCACCAAGTCTATTTGAAAGTCAAACAAATGCCTCTCAATCACCAACACGTTATTTAACATTTAATTCTTAGCCATAACATATTTATTAATTCAACTTTTATTGATAATTACGAAGAAAAGTCAAAATTGTTCCATTATCCATGAAGAAAAAATTAAAGCCTCTCATGCATCCATGTAAGCCCATTTGTTTATCTTATGGTCCATAAAAATATGTAATCAACATTTTATATATGCACATGACCTCCTTTTAGTTTACATAATGTTGCAAGCACTGTAATTTAAATATAGTAAACATGACTTTACCTCTCATGTCAAGAATTTAATCTTACATATTAATACACAATTTTTTCATTGTTAAAGACCTCATAGAGTTATCACTGCTTTATATTGATTTTGAACTAAACAAGAAGAAAAAACATTTGAACTAATTAATAAACCAATAAGTATCCGAATCGAGACTAAATATTCAGTGTTATTTCTAAATTCACTATTTTCTTCTCATTTTCCTATTTGAGAAGGATTGTGACCTTGAATCCTTATTGTCATGGATATTGTACATAGTTGTAAATACTTATTTTTAAGTGTAAAAATGTTTCCACTACAATTTGTTTTATAAAAACGTTTGTCAATATTACCAATTATATTATAAAATTCCAACAAGACGAATAAAAACCAATATAATTAGTGAAATAGAGAAAACAAAAACATACAAAAATAGTATAAATGATGAAATAACACAAGTACATATCACTATCCATTGTCATCACCCTGGTTATCTTCCTCGCTTGGCACAATAACAATGTTGTTCTAAAAAATATGTTTTGATCTAGGGTTGTGTTTTAATAAGAATCCCTATCCAATACATATGGGAAGAAAAAAACACCTTGTTGCAGTGTTTTGGGAAAAATTAAGGCTCCCTAGCTTCATGCCACATATTTCTAGAGTTGATAGATATCAACCCACTATCACGATCCTCCTTTACATTATTTTGATAAAAGGTCTCCCACCACTTGCACCTAGAAATAACACATTGGAACAAAGATAAGTCTATTTGAATGATCTCTTATATCTTTCCAACATAACCTAACATCCCCTGCATTAGGTTTTGATTACGGTGGATAACATGAATACATTGGTCGAACTCGACTTCCACTCCACAGTCTTGTATCATGGATCGATCATTGGCATCCTCTGTGCACAAATGATGTCCATATGCCCACATATATGAGAACAAATGCACCTCTAAAAAAGGTTAAAAACCACAGTTTCATGTGCCTAATAACTCGAACATAATAAAAAATATATATATATATATGTTACAATTCAAAGGCACAGTATGAAGTTAAAATTGTACAAAATGATATTATAATTACCTAGTTGTTGCACCCAAGCCCTATGTTTACCACATCCTCTTTAGGACGTGCGTAATGACCATATGCACTATATTTCTCTCTGACTTGATTACCAACCCAATTGTCTAGGCATGCTATTGGCATACTTTCTTTTAAATGAGCAAGATAAGGCATGCTTCTACCATTCAAATTTTTGAATTATTTCCTGTCACTATCCCATTTCCTCCTCTTTAGTTCGTACAATGTGACCCTCGGTTGTGTTGCTTCAATATTGTGAAGGATGAATTTGTTGATGTCTTCAATTTCTAAATTCACTTAGGAAATCAAACCAACATATATATATGTATGAGATAAAATATGCATTAATATGAAGTTCATTGTGAATAGTTATTATGGAGCAATTTGACAAATGATAAGCCTCCGTTTACTCTTTATCATGTGCCCCTTTCCATTCTTTTTTTAGAAGCTCCCCTTATCTTTTGTCTTCACCCCTTTCTTTGGACCTAGAGGCAAGTCAAAGTCTACTTAGCTGAGGAAAATAATGTTGTTTTACAACTTGAAAGAAAAGTTTGGCATGTAAAATGCGTTTTTCTCAACAATATTGAGGTAATTCACCTGCATGATTGATCAAGTCCCTTATATTTTGAGAAATATTGTCACACAATCAACATTAAAAATGGTTAATTTTATGAATGTTAAATATTGACATTGTATAATTATCTTCCACACCAACTACAGGTTATTCAAAGATAAGGTTCTTTCAAGTGATGATATCTTGTTGTGTAGTTGTGAAGAGGCAAAATAGTTGTTGAAAATGTTGGGTGTTGAGTACATTTCATATCATGCATGTCCAAATGATTGTATTCTATATATAGGAGAATATGCAAACAAAGAGAAACGTCTGAAATGTGGGCATGACAGGTACTATAATTAAAAAAAAAGGGTTAATTTTATAGTCCTTCTCATAAGATATTACAGCACATGCCTATAATACCAAGGACTCAAAGAAACTTTTGTTGGAAATAATTAGCTATATTACAGGGATGGCATGCCTCACACATAAGTGAGTCAAGAGTTATGCCAATCCCAACAGATTAAATAGCCATGAAGCATATAAATAATAGATGGCTTGAAAAATTCAAGGATGAAGTATGAAGTCTACAACTCAGCATAGCCATGGGTGGCGTCAACCCATATTCCCTCCAAAACATGAACTATTCTATTTTTCTTGTAGTATTGATCAATAAAAATACCCCCCCATGGTTGTTTGTGAAGAATGAACATCTTATGTTGGGTCTCATAGTCCTTGGTATAAGACAAGTGAAGAATATGGATTTCTACTTACAACCATTGGTAGATGAATTGAAGTAATTATGGGAAGGGATACATGTATCTGATGTATCAAGACCCATCACAACAGAGATGAGTTTTATGTTGTATGGCATATGTTCTTACACCATACATGATTATCCAGGCTTAGTAGTTTTCTTTGGTAAATTCCATTTTTATTTAATTCGTTGTGATTTTTCTAATCTTCATGATCGCTAATTTTCCATCTTGTATATAATAATTTGACAGGTTTTATAACAAAAGGGTATCATGGATATAAGTTTTGTGGGCCTTCTCTAAAGGATATGTGGTCCAACCACCTATAAAAGCTAGTGTATGACTGCTCTAGGGTATTCCTCCCAGAATAACACCCTTATAAATGAGAAACATCTGCTTTCAATGGTAAGATAGATAGAATCGAATGGCCTGCAATAATGACACTCACTGAATGGCCTACAACATGTGAGAGATAGAAGAACAAGGAGTTTGCATAAATTTTCTATTCAAATTGGGAGCCTATGTTTGATGATCTAGAATTATTTGACAACTATGTTGAGAAATTTCCCATTGGGATAAAAATGAAATTTGTCTTTTACGAGCTGCCATATTGGGAGCATACTAAGATTACCCACCTACTAGATCCAATTCATATATTTAAAAATGTTTCATCTTCTTTATGGAGGCATATATCATTGAAAGAAAGTGTCACATTAACTGTTAGAAGAGATCTTATTTCTTCAAAAAAAAAAAAAACGTTGGCCAAGATAAGAAACTATAGGAGTGGTTGGTCCCTCTTGGTCTCTCAAAGAAGGTGATGTCCCATGGATTTTAAAGAAAGGTTATCTTTCTTTGGCAGAGGAAGTTATAATGAGTGTGAGGGTGCCTTCTTTATATGGGTCTTCACTATGGCGTTGCTTCATTATGGAAGACTATTTGTCGGGGTTGATATCACATGACCATTTGAACCTTCCAAGAGTACATATGTCAAAAACATGAATTTTTTTTATTTATTTTATTTTA
>Ga0181465_100899_pt1 | contig 12716 bp, 10 predicted proteins | sample InSIn3gowninarea_FD_119076 | JGI IMG/M metagenome (GOLD analysis project Ga0181465, IMG submission 119076) | Clean room microbial communities from NASA Spacecraft Assembly Facility at Jet Propulsion Laboratory, Pasadena, California, USA -... ... | reverse complement strand
GAGATTGTTTCATATTTAGTGAATTGTTGATTGAGTGATCTTCTATACTTTTTAATCCACTTCTACGGGCCTACCTCCTTTGCATCTATCCTTAGGGAGTTCTTTTATTCGGCTTCTCAACTTATCCCCCCTCCAATTTAAAGTTTTTCCCATATATTTCAATGCCCAACCTTTAAACCATCCTCCTCCAAATTCTTTTAGAAGGATGTCTATTACTCTTTGTTTTCTTGCAAAATACATAAATTTTTTGAAAATAAAATAACAAATTAAATAAAGCATTGCATATATATATATATATTACTTGATGCCTTTTATTTTTTCCAATCAACATCCAATGTGAGATCAATTTGATGAGAAGTGTGTTTTCTCATTGTATCATAAAAAACTTTCCTGAAATTTTTTGATAATATTAGTAAATCAAGATATTCCAAATATAAATATAGAAATATATATTGTTTAAATCAATTCTTACCATTAGTGTCTTTAATAACTACACCATTGACATCCACCTTGATTTCAATATCATTATTACCATTACATATCATAAAATCAACCGGATTCACCAACTCTTGTTCTATAATTACAATACTTATATTAACTTTGTTGAATGTAACATATAATTACTAAAGGATAACTTCGATAAATTTTTTAAATTAATAAATCAAGGTAATTTTACCACATGTTGGTGATGAATCCATCGATGATGATGAAATAGTGCCAATACCAAGCCCAAAAGGTGCATTACTTGATGGTCCAATGCCCATTTATCTATTAATTTCTCTTTTTAATGAATCCCTCTTAATAAATTGTGTGCCCATTTTATAGATTTTGGCCATCATCTTTTTGCTATAGATGAGATAAAAAATAAAGTTAGTTTTTTTTTCGAAATAAATATTATTAAAAAAATATGAACATATCACATTCATAAATAAACTTACAAAACCCTTCTTGGTGGTTTTTTTCTTTGGTGATTTTGGCCTCTTTCCTTTTCCATCGTCTTCCATGACCATCATTAAATAAAGATAATAACAAAAAATGTTATTAGCATACAAAATGTATATAATACACAATATAACTATGTTTAACCCTAACCTAAACTATAACACAACAAAATCGCCATGCAACATGTAGGATAAGAGAACAAAGCGAAAAGAAAAAAAACTATATTAAATACTGGTTGATGAAGATAACATGAATAAGGGTAAACATCACGCTAGTTCTCACACCTTTCGATGTCTATGATTGACTACCTACCTCGATTTAGGTATCATTAATTAATACATACATACCATATTAAAAAAATCCTACCCATGAGTACTGTGTGGGAAATTAGAATATATGACGAAGTATGCTCAGTGAAAAAAAAGAACATCTACCAATGGTTACACTTCACTTTCGTTAAGTTAGCATGTTAGGGTAGCTGACTTGGGGTGGAAACAACATCCTCCTACTCCCTTAGGCGGGGTTTAACTGGAGTTTGGAATTAATTAGAGATGTGATGTTGTGCCAATGGATCATATTGAAAAGATGGTAAACAAAATCAAAATTTTGCCCAAAGTATTATCTCGTATAGATGAAAGGTTGGTTTTTAAATTGGCCTTTTATTTGCCATACTGTAATTGATGAGGATGGATCAAAATTATTGTGACTATTGTTGATGGGTAATGTGAAAATTTATCGTCAAACTTCTAACACTAAAATCTAACCCTGACTCCTAACCCTAACCCTTAATACTAACCCCTAACCCTAACACTAACCCCTAACATTTACCCCTAACTCTTAACACTAACCTTAACTCTTAACACTAACCCCTAACACTAACTCCTAACCCTAACCCCTAACCCTAACACTAACCCCTAACATTTACCCCTAACTCCTAATACTAACCTCTAATCCTAACTTCTAACACTAACCCCTAACATTAACTCCTAACACTAACCCCTAGCACTAACTCCTAACGCTAACCCCTAACCCTAAAACTAACCCCTAATGTTTACCCCTAACTCTTAATACTAACCTCTAACCCTAACTCCTAACACTAACCCCTAACACTAACTCCTAACCCTAACCCTAACACTAACCCCTAATGTTTACCCCTAACTCTTAGCACTGACCTTTAACCCTAACTCCTAACCTTAACCCCTAACACTAACTCTTAACCCTAACACTAACCTCTAACCCTAAAACCCTTAACCCTAACTCCTAACATTTAAATTAAAATGTAAAATTCATAGTAATTAAATTTTAAATTAAAATTAGAAATTAATTGTATTATATTTTAAATTTAAGATTATATTATAATTTCAATTTGAAGGTATTTTAAATTTAAAATTAAATTAATACTAAATTTTAATTGAATATAAATTATATGTTAAATTTAAAGTTTAATTAAATTTTAAGTTAAAATTAAAAATTATAAAAAAATTAGTGACTTGTTATGTATAAATATAGACTTCATGTGATCATTTTTATAAAACAAAAAACAAAATAGGATGAGGTATATGAATTATCGGTATATTGTTTTTTTATAATTTGTTACATTTTTTTCAAATTTGTTTCAATATTTTTAAATTTAACGATTTTTAGTTCAATTAAAATCCTAGGTTAGTTAATTTTTGTTCAAACCTTAGGTTTAATTCAACGTTTATACCATAATTTTTAAAACCCTAGGTTTAATTCAGTGTGTATAACATACATTTTATGATTTTTTCAAACCCTAGGTTTAATTCAGTGTGCATTTTTGAAACCTTAGGTTAGTTTTACGATTTTATTTTATTTTTTGATCAAATTAGAGAGATTTTAAGGGAAACCAACACCCATATAGATCGTCGGATTAAACATGAAGGCCTTGCAAAACTTACAAAACACATTATGTGCTTAACTAAGCACTAAATACATACTGCCATGCTGGCCCAAAATGAAAAGAGTAATAGAAAAAAATGCCAGCTATCATGGACTCATTGACACTTCCCCTTCACAGTCAACCACCTTCATGGCCCACTACATCTAAAAATGTGTTCACCAGCTAAGCTTCCCCCTTGCTTCTCCAACGCCTCCCACACCAGTTGTTGTAACTAGTCAATCTACGTTGAGAGGAAGGCTACCCCACTCATTAGTGCCTCCTTTACCTTGGCAAATTCTTGAGTCAGCTCTCCTCTAGCTCTAAGTGGTTGTGACTTCCTTCCAATCACTTCCTCCTCCTTAGACCCTCCCTCCTCTAAATCGTAATCCAATTTTACCACTCGAGTAGTCTTCCTACCTAAATGTCTATGACCACTAGTTGTATTTTTGTTTCTCTTTCAGCTATCGTTAGGGGTCTCCTCCTTCGCTCGCTTGATTAGTGGAAGAAAATCATCAGGGTCACCTCCCCAACCATTTCAATGCACCATTTCCTTGGCAATTAAGAATAATAAGCCCTAGTGTAAGGCATATTTAGTGCAACCTTCCTGGAAGTCCTTGGTAGCCTTCTTCAACTCTTTGAATAAGAAGAAAGGAATGTTCACTCTCTTTCACCACCTCATTTTGTTGAATATCACCAAGTGGTAGCCCCATAACTAGACCATTTGTGAGTAAAGCATGAGATAGCTCATTACTATGCCAACCACCTTTGCCCACGGAGGAGGAAGGCCTTCTCTCACAATGAAGGTGCCATCCCAGCTGATCTTTTCGTTCAAGCTAAAGAAATCCAACTCGATCCTCTATAGGTGTTTCTCCTCGATTATTTTGAGACCCTCCTTGACTAAACCTAAGATGTCTGCAATGATAGTCGATGAGACTACAAAGGAAAAACATTCGATTGTAACCCTCCCTTCCTCCTAGCTTTTTGCCATTTGGTGGCACACTCCCATGTCATATCCTTTGAACTTCTAGAGAAAGTTCCAATATTCGGCCTTTTTGAGCTCCACCTCCACATCTTCACTCAACAGTAGTTTCGATGGCTCGGGTCGAAGGTCTTTGTGCTCCTCCAACACCTCTGCACTATTGTCTGCCATTAGCGCTAGCACTACATGCATTAGTGTGTCAGCCTTCACCACTAAGAAATGGATACCGTCAAGCCACCTGCCACCTTTTATCAGCTTCAACATTGCTTCCCACCCCATCACAGTCTAATCAACATCATTGCATGCTCGAATTGGCACATCAATGCCTAGATCGCTCCCTTGCATCTTTTGAAATGATCAAGCATAAAAAATAATCATGACCAAGATGCAGCTTCCATCCACCTCAAACCTGGATGAACGTGCGAGGCAAAGGTGGCACATGTGGTACGTCATCTCCTCTGATACCATGGTCATTCCCCTCTTCCTCCCATTAGAATGGATATGATTTTATTTTAAACCTTAGGTTAGTTTGCATTTTTATTTTGAACTCTAGGTTAATTTTATGATTTTTTTTTTCCTAAATACTTATTCCAGTAAAAAAATAAAATAAAATATATATATGAATGTTCTATTTGTATAAAAAAAATTTGTAAATATTTATTGCAAAAATGATTTTGAAAGTAAAAAATTGAATTTAGAGTACTTACATATGAATTTGGCTGTCAATATGACAAATCTGGATTAGATCTTACCAAAAAGGATTAGATGTTGATAGATCTAACCATTTTTATCCTCTTATAGCATGATAAAATCATTTTCTCCTATCCTCATACTCTATTCGAGTGAGAAAATGACTTATGGGGTATGTGGGCTCGATCCTTTTTTACTTTTAACATCTTACTGTTTGATTTGATGCTTTGCTTGATGCTTTTATTGCATCAAGATGAAGCGTCAAGATAATGTGTCAATGTAAGCATAAAGTGTAGCATCACCTAGTGCATAAAATATTAAAAAAAAAAAAGCATTAACATTTTTTAATGTTTGTGGGTTATATACTTTTATTAAAATTAAGGATCAACGGTTTAAATTATGCGATGTTATGTTAATGTTAATGTTAATAATGACGCAATATGATATTATGTTAATCTTAATATTAATAATGATTGAATGCGATATTATTGTTACTTTAATGTTATGTTAATCGATATATAATATTATGTTAGTGTTAATGCAATGTTAATGTTATGTCAATTTTACTAGAATGCAATGGTAATGTTATGTTAATGCTTAGTTAATATAATTAATATTATATTATTGTTAATGCAATATTAATATTACATTCAGTGTTAGTGTTAATGTTAATTCAATGTTAATGTTTGTGCAATGCTAAATGCTAATGTAGTTGTTTTATTTATTAGATGCATATGCCTTTAAAATGAATATGAATGAGTTGGAGGTGATGACCAACCATTTATTATGCTTTTATTGAGTTTCCATCACTATAATTATTGAGTCATAGAGCGGGCTACACTTAGATTTGATCACCAAGGTAGTCTTCTCATAGGATAGGAGTCGTTACTTTCTATTGAATGACTAAAAATAAGGGAGATGAGAGTTGTTTTGGGTGACACTAATGGATTATCAGTCCATTGGCTACATCATTGAGGGTTGATACTCTTGGCAAGACATTAACTACTCACTTGATGTTAATCCTTGCATCCCATTGCACTTCAAGGATATATTTAGTCACCATACCGATACTTAGCCTTAGGAAGCTTTTTATTTGCCATATTGAGCTTGGAGCCTGCGTCAGTTAGACAAGGGTTAGATTGTTGACAGTGGAGGAAGAGTTGTAATGATCACCAATATATCGTTATGTGACTCGTTGGTAAGATATGTTAAACCCAGCTTATAGTTTTACCATCCTACCTTATTTTAATACATGACTAGTATACATTTTAGGAAAATTAAAAACTTTAAAAATTATCTTCACATCGCTCACATTAATAAGATTTAATCAATTTGTGAAGTTATAAGAATGATAATCACATCGCATTGCATGATAAAGTAATTAGGCATATATATTATTTTATGTATATTTGCTAAGATGTAAAAAATATACCCATATTTCCTTCTATATATTTTTAAATATAACTATAAATATTTAGTTTGAATGATATTTATCCCTAAACATTTAACCTTAAACCTTAAATTCTAAATAATTAACCTCAAATCCTAAATAGTACACCCTAAATGTTATTAATTAAATTATATTAATTATACCCTAAATGCTAAACATATATCCCTAAAGATTTTCATGTCCTAAGTACATTTGAATTATCAACAAGAAATTGAATCAAATTTTACATTCATATTCTCAAAAGAAATTCAAAACCACAACACCATGTCAACACTTAGCCTCTTCTAGAAAGCTAAAGTTTTTGCACTCTCATCGTCATTTTTGCATAGAGATTTCATAAAGAGAATAAAAATGAGCCCTAAACCCTATATCTTAAATACACCCTAAACCTTAAACCCTCAATATATGCTAAACTTTAAACCTTAAATATACCCTAAATCTTAAACATTAAACATTTAATCTTAAACCTTAAACTTATAATTTTTAACCCTACACCTTAAATATTTAATCCTAAACCTTAAATATTTAATCCTAAACCTTAAATATTTAACCTTACACCTTAGTAAATATACCATAAAGCCTAAACATTTAACCTTAAATCTTAAAAAATTAACCTCAAATCTTAAATCGTATACCCTAAACGTTATTAATTAAACTATATTAATTATACCCTAAACCCTAAACATTTAACCCTAAATATTTTCATGTCATAAGTACATTTAAATTATCAACAGGAATTGAATCAAATTTTACGTTCATATTTTCACAAGAAATCCGAAACCACAACACCATGTCAACACTTAACCTCTTCTAAATAACCAAAGTTTATGCACTCTCATCGTCATTTTTGCATAGAGATTTCAAAAAGAGAAGAAAAATGAGCCTTAAACCCTATATCCTAAATATACCCTAAACTCTAAACCCTAAATACACCTTAAACCCTAAACCTTAAACACTAAACATTTAATCCTAAACCCTAAACTTATAATTTTTAACCCTACACCTTAAATATTTAACTCTAAACCTTAAATATTTAACCATAAATACTAAATATTTAACCATAAACCCTAAACCTTAGAAAATATACCCTAAACCTTAAACCTTAAATATTTAACCTTAAACCTTAAATCCTAAATAATTAACCTCAAATCCTTAATCGTATATTGTAAACGTTATTAATTAAACCATATTAATTATACCCTAAACCCTAAACATTGAACCCTAAAGATTTTCATATCCTAAGTACATTTGAATTATCAACAGAAAATTGAATCAAATTTTACATTCATATTCTCAAAAGAAATCCAAAACCACAACATCATGTCAATACTTAACCTCTTCTAAAAAGCCAAAGTTTTTGCACTCTCATCGTCAATTTTGCATAGAGATTTTAGAAATAGAAGAAAAATGAGCCCTAAACCCTATATCCTAAATATACCCTAAACCCTATATCCTAAGTATACCCTAATCCCTAAACCCTAAATATACCCTAAACATAAAACATTTAATCCTAAATCCTAAACCTATAATTTTTAACCCTACACCTTATTAAATATACCATAAACCTTAAACATTTAACCTTAAACCTTAAATCCTAAATAATTAACCTCAAATCTTAAATTGTATACCCTAAATGTTATTAATTAAACCATATTAATTATACCTTAAATCCTAAACAGTTAACCCTAGAGATTTTCATGTCTTAAGTACATTTAAGTTATCAACATAAAATTTCAAATTAACATTTAACAACCCACATAGATAATGCAATATCTATACTTGTATATTATACATTATATATATATTTTAAATCATTCCATATGCCCCCTAATAAATATTAAAAATAAAACTTGTGTTATTAAAAATCAATAAATAACATTAAATAGTTACATAGGATCCCTAAATACAGATAAATAAATGGGACAATGTCTCACATGATTCACCTTACGAATCACACCCGCTGATCCAACCTTAAACTATAAACCCTAAACCCTAAATGGTAAAATGTAAAGCCTAAACCCTAAACCCTAAACCTTAAATCCTAAATTGTAAAATGTAAACCCTAAACCCTATACCCTATACCCTAAATTGTAAAATGTAAACCCTAAACCCTATACCCTATACCCTAAATTGTAAAACCTAAACCCTAAACCTTAATCCCTAAACCCTAAACCTTAAAATTCCAAATTACCTTTTAACAACCCACATAGATAATGCAATATTTATACTTGTATATTATACATTATATTCTTTTTAAATCATTACATATGTCTCCCAATAAATATTAAAAATAAAACTTATGTTATAGAAAATCAATAAATAACATTGAATAGTTACATAGGATCTCTGCATATAGATAAATAAATGGGATAATGTCTCACATGATTCACCTTGGGAATCATACTCATTGATCCAACCTTAAACTGTAAACCTTAAAACCTAAACCCTAAATTGTAAAATGTAAAGTCCAAACCCTACTCTCTAAAACCTAAACCCTAAATCCTAATCCCTAAACCTGATTCCCTAAATTGCAAAATATAATCCCTAAATCCTAAGCCATAATCCCTAAACCTTAAACCATAAAATGTAAAATGTAAACCCTAAACCCTAAATTGTAAAACGTAAACCCTAAACCCTGAACCATATACCCTAAATGAAAGAACTAAGAACACACTTAACTCCTAAATGCCCAAGATTATAGAAAGCTCACTCAATCAACAATTCACTAAATATGAAACAATCTCACAAATTAACATAAGATATAAAGTGGTTCCTCTCCTAATGAGAGTACATCCACTAACTAGGATCTTTCTTATTCACAAGATAACTCTCTTACAACATCACCTTCATCTCCTAAACACTATCCTAGAGCATAATTTTACTTCAAAAATTATTGAGTGATCACAAGGAAGGGGTCTTCTATTTATAGGGCAAAATCCTCCCTTGGATCACCCTATTAACCAATGTACAAAGGTATATCATGCTTCACCCTTTTACCCAAGGGGCAAGCTTATGATAAGGAGTGAAGGACAAGTTACACATTATCATATTCACTTAAATACTTAAGGTATCTAAATATGCCTTTAAGTATTAGTGAATTTACAAACAAGAACATTACAAAACCTTACAATAATGCTTTATACATTCCAAAACTAAATTGTAAACCTTAAATCCTAAACCCTAAACCCTAAATTGTAAAACATAAACCCTAAACCTTTAACCATAAACCCTAAACCCTAAACCATAAAATGTAGAGTCTAAACTATAAACCTTAAACCCTAAATCTTAGTCCCTAAACCCTAAACCCTATAATTCCAAATTACCTTTTAACAACCCACATAGATAATGCAATATCTATACTTGTATATTACACATTATATTCTTTTTAAATCATTTTATATTATAAATAAAACTTGTGTTATAAAAAATCAATAAATAACATTGAATAGTTATATAGGATCCCTAAATGCATATAAATAGATGGAACAATGTCTCACATGATTCACCTTGGGAATCATACCTGCTGATCCAACCTTAAATTGTAAACCCTAAACCTTAAACGTTATTAAATATACCCTAAATGCTAATCATTTAAAACTTAAAATTTAAACATTAAATCTTAGTCTTATACATTAAACCTTATATATTATACCTTAAGTCTTAATCTTATACATCATTGCTTAATGTTGAAGCAAGTTATTGATATTATTATCAATATCATCATTGTCTTGGCGATCAATATGTTGAGGGTTAGGACTGACGTTGTGTCATTCGATGATGATCCTATACCACCATTAATTCATGAGAGAAGGATAAATAGTTCATTAACATATGATGAAGACCATGTCAAAGAAGACCATAATCCTATACCACCATTAATTCATGAGAGGAGGACAAATATTTCATCAATAGATGATGAAAATCATGTTGAAGAAGACCATGATCCTATACCACCATTAATTCATGAGAAGAGAATATTTGTATCTTTAGATGATGATGAAGACCTAAAGGTAATTAATTAGCATGCATGATTGATTAATTTGATTCTCAAATTCTCTATGAATTATTATCTTATTTATGTTGATATACTTTATATTAGGTCTGACAAAAATTCTTATTGACCACAATTAAGTCTATAATTGGAAGAGACAAAGTAACGACAAAGTTGTACCAAACATGATGTGCATTTCCAAGAACTGAACCAATGGTTGATAATGCAATACAAGGATTTACTAACCCTATCACTCTTTATTATAGAGCATCTATTGTATGTGGGTGTTCTATATGTAAGGGTTGGAAAAAACATCGAATGAGAGATGTAGAAGTACAATATTATTATATGGTTGAACTACCAAATATAGAGGGAGCATTACCTCCTACGATTTAGAAAAATCCCATTGGTCCAGTTGAACCTATTGGATGTGTTGAACATATTTTAGATAATGTTAGGCAAAAATCAATACCAAAATATGTAGATTCATCGGATAAAGATAAAATAAAATAATTTGCAAGAATAAGAAATGAAGAATGAATTCAATGAGTACTAATAAATGTTAAGCCAATTGAGCTACCAGATGAGAGTGTTGGTGATTTGCAGTTAACACCTAATTATTTACAGTTATACAAGTCTAAATATGACCACAAGGCACATGGTGCATGGCCAATCAGAAAACCTTTTCTAAAAGGTTATGAACAATTCACTTATTATGATAATTCATATACGATCAAACCTTCGGATATTCCTAATGTAGGCATGGGTTTGTTTATATTTTCAAATGTGCGAGTTTGCCACTATATTGAAAAAGAATCGTTGATGCCATTTTATAGGCCAATTTATAATATGAGGGATTGGAGAATGTTAACATAATATTTCTTCAGTATGGCTAAATATGGTATATGTGGAAATGCAACATCAGTAAAAAAAGATTCAAAACATTTGCACATTGATGGTCGATCAAATATTTATGGAAATATCACAAGATATATAAACAACTTCAAAGGCATAGGTAGTCCAGCAAATTATTTTTTTGTAGAATATGCAAATGATAAATATGACTTTATGCCTAGAATGATGAGAAGTTTTGTAGGTTGGTTCCTATTGTAACTCTTAGTCCAGGCAATGAGATCTTAGTGCATTACAATATCAATAAAATATATTACAACACGTAAGAGATGTTTGGATTCAAGAGATCCAAATGTATTTATTAAACCAGGATGAAAGCATCAAGAAAAAGGAGATTGTAGTAGAGATTGAATAATGTCGTACTAGGTGTATTGCAATTATGACTTTAGAGTTATACATTATTTCTTAGTTTGTTGAAGAACCTAAAGGGAGGTTGTTTGTTGATGTTATGTACTTAAAGTTATGTACTTGTTAAAGTTATTGATAAATACTTATTTGATATTTCAAATACTTATTAAAGTTTTTAATTATTTGTAGTAATTAATTTTACAGGCACATCCTAGTACTACAACAAATACACAAGATGAGTCAAATACAATAAGTTATACGCCAACGCTACATTGAAAAATATTAATTGGAAAAAAGGAGGCAACTAAAGAACATATTAAGCAGTGATGCATATGTACAATTCATGACGAATCCAAATCCAACAACGCTTATTAAAATCATGAATTTAGATAGTGAAAATGATGAAAGACAATATAATGCTCATTATCAACAACCAAATGCAATGCATAATTTATTTCAATAAATCTATATAAAAGAAAATGATGCAAATATAGACATGAATGATAATCGTCATAAACATGACAATGTAAACCATGGTGAATTTGAAAATGATAGCATGTACGAGGCTACCAACACACCTTTATATAATGGAGAATCTATTTTCAAGTTGGAAGCGCTCCTGCTTATCATGGATATAAAGGCCAAAAATGGATTGACAAATACAAGTCTCAATGATCTTTTGAAGTATGTACTTTTTAAAAAAATTTAAATCATTTTTGCATATTTATAAGGCATTTCTATTATTTGTTTACTATTTACACAATAATTTTATGGTTTTATTTTATATTATAGGTTGCTAAATTAAAAGTTGCTTCCAAGTGACAATGTCATCCCTTCTTCATGCATAAAAGCATGAAAAATTATGAAGGATGTAGGGGTATCATGTGTTACATATCATGCTTGTATCAATGATTGCATATTATATCGAGGACCATGTGAAAAATTGAATGTATGTCCAAATGTGGTGAAAATAGATACTGTTCTAGAACTGTAGGGAATAATATTCCTCGAAAGATTGTTCATCATCTTTCAATTATCGAGAGGTTCATTAAAATGTATAAGTGTAAGTCACTAGCATAGTATATGGATTGGCATGCAAAAAATAGAAGTGAAGATGGTGTATTACACATTCCTGAAGATTCTAGAGCAATGAAACGTATAGAAAATATGTGGCCTAAAAAATTTCAAGATGAACCGAGAAGTCTCAAGTTTGGTTCATCAATTAATGGTTCAAGGTAGATATCCATATTTTTCACCTGTTGTGATCTAAGTACTAAAAGTGTTAACATTAAATATTCTTTTTTTCAAGGATATCCATGGAGGTATGTTATAATTCACTATAACAATAGGCCACACTAAGTAATTAGATGATTGTATGAAATGTGAATTGACACCATCAATTGCTAAACCAAACTTGAGACTTCTCGGTTCATCTTGAAATTTTTTAGGCCACATATTTTCTATACGTTTCATTGCTCTAGAATCTTCAGGAATGTGTAATACA
>Ga0181465_100897_pt1 | contig 12744 bp, 9 predicted proteins | sample InSIn3gowninarea_FD_119076 | JGI IMG/M metagenome (GOLD analysis project Ga0181465, IMG submission 119076) | Clean room microbial communities from NASA Spacecraft Assembly Facility at Jet Propulsion Laboratory, Pasadena, California, USA -... ... | reverse complement strand
AGGTGACCAGAAGCCTAACGGTACAGACTTCAATATGGTTGGAAGGCAGTTTGCGGTTGGCAGGGCAGATGCTTCTTATTCGTTTACGGATGATATTGCCGGCATAACGGTCGACAAGTTGTATTACCGGTTGCGCATGACAGATAAGGACGGAAATGTTAAGCTATCGAATGTTGTTCTGGTACACCTTAATAAGTCCGAAGCGGTTACCATATATCCTAACCCAACTTCTTCCGTTCTAAATATCAGTATTAGTGTTGCGGTTGCTCAACGGGCAGAAATGGTCTTGTACAATTCAACAGGACAAGCCGTAAAAAGACAGTTGGTTAATCTGCTTCCCGCTTCTCAAACTATTCAGCTGAAAGGTCTTGAAGTTCTTGCAAAGGGACAATACGAGCTGTTTATCAAACTGACCAACGGAAAGACAATAAAGCAAAAAGTAATAGTTTTGCATTGATGTGTGCGTACTATCACTTCCAAAGAGCTCCGAATTACTAGGAGCTCTTTTTGCCCATCATCCGTTCTAATTGGATCATCGTTGCGTCGCACACTTGTACTGTCAACTTTAGTCAGCATTTTTTTTCTGGATTGAACAACCGTGTAGCCGCTTTTTTGCCTCGTAAGTGTTACCATTTGAAAAGGATCCAAACGGAAGCTTGGTTCGGTTTTGGATATGTTAGTAAAAACGTGAGCAAATTATTTTAAATGGTAAGAAGGTTGTTTTTTTTGACACTCGTTTGTTGCGTAATGCCCCGGCTTGGATGGACCCAGAACAAAGTAGTTATACTCCATAGTTTATGGAACAACGAACTGAATAGTTATAATCCAAAGGAATTTCTTGATAAAATAGCAATTGTATTTAAGGAAGTATTGTCCGCAAAACAGTTGGTGCAGGAAGGTGGTAGTTTTAAAGCCACAAGGGGTGAAGCCGGATGGGACAAAAAAGTGCAGGAACAACTTGTGGCAAAGAATGCACGTGCTGATTCTGCATACTTCGTTGCTGTATCAAGTGATTTACGTTTGCCAACCTTTAATCTGGGGAAGTTGCTTTTTAAAAACCCGCCGCGCAGTTCGAAGCTTACGTTCACGTTCCACATCTACGATGGAGCTGGAAGAGAAGTGATGGGTGACACAATCATCAACCGCGGCTGCCTTGTTAAACCATTGGAAGCGGGAAAAGGAAGCAAATTTTTTTATAGCGATTACAAGAGTTTTCTGGAAGACCTCGAATGTCATCTAGCTGTTATTAAAAAGATACTGCAGGAAAAACAGGCAGCGCGAAAACCTAAAACGGTAATGGAAACCTAAATGAAGATGTAGCTGAATAGAATTCGCAAACGTACAAGAGTGCGACGCAACAATGTTTAAAAGGAGAGATGAAGCAAGGCTCAAGGAAGTGCTTTTAATTTTAACAGCCTTTGTATCCTTGTCTTACGTCGTAGATTATTTGCTTTCGTCTTCATCATCCAGCAATTCACGTTCAATTTCTTCCATCTGAACAATGTCCCAGGCTTCGCTTTCACTTAGGGTAATGTTCATTACTTCCAGTAATTCCATTGCTTCAAGCTTCTCTTCAACGGATGGTTGTACTTCACAAATAACAAAGGAGGCGTTGTTCTCGTAAAATTGCTGCTGGAGTTGTGCCAGATCTTCAGCAGCTTTCTCTTCAATGCTTTCAACATCTCCAAGCTTTAGTACCAAGCTACTAATCTGTTGCTGTAGAAATTTCGTAACTAATTGGGAAAGGTCTGCTGCTATATTGTCAGTCAAAATTGCCTCCATCAGCGTTACAACATAAAATTTCTCTTTGGTATCAATTTTGACCTTCATGTTTACGGTTTGATTAACAGGTGTGGATAACGGGGCACCTAAAACCTTCAAAAATATTCGTTATTATTGTATCAACACAATTTAAACTTTATGGATAATAATTTTTCAGCCCAAGTAAAGGAAATCATTTCGTTCAGCAGGGAGGAAGCTCTCAGGCTGGGCAATGATTTTATCGGGACGGAACATTTGCTGCTGGGGTTAATCAGAGAGGGCGAAAATACAGCTATCCGCATTTTAAAAACATTAAATGTAGACCTGTATGAACTTCGGAAAGAGGTTGAACTTGCAGTAAAAGATAAGACAGGAAAGAACATTGCAAACATCAACAGTTTGCCTTTAACAAAGCAGGCTGAAAAAGTAATTCGGGTAACCGTTCTTGAAGCAAAGGCTTTAAAAAGCCCCCTTGTGGAGACTGAACACCTTATGCTTTCAATTTTAAAAAACAAAGAGAATATAGCTACACAAATACTCAACCAGTTTGACGTAGATTATGATGTCTTTAGAAATGAATTGGGAATGGTAAGAAGCAGTGACCCGAGAAGTGAATACACCGAAGACAACGATGATGATTTTGATGAGGACAGGAAAGGTTACTCGCAACAACAACGTTCGAAGCAACAAACCAATCCAAAAAGCAAAACACCGGTATTGGACAATTTTGGACGCGACATCACAAAGCTTGCAGAGAGCGGCTCATTAGATCCGATTGTTGGTCGCGAGAAAGAGATTGAGCGAGTGAGCCAGATCTTAAGTCGACGTAAAAAGAACAATCCAATATTAATTGGTGAACCGGGTGTGGGTAAAACCGCCATTGTTGAAGGTTTGGCTCTAAGAATTGTTCAGCGGAAAGTTAGCCGGGTATTGTTTGACAAACGAGTAATTAGCCTTGACCTTGCAGCACTAGTTGCAGGTACGAAGTACCGCGGTCAGTTCGAAGAAAGGATGAAAGCCATCATGAACGAACTTGAGAAAAATCGCGATGTGATCTTGTTCATAGATGAGATACATACGATCGTTGGTGCCGGTGGTGCCAGCGGATCTTTAGATGCATCGAACATATTTAAGCCGGCTTTGGCAAGAGGCGAACTCCAATGCATTGGCGCTTCTACTTTGGATGAATACCGCCAATACATTGAGAAAGATGGCGCTTTAGACCGTCGATTTCAGAAGGTGATAGTTGATCCGCCAACAGTGGATGAAACAATACAAATACTTACCAACATTCAAAGTAAGTACGAGGATTACCATAGTGTTTCTTACTCAGAAGATGCAATTGAAGCTTGCGTTAAACTTAGTGACAGGTATATGACTGATAGGTTGTTGCCGGACAAAGCGATTGATGTATTGGACGAAGTAGGAGCAAGGGTGCATTTAAAAAACATTAATGTTCCAAAGGAAATACTTGACCTTGAAAAGAAGATAGAGGATATTAAACTTGAGAAAAACAAGGTTGTTAAAAGCCAGCGTTTTGAAGAAGCTGCTGCTTTACGTGATACAGAGAAGAGATTAGGTGAAGCACTGGAAAAAGCGAAAAGTCATTGGGAAGAGGAAAGTAAAAACAAACGTTTCCCTATTGATGAAGAAGCAATTGCCGAAGTGGTGAGTATGATGACAGGAATTCCTGTTAAGCGTATGGTAGAAGCTGAAACTGAAAAGCTTCGCAGAATGGGTGATGACATGAAGGCGATGGTAGTAGGGCAAAAAGACGCCATTGCGAAAGTAACTAAAGCCATTCAGCGTAACCGTGTTGGATTGAAGGATCCTAAAAAGCCTATCGGTACTTTCATTTTCTTAGGACCAACCGGGGTTGGTAAAACAGAGCTTGCCCGTTCACTTGCCAAGTACATGTTTGATAGTGAAGACTCCCTCATCAGGATTGACATGAGTGAATACATGGAGAAGTTTACGGTCAGCCGTTTGGTTGGTGCGCCTCCCGGATATGTTGGATACGAAGAAGGCGGACAGCTTACTGAAAAAGTTAGACGCAAACCGTACAGCGTTATCCTGTTGGATGAAATTGAAAAAGCCCATCCGGATATTTACAACATTCTGTTGCAGGTGTTGGATGACGGTCAGTTAACAGATGGATTAGGTAGAAAGATCGACTTTAAGAATACTTTGATCATCATGACGTCTAATATCGGCGCACGTCAGTTGAAAGAGTTTGGCGATGGTGTTGGTTTTGCTACTGCAACAAGAGTTCAAAACGCTGATGAGAACAATAAGGCTGTAATTGAAAAAGCGCTTAAGCGTACATTTGCTCCTGAATTCTTAAACAGGATTGATGATGTTGTTGTGTTCAATTCACTTTCGAAAGAAAACATTTTTGAGATCATTGATATATTGATGAAAGGCGTAATGAAACGTTTGACTAACCTTGGTTTCAGCCTTGAAATTACGAGTGAAGCAAAAGACTTTATTGCAGAAAAGGGTTACGACAGCCAATTTGGCGCGCGACCTTTACACCGTGCAATTCAAAAGTATCTCGAAGATGAACTCGCGGAAGAAATACTAAGCATGAACGTTAAACAAGGTGATATTTTGATAGGTGATCTTGACAAAGAAAACCAGAAGATCGTTTTCAGTCTGAAAGAAAAAATAGAGGAAAAAGAGGAGACGAAAGCGTAGATGTATTAATTTTAGCTTTTTAGCCATCCACCCTTCGGGTTGGGTGGCTTTTTTGTTTTAGAAAGGTTTTATACCCTTGCCTGGCGTTGCATCTACTTACTGCAGTACAAGAGTGCGACGCAACGAAAGCATCATTGAAAAGCCTCTGTCGGCGCCAAAAATATTCTTCCTGTTTCCTGTATTATACGACCGTTCCGTTTTTACCCCATTGTTTGTAGCCTGTTTTTCAACTAAATGTTACATTTTTGCAACCGGAACTACGGATAAAATATGAAGAAAATTATTATAACAATTGATGGCTATTCATCGTGCGGCAAAAGCACCCTGGCAAAAGCGTTGGCTACAGAACTCAACTACGTTTTTATCGACAGTGGCGCAATGTATCGCGCGATAACTTTATATTTTCTTCGTAACCACGTTGATTGGAATACCGCCGATGCGGTGATTGAAGCCCTGAAAAATGTAACGCTCGAGTTTGTTTACAGTAACGAAACAGGGGTTTGCGAAATGTGGCTGAACGATGAAAACGTCGAATGGCTGATACGCGATATGGTGGTAGCCGAAAACGTGAGCGACGTAGCCGCTGTAAAAGAAGTTCGCGAGTTTGCCGTTGAACAGCAAAGAAAAATAGGCGATGCAAAAGGGATTGTAATGGACGGCAGAGACATTGGCACTACGGTTTTTCCAAACGCCGAGTTGAAAATTTTTCTTACTGCAGATCCGGCTGTGCGTGTTGAACGCCGTTTTAAAGAACTGTCTGCAAAGAACCCTCATATCACCAAAGACGAGGTTAAAAACAACCTCGAAAGCCGGGATTACATTGACAGCCATCGCGAAGTTAGTCCGCTACGCAAAGCCGATGATGCGATCGTAATCAACAATTCGAACCTCACTGCCCACGAGCAGTTAAAGCTTGCTTTAAAACTGGTGCAGGAAAAGTCGGAGGTTAAACAGCCTGGTTAGAAGGATAATTATAGAATGTTTTTTTGAAAACCGGCAATGAGGCATTGCTCAACATCGTTGTGTCACTCACTTGTACAGCAAAACTTAGTCAGCTTTTTACACTCCGTTTTTACACCAAACTTTCGATCATTTCTTCTACTGTTTTATCAACGTTGTAAAATGAAACAAGTTTCCTGATTACTTTTTCAACTACAGCATCAGGGCAACTGGCGCCACTGGTAATTAAAATTTTTACAGGCGTAAGCGAGGGAAGATAATCTACCGTATGCAGGTCATGTTTTGTATGAAAATCATGGTGTAGAATTTCGGTCTTAGACAATATTTTATCAGCCGAATCAATATAGAAGGTAGGAAGTTTTTCCTCGCACAATTCTACCAGGTGCGAGGTATTGCTGCTGTTGTATCCGCCAACTACAATTGCAAGGTCTGCATCAGTCTGAAGTAAACCGTACACAGCACTTTGATTGTCGTTGGTAGCATAACACAAAGTATCGCGCGTGTCAGCAAAACGCTCATCTATATTTTCGGGCGTTAATTGGTAGTATTGTACCATTTGGTTTTTCAGGTAATCGCTGATTGCCTGGGTATCACTTGCCAGCATGGTAGTTTGATTTACTACGCCTATTCTTTGCAAGTCACGTTCTACGTTAAAACCTTCTGAATAGCGACCTGCAAATTCTATGTAAAATTGGTCCGCAGGTTTTTCACCAGTAATATACCTTGCTAGTTCAATGGTTTCCTGCATGTTGTTTACAACTACCGTTGGCGTGTTTGCCGCGCTGTGGCTAAAAGTAGCCCTTGTTTCTTCGTGTGTTGGTTTTCCATGTACAACAATGCTGTAGCCCTTTTTCGCAATTTGCTCACTTCTGTTCCATACTTTCTCTACAAAGGGACAGGTTGTGTCGTACTTTTCAGTTTGTATACCTATTTCATTCAGTTTTGCTTCGATGGAAAGTGTGGTACCAAATGCAGGAATAATTACAACATCGTCCGCGTTTAGCTCTTCAAAATTTACCAAAGGATTCCCTTTCGTGTCTTGTAAAAAACGAACACCTCTTGCTACCAGGTCAGCGTTTACCTGTGGGTTGTGAATCATTTCACTCAGCAAAAAAATGCGCTTTCCTTCATTTTCGTCTAGTGTGCGGAATGCCGTATCTATCGCGTTTTCAACACCATAACAAAAACCAAAATGCCGGGCTAAGTAAAGCTGAACAGGTCCAAAGTCGAGCAGGGTAGGGCTGAAGTCTTTTTTTAGTTTATCCGCTTGTTTTCTTTGCTCTTTAACCGCGCTTATTAAACCACTCCGGTATATATTTGGAACGTTGAACTTTTTCATAACTTTTATAACCCTGCAAATGTACAAAGTGCGGCAGGAATAAGAATGTTAAGCCGGACATAAGTTGGCAGCGGGGCTTTTTTGCCCTTTGTTTTTAACTTCAACCACATCATCTAAAAATCATTCAGCATTCGCAATGGCAACAATTTTTGACACGGTTAAGTGGGCATTGGCAGCAAATATTTACGAAGTAAACTTAAGGCAATATACGAAAGAAGGAACTTTTGCTGCATTTGAAAGGGAGCTCCCGAGGCTGCGGGATATGGGTGTTGAAATACTGTGGTTCATGCCGATACAACCCATAAGCCTCGAGAAAAGACAGGGAACGTTGGGCAGTTATTACGCTTGCAGCAATTACACCACCGTTAACCCTGAATTTGGGACTTTAGAAGACTTTCGTTCACTCGTTCATACAGCGCATATTTTAGGTTTCAAGCTCATCATTGATTGGGTGGCAAACCATACGGGATACGATCATGTGTGGACGAAACAACATCCGGCTTTTTATAAATTGAACGCAGCCGGAAAATTTTACGATGCAAATGGTTGGGAAGATGTGATCGACCTGGATTACAACAATCCGGATCTGCGTACCACGATGATTGAGGCCATGCGCTTTTGGATCGACGAATGTGACATTGACGGCTTTAGATGCGATATGGCACATTTAATTCCACTAGAGTTTTGGAGAGCAGCGCGTGCAGAATTTGACAAACAGAAAGATTTATTTTGGTTAGCCGAAACAGAGGAGCCTCATTATCACGAAGTTTTTGATGCGACCTATGGCTGGAAACTGTTGCACGCAATGGAGGCTGTTTACCGCGGTGAAGGAACCGTACAATCGCTCATAAATGTCTTCGAAGACTATGACCTTCATTTTCCACCGAACGCTATGCGAGCTTTTTTTACCAGTAACCACGACGAAAACTCGCACAGTGGAAGCGAATACGAGCGGTTTGGTGATGGTGCAAAAGCCTTTGCTGTTTTGTGTGCAACATGGAAAAACAGTATTCCGCTTGTTTATAGTGGGCAGGAGATGCCGAATAAAAAAAGGTTGAAATTTTTTGATAAGGATGAAATTGAATGGAAAGGCAACTATTTTCTGCATAACTTCTATAAAACGCTTTTTGCCTTACGCAAAAATTGTCCAGCTCTTTTTGCCGGAAATGTTTCCATCAATACCCGCACGATTGCTACCAACGCGCCGCAAAATATTTTGGCTTTTTTAAGAAAGCTTGATGAAAATGAGGTGTTGATTATTCTAAATTTATCCGCTTCGTCCAGGTTAAAATTTAAGCTGTCAGATGATTTCGCAGGTGGAAAGTTCACAAGTGTTTTCTCCGGAATTGAAGTAGAGATAAATCAGTTTACCAGCTTTGAAATTCAGAAATGGGAATATTTCGTTTATTATAGAACCGTGATTAATGGATTGTATGGATTAGACAGAATTAAAGAACTGTAATTTTTACCTGGTGAGATTAATCTTTTATAGCCGTAGTTTTTTTGTTTACCAGCTTCCGCACTCCATTCAGCATCGTTGTGTCACTCACTTGTACTTTTTGCAGCCTTATTCGACGGCTTGTATTCAGATTTCGAAAGCACTGTAAGCGCCCCCAGTATTCATTCGCTTCATTGCTGCCTATAGATCAAACGGTACAAGGGTGCGACGCAATTACGAACGATAAAAGATATACAGCCTGGTACAAAAAGAACTTTTCTGCCTACCTCCACCTTAAGCTTGTAAAATGTATTGTTGGCAGCTGGTAAGCGAACTAAAGATAATTTTGATAAATGTTGTTAAACGCTTATTCTATTATTATAACGCTCGGCTGGGTTGTTACAACGGTTTACGTATTACTCATGTCCCGCAAAATTATTTACCTGAAAGATGTTGCAATTACACCTTCGCTGCCCGAACCTTCCGTGGCCATTATCATTGCTGTAAAAGATGAAGAGGCGGAAGTTGAAACCGCGTTGAACAGTGTACTAAAACTGGATTACAGTAATTGTAAGATTATTGTAATCAATGACCGTTCAACAGATCGTACGCCTCAAATTCTACAACGGATCGCAGAGGCAAATCCGGCTCTTTCAATCATCACGATAAAAGATCTGCCGCAAGGATGGCTGGGTAAAAATCATGCGCTGTACCAGGGGTATCTTGCTTCTTCGCAGGAGTGGCTGCTTTTTACCGACGCCGATATTATGTATAACCCAAAAGCTTTGAAGAAAGCAATACATTATGCACTTACAAATAAACTGGACCATCTGGCAGCCCTGCCTGAAATTACTTCACGATCTTCTTTATTCGTTAGTGTAATGAACACTTTTGCCATTTTATTGGAAACGCGCTTGCAAAGCTGGAACGTATCAAAACCGCGGTCAAAAGCATCGATAGGAATTGGAGCATTTAACCTGGTAAAACGAACGGCATATGAAAAAGCCGGCACGCATACAGTAATATCGCTACGCCCCGACGATGACCTTAAACTGGGAGAAAGGATAAAACATGCGGGGTTGCGGCAAAATGTAGTTTACGGTGAAAAAGAGATTTCGTTACAATGGTATACGAGCCTTCAAGAGTTTGTTAATGGGCTAATGAAAAATACCTTTTCCGTTTCCAATTACAACTTATTGCTTGCCTTTGCTTCTGCTATTGGGATTCTTTTGGCAGTTGTGTTACCTATTCCGGTATTATTGTTCCAGGGACAAAACGGGATTTCGTTGGCTAGTGTCATAATTGTGTTCCAGGTATTACTAATGCTTTATAAAAGGGGCATCCATGGCAAATGGTGGCATGTGTTGATGATTCCTTTTGCCGGACTGGTTCTTATGTACATTATTATAAAATCAGCGATTCTTACCCTGCAGCAAGGCGGCATCTACTGGCGCAACAGTTTTTATTCGTTGGAAGAGTTGAAGAAGCAGCGGTAGAATTAGAGGCTTGTATGACGATAAATAAACCAGCACTTTACAAAATCATGTAAAGTGCCAGTCAAATGTTCCGTTGCTTTTATGATCTATTATACTCTTACTCTTCCGTCACTTTAAACGTGATGTACTGCATTGCCTGGTAGGTTATCTTTTGACTGTTTTGTATTGCGGGTTCCCACTTTGGACCGTTTTTGATCACTTTTACAGCTTCGGGTCCACAAGCCGGGCAGGCTTTTGGTACTTCGATTGCCTTAACGTTACTGATGTTGCCCTCTTTATCTACAACAAATTGAACTTTCACTAAATAATCTCCCATCGCCGCTCCGTCTTCAACTGCTGCGTTTGCATTAAGTGTGCGCTCAAGGTATTTTTTCCATGCGGGTAATCCTCCCGGAAACATGGCTTCCTTTTCAATTCTGATGAATTCTTTTTCGAAGGCTTCTGTTTTTGTTTTTGGTGCTTCTACGGCGCCGGTTGTGTGTTCAACAGGTGGAGCAACAAAATCTGCTTCTTTAATTCCGTCCTGCGTGATAAGTCCGATTTTGGCGTTCTCTGCTGCTTCGACCGGAGGAAGCGGATCTTCGACTTGTTCATCTGGCAGTATTCGCGGCGGAGTAATTTTTATAGATTGAACTCTTTGCTGTTCCACTTTCGGTGGTTTTACCGGTATCGGTTCGGGCGTTTTCTCTTTTGGAAGATCAACAAGTTTTGTATCAATGATGGGGATAGTATGTTTTATCTTGTCGTGATCATTTGCGAAGATGCGTGTTAGAAAAAACAGCACACAAATGGAAGCCATACCCAGCATTGCCCAATTCATTCTGCTATTATATGTTTTTCGCAGTTCGTAAGCGCCGTACTCTTTATTCTTTCCTTCGAAGAGAATGTCAAGCAGACTTGCATTTATTATTTTATCTGGATTCATGATGTTTGTTTTAAAAAGTAATGTTGAAATGTTTTCGATGCAAAATAATTGCACGATCAATGTTATTGAGCTGAAACAAGTGAGTAAAGATTGGTGTCGTGCGAGGACAGCGAAGGAGGACGAAGCAACCTGCTTTTACACTACGAATGCCTGGAGCAAACTGCTTCGTCGTGCCTCCACTTCAATGACGGGCTTTTGCTAATCGACACGAATGTTAGATGTATAATGAGTAGAAATAAAACGAGCAGCTAATTCATTTTAAACTACAATTGTTCTCCTCATGAGGGAGTTTAATGAACGGAAACAATGACCCTAAACCGGGAAGGTTCTGCGGATGTCCTTTTTAAAAATGACGTGTAACTTCTTCTGTTATTGAGACACCGTTTTTCATCGTTTCCATAAAAATTGCAACGTTCTTTTTAACAGTTTTTTCCAGTACATACCAGGCGGCTGCGTGTTGCTATTCTGTACAAGAGTGCGACGCAACGGCTGCTGCATTTATTTTCTTCCGCTGGCTACAAAGTCGTTCTCAATAATTATAGAAAGTCATAAATACAAAGAACAGGTTGTTTCGCTCATACAACGGCGGCAAAATCGAACATTTCCTTTAACGCCACCTTTACAGTTTTCTCCAAAATGTCTACAGAATGCCATGGTAAGATTGCATTGTAAATAAATAATAACAAACAAAAAATAAAGTAAAACCATGACAGCAAAAGGATTTTTCGGCGTAGCATTGGTAAGCGCCGCAACAGCATTGGGAAGCGTTTGGGGATATGGTGAATACCAGCAACACCAACAATTAACATCGAACCGAACAGAGTCTTCCAACATATTTAAACAAGCTGCTTATGCAGAAGGCGAAGTAGCTGGTCCGGTAGATTTTGAAAAAGCCGCTACAAAAGCAGCTCCGGCGGTTGTTCACATCAGGGTGAGCAGTAAGCCAAAACAGGTTTCGCAACAGCAAATGCCCGATTTAAAAGGTTCGCCGTTCGAAGATTTTTTCGGCGACATGTTTGGACAACGCGGACAATCTGCTCCGGCTCCACAACGTAAAGGTTCGGGCAGTGGTGTAAGCATTAGCGCCGATGGTTATATCGTAACCAACAACCATGTAGTAGCTGGGTCAGACGAGATAACTGTGACACTTGAAAATAAAAAAGATTACAAAGCGAAATTGGTGGGTAAAGACCCTAGTACCGATCTTGCCGTTATTAAAATTGAGGCGAAAGGTTTGCCATTTCTAACTTTCGCTAACTCTGATAATGTTCGGTTAGGACAATGGGTACTGGCAATTGGTTACCCTTTAAACCTTGAGACTACAGTTACATCAGGTATCGTTAGCGCAAAGTCTAGAAGCCTTGGAATTAACAGTCGCCAGAGCAGCACGCCGATTGAAGCATTTATACAAACCGACGCAGCTGTAAACCCCGGTAACAGTGGTGGAGCATTGGTGAATACGAATGGCGATGTTATTGGTATCAACAGTGCGATTGCTTCTCCAACAGGTTCGTATGCCGGTTATTCTTATGCCATTCCTTCGAATTTGGTGAAGAAAGTAGTTGCTGACATCGTTGAGTTTGGCAGCGCTAAAAGAGCTTACCTGGGTGTAATGTTCGGCAACGATAAAATGACTGAAGAGCAACGTAAAGAGGCGAACGTTCTGGAAGGTGACGGCGTATATGTGATGGACGTAGCCAAAGGTAGTGCTGCTGAACAGGCAGGCTTGCAAAAGGGCGACTTTATTACAAAAGTAAATGGCGCGCCTGTTAGCACAGGTACTGAAATGGTGGAAAAAGTTGCGTCTCTTCGTCCCGGCGATAATATTGCCCTGACTTATACACGCAATGGTGCAGAAAAAACAGGTAACGGAACCTTGAAAGGAGAAACAGGTGTGTATGTAAGTGTAAAAGAGCAGGTGGTAGAAAAACTAGGAGCTTCTTTCGAAAACCTTGATAAAAGCAAAGCTGCTCAATTGAACCTTAGTTCGGGTGTGGTGGTAAAAGTGTTCATTACACTAACGAATAAAGAAGATCGTGAAGTAATTTCAGGCAGGGCTGCCAGATGGTCCAGTTTATTTGTAAGTGCATAATGTATTGCTTTCTTCAAAGCTTTTGGGTTATACATA
>Ga0181465_100896_pt1 | contig 12761 bp, 13 predicted proteins | sample InSIn3gowninarea_FD_119076 | JGI IMG/M metagenome (GOLD analysis project Ga0181465, IMG submission 119076) | Clean room microbial communities from NASA Spacecraft Assembly Facility at Jet Propulsion Laboratory, Pasadena, California, USA -... ... | reverse complement strand
CGCCGCCTCTTATCATTGTCATCTCTATCTCTCCTCTCGCGAACGGGACAGTCGGGACGATATTAGTAGAAGAGATGGTGATCGCGGAGATGATCGGCGGCGCGAGAGGAGAGATAGAGATGACAATGATAAGAGGCGGCGGCGAGACGATGATGCGGGAAATGTAGCACGGAAAGATGTAGGGACGATACTCGCACCATCTACGACGACAGCGACGGAGACGAAGACGAAGACAGCACCCCCACCACCACCACAACATCAACAAACAGCAGACGACCTATCTATCGCATCCAAATTCGGTCCTTCCTTTTCCTCCAACGCAACCACGACCACTTCTCACAAACCCTCCTCCAACACCACCTCCTCCTCCACATTCTCCTCGTCCTCCTCCACCACCACGACCTCTCGCGCTCTCGCTCCCACAGCAACAGGTCCAATGATCATTATCAAAATAAACGACCGTCTCGGCACAACGACAAAAGTCCCTTGTCTAGCCTCCGACAGCATCGGCGATCTGAAGAAACTCGTCGCCATGCGCATCGGCCGCAAACCGCATGAGATTATGCTGAAGAGGCAGAGCGAGCGGCCGTTTAAGGACTTCTTGACGTTGAGCGATTATGGCGTTAGTGATGGCGTGCAGTTGGATTTGGAAATTGATACGGGTGGGTAGATTGGAAGGGTGCTGGTGGTTCGTTGTTGGGTGCTGGGTGTTGGAGGGAAAGAGCAGGATATGGCGTGTGGTATGACATGTAATTGGGCGTATGGCTTGTAGCTCGAACAGATGCAACCTAGCACTCCGCTCTTGCAGTCGCTTAAAGGGCGGAAGAGGATTGGCGACAGGGACTACAAGTCTAAGCTGCAAACAACTCAAATCTAGCCATTCTCATCCTCAACATCAAGAAATCAGGAAAATCAGGACCAGAAACAGAAACATCAATAGCGTAGACGTTGTCTCACTCGCCAGCAAGGCCTCTACCTTAAACTCAGCATCGCATAAGTAGCGGTCCAAAAAGCACGGGTAAAGCAGAGCTGGCCGTTCTTCAAGCTACAGGAGGATTCAGCATACGAAGCAGACACACAGTAGGCTAGCACGTCGAAACAGATCTAATTCTCATCCGCCTTCATCCAGTCCCTCTTTATTTGCAGTTCCACAAGCCATAGTGAACTCACTTAGCACCCCAACACTTCTCTTAATATCGCAATTAAGAGCGACAGGGTATAGGGTAGTCCACTTCGAATATGCATGGGTTATGCTTTTGGCTTGAGCTTCATTATAGCTCCACGTTGCACGCGCGTGAAATGTTGCAAACTGTAGAGGTGAAGACCAGGGTATACGAGCGGACCTTAGAGACACCAAATATGTGACTCGTCCTTGAGTGGAGGAATAATAGTCGTGGTGCAGACAGTCCCACGAAGTAATTTTTTGTGGTGGCAAGCAAGTGGTGCAATCTAGCACTTTACTGAAAGGCTTAGTGAGTAGCGGCTTACACCAAGAGTTTGTGAATCGATTTCATGATTCATCTACAAAAACCCCCGTTGCGCCTGTTTATCCTTTCTTGTTCTGCCTAGTTCATTACACTGTCATACCTCAATCTTTGCTATCAGTACCAGCTCAAAATACGCTGATGTAGTTGCCTATCCGATCTTTTTGGTTTTGTGCTATGCACTCGGCGATCCATGTGACGTTTCTGATTTCCTGCAAGTAGAGAGTTAGCATATTGTATTTCGACGGTAGGACATTTCAGGGATCTCAAAAAATCTTACCTGTTCCTTCAACTTGATCCACGCATATGCGACTGCATGCGTGAATTGCCTCGTAAACGCGATCTTGCTCAACTCCATCTCCTTTTGATAAAACAAATCCTCCAGACTCCTGCCTTCGTTGCCGCTTCCTCCCGCCATGTTGCCAACACCACCTCCGCTACTGCTTGATCCACCTCCGCTCATACCGGCTTGGTCGAACATTGTCTTGTAATCGTGCACACCATCGATTGCAATACGCACGCCTTCGATATCATCTGCTCGACTTAGCATGTACGTGCCTTCCGGGTACAATCTTCCAAAGTTAGGATACAGCTTCTTCCTCTCCGCCTTACTGAGTTCCGTGCCAAACGAGTTGAGCGTGATATTGATGCTTCTTCGATCTGCTTCAAAGCCAAGAACTTCCGTCATAACCTCTGCAGTCGGCGTTCCTGCCACATCCGGATCCGTGTTTACCCACTGGTGAAACTCCTCCAGGTAGTTCTTGTACAATGTATTCCTCACAATCTCAATATTCAGCTCATCCAGATCCTGGTGACTCAAGTGACCCTTGAAGTACGCTGCTAGTGGCGTCTCGATCAGGACGCTGTTGTACAATTCTTCAATGTTTGTGGCGACGCAGAGCACGGGCATCGTTTCGAACCAGCCTAGAGGATGGCATCGTTCGAGAAGCTCGCGGGTGTCGCGCTCGTGGAGAGTACCGGTGATGAGTAGGGCCACGTTGTCGATCATGTAGCTGTGGGTGAGGAAGTCGAGGAATTTGGCGAGGGAGCCGATAGCGTTGGCGCGCAGATAGCGGAATTCTGAGACGAGCTTTTCGGTGGTCTTGGTGGCGAGGGCGGAGGTGGAAGGGTTTGGAGGGAGGGTGGAGAGGATGTCGCCGTAGGATGGGTTGAGTTGGAGTTTCACATCTTAAAGCAGAAGTAATTAGCACGGTGTCCTGGAAGCGTGAAGTTTAGATATGGCGGAAGTAGATGAATGCTTACCATCGATTGTTTCGCATTGGGCTAGGTTGGAGTATGCTTGACTAGTGAGAAGAGAGTTGCGATAACCACGCACGATGCCTTCGAGATAACCAGCGTGAACATTGTAGAACAGTCCCTCCATCTTGAAAGGCAGTAGTATTCGAGCGAGAAAAGGTAATAAATCGATATCGAGAAGGTTGAAGTGTTATCACTGCTGCTGCTGACGTCCGCCGTAAGTGGTCCGAGCTTAGACCCTTGCCAGAACTGCTTCACGAAACTTTTCTGCAAAAAGAACAATTATTCCGGCTACGACAACGACGACCATATCACCTTCACTTCTTGCCCTATACACTAGCGCCAATCTAGGGCGCCTCCTACCATCATGACCCTCTTCGTGCTCGCCGAGACTAGCGCTGGTTATGCCTTGTTTAAGGCGAAAGACAAGAAGCTTCTTAAGCGTGATGATCTCGATGAGGCTACAAGCACGGCGGAGGGAACCTGCAGCTTGTTGAAGATGAAGGAGTTTGCAAAATTCGACAGCGCTGCGACAGCTTTGGAGGAAATGGCTGGTTTGGTGGAAGGAAAAGTCACACCCATGCTCTCGAAGCTGCTGGACTCAATCAAAGATGAGAAGAAAGCTACGCTTGCTGTGGCTGATCCTAAGCTTGGTGGGTACATAGGAAGGTGTTGAATTATGACCAATTGGCTAATGCGTATCAAGGAACCGCCATTGCAAAAATCCCTGGACTCTCTATCACACCAATCGCAGACTCCACAACCTCAGATATCTACCGTGCCATTCGCAGTCATCTTCCTTCGCTAGTACCTGGACTTCTAGACGCTGATATGGCGACAATGTCATTGGGTCTATCACACTCCATTTCGCGACACAAGCTCAAGTTCTCCCCAGACAAGGTAGACACTATGATCATTCAAGCCATTGCCCTCCTCGACGACCTCGATAAAGAACTCAACACATACGCCATGAGAGTGAAAGAATGGTACGGCTGGCACTTCCCTGAGATGGCCAAGATTATCAACGACAACCTCGCCTACGCCAAAGTCATTCTCCTCATGGGCTTCCGCTCAAACGCAAGCAACACCGACCTCTCATCCGTCCTACCCGAAGAAATCGAAGGTGCCATCAAAGCAGCTGCTGAAATCTCAATGGGAACGGACGTTACAGATGAAGATCTAGACAACATTCGCGCGTTAGCAGAACAAGTGGTGGATTTCACTGAATATCGTGCACAACTATCCGGCTACTTAGCTACTCGTATGCAAGCGATTGCACCAAACTTGACAGCACTCGTAGGCGATCTTGTCGGCGCACGTCTGATTGCCCACGCCGGCAGTCTCATCAAGCTTGCCAAATCTCCTGCTTCCACTATCCAGATTCTCGGCGCAGAAAAGGCTCTTTTCCGTGCTCTCAAGACAAAGCACGACACACCCAAGTACGGTCTTATCTACCACGCCTCGTTAGTCGGACAAGCGACTGGCAAGAACAAGGGAAAGATTGCTCGTATGCTTGCGACGAAAACGGCACTCGGTCTGCGTGTCGACTCGCTTGCTGATTGGGGTCTCGATGGTGAGGGTGCACAAGTCGAGCCCACAGATGAGGAGAAGGCGTCCCTCGGAAACACGAACAGAATCAAGATTGAGAGGAGATTACGCAGTCTGGAAGGCAAGCCTTTGGGTCCTCGAAATGGTGTCGCTATTGGCCCAGGCGGACAGATGACACAACCGCCCAAGTGGGAGCTCAAGGAGGCGAGAAAGTACAACCCTGATGCTGATGGCATCTCGGCTGATGCGCCTGCTGCTGCTGCTGATGACGATGATGACGTCCCAATGATTGATGCTAAGCCATCCAAGAAGCTCATTCAAGAAGTGAATGGCGACGACGACGACGACAGTGACGAAGATGTCGATGAAACGACAGTTTCCAAGGCAGACGAGGACGCCACGTCGAAAGCAGCACGAAAAGCTGCAAAAGAGGCGAGAAAGGTCGAGAAGGCTGCTAAGAAGGCTGCAAAGGCGGAAAAGAAGGAGAAGAGGAAGAGCACGAATGGTGAAGACGTTAAGGAGAAGAAGGCCAAGAGTGAACCCAACGGTGAAACTGCTGACGGCAGTAGCAAGAAGAGAAAACGATCGGGTGATGATGATGAGAAGGCGGACAAGAAGGAGAAGAAGAAGAAGTCGAAGAAGTAGGTGTAAGGCTGCTTTCTTCTGATGTCTCTTCTTTGTCAATATCTTTCGTCATCTTTTGTCATGTCGGGCTGGCGTTATCTCTTGAGTCGGTGGGTGTGAATAGATGGTGTTTAATGTGAAGGTATGGGATCAACGTGTGGAGTGTATTGGATGTGTATACATTTGCACTATACTATCTTGACATAGGATAGTCTGGCTCTGTCGCCGAAAACTAGATTCGCTGTCATGTAATCATATATCATGAAATGATTTGACATAATCCTTGTTCTGTCTACTCTATCGCGATGGTGTGGTGATTCGTGCAGCGTCAGTCATATCCTATGCAGCATCCGAGCCTCTTTTGGCAATAAACATCATGTTGTATCTAAACCTATATCACAACACGACTTTGTCACTCTTCTGCTTCTCTTTTGCAAGCTCCCTCTCTCGTGTGTATGCTCACCTTGACTTCACATTCAGTCACCAATGACTGAATTCCCGAGGGGCGAGAAGCGCGGTCGAGCTCGCTCAACTGTTATAGTGAGCTTGTGCTCGAATGAACCAACGGCCTAGTGCACGTACGTCGTCGTGGACTAAATTGACCGCATTGACCACATTGTCGATGCTACGTTGTCGGCGGCGTACTCCTCAAAGACAGTCCTTTTATCAAAACGTATATCGTGTCCAACGTAGGCGTCTCAATTCCAGCTTCCCTCGCAATCCTCACTACATTACCAACAATCGGCTCAACCTGATCACGCAACTCGTAAGCAAATTCGATCATGCCAATTACTCAAAATGAAACATACCTCCATCGTACCATGCCGTCCTTCCCTCACATCCGTCAACATACTCGGCTCCTTGCCCTCTCCCCCCTTCTTCTCCCGCCCTACCGCCCTACTCAATTGCCACTCTGCCGTCTCTTCCGTAATCCCTGCATACCCTTTTGCCCTCGCCACTCTCACCACCTCCAGCATTGCTCTCCGCACAATCGTCAGCGCTTCTGCCGAAGTCCGCAGGAAACCCGCGTCGCTGCATTGACTCAACGCGCAAATGGGGTTCCAGGCGGCATTGGTGATTAGTTTCGTCCAGCGCCGTTCTTGAATGTCCGAATAGATTTTTATGGTGCCACCACCTGCTGTGAAGACTTTTGCGAATGTTTCGAGTTGACTTTGTGCTTGTATTTGTGTTTGTGTTTGTGTAGCTGTAGCTGTACCATTTGAAGCAGAAGTAGAAGTAGAAGAAGAAGGAGAAGGAGAAGGAGAAGGAAACAATCCCACCTCCAACATCTCAAGCTCCCCATGCACCACAAACCCCTGCCTGACCTGCGTAACAGGCAAATACACCACGCCGCTAATCACCGTATTCTCCGGAAACGCAGCAGCATACTCGGCCTCAATCCCAATCCCATTCTGACACAGCACAATCGCCGTCTCCGAACCCACCGCCGGCCGTATCAGTTCCGCTGCAGATGGCGAAAGCCCGATGGACGCCTTGCTGCACACGACGATGTAGTCGTAGGGACCGTATTTGGTGGCGTCGGCTGTAGAGGAGACGATGTTGGGATGCGTGGTGTGTGGCCCGCCCCAGACTTGTGAGGTTAGTGTGAAGCCGTGGGATTGCGCGTGGGAGAAGTTGGAACGACAGACTGCGGTTGTGTGGGCACCGCCGCGGTGAAGGAGGTGCAGGTAGGTGATACCTACGCCACCGGCGCCGAAGAGGAGGATATTTGGCATGGGTGTAGTAATTGTGTTTTGTTCTTAGAGGAGAGAGTTGATTGTTTTTTTGCGTAGAATCACAATTTGCTTGAATAGCAGACACACATACGATGTTACTGTCTTTGCCTGCTTATCGCCTGAGTGTGTGACAGGTAGCAATAGTCTGAAGAATGGAAGAGAGAAGAGGTTACTGTTGGTGATAAGAGTGCCTTACTCTTGTGATTACTGATCGACAAGAATGTATCACTCTTGTTTCATCACCCAGCAATGTCCATATTCACCAACTGTCTGGTGCTTGGGTGACAATGAAGGTGAGTTGTTCCATGCGATCAAAGGCTGCGTATTGTGAAACTGCTCGAGGTGCTTCGAGAATTCCTTAAAGGCCAGGCGAAACTCTGCCAGAAAAATCAATTCTGCAAATTCATATCTTCTCTACGTGAATTGTTTCGTGCTCGTGTTCCATTTCAAGACTGAAGTCAAGAACATCTGTTCCCGACGTGCTGGATGCAACATCGCACAATTGACCTCTCTTCCCTTCGACACCCACTTCATCCACGCTCTTCGCACTCCACACTCCAGGTCACCACCCTCCACAGCATCATCAAATCTAACAAAATCTCCTCACAGATACTAGAAACCCAAAACGCCGTCCTCTCCAACTACGAAGTCCTGACGCACCTCAACGACCTTCAAGCCAGATACAAGGACCATCCAGATTACAAGCACCGAACGATCAAGGATTTCAAAGGAGATAACAAGCAAGTAGTTGGCAAGCTAAATGGATTGAGATTGGTGGTTGGTGATGTAAGTGACTTGTCTGGCTTTTTTGTGATCGCGGTGCCATGTCTGCTTCTGTTTTCTGTGTGTTTGTTGAAAGAGAGAAGGCAGTAACGGATTGGAATTCATGTTGGGAAAAGCTAGGAAGTGCTTAAGATCTTACTGTCAAACAACCGAACATTATCTGCCTGGCGATCCATCACGCTCAGGGATATCAATTACGCTCCCCATTCCCGCATCTATCCCTCCTACCACCTCCGACACAAAACTCCGCCAGAACCATACATATCCACCCATCCATCAAACTAACATACACCCCCCCAAACAAACCAGACCCTCCGCTACCTCAACAGCCCTCCCTCCTGCCTAACACAACCAAACTCAACCTACTCCTCCGACTCCTTCCGCGACCTCATGACCCGCCTCTCAAAGTACAATCTCACCAAATCAGAAGTCCTTATGATCTTCAACTTGCGCCCGAAGGACGCAATGGCGCTGGATGTCATTGTGGAGGAGGCGGACGATCGGTTTACGGAGGAGCAGCAGGAGGAGATTCTGGCGGCGGTTGGGGATGTGTTGGGGAGGAGTGAGGAGGAGGAGGAGGAGGAGGAGCAAGCTGAGGAGGCGTGAGAGGGGTGATGAACTGAAGTGGATGTTTTGTGTCATAGAGACATATCGACAGTTGCCTGGAATATCGTGGACAGTAGGCACTGCCTCGGTATCTATGATAGCGATGATATGAGAATGCTTGAGGAGCTAGATGAAGATGCTGCAAAGGCACGTATCGACAACAGTAGAGCGCGAAACAAAGCGCGCGAATGATACGACACAGCGACGAGTGATGGCAAAACAAAGCGAAAACTACAACATCCATGCAAGGGAGCTTTACAATGGCTGGAATGAACGCTGGAAGGAGACGAAGGACTAGCAATTGGCATGTACGATGCGATGAAAGGCTCTACAAACACCGCCCACATCAGAGGAAGGCGATTCGAGAGAGAGATATTACGTTATTGGCATTAGCCTTCGCTTATAGAGAAGGGCATTGAATGTTGTTTCACCTTGTGCCCTCCCATTTTAATTTCCACTTTCGAAATGCACCTTCAAAGTGGCGCAACGCTCACATCTCCTTTGATAGCGCCACCAGAGCAATTCACTTGAAGTAGTAGTAATCACCTCATCAAGATCCAAGAGCATTCTGCGTGGCTGTAATTGCTGCCACAACCGGAAACGTCAAGATCGGCGAAATAATGTATGACAACTGTTGACAACTATCAGCACTGTCTTACAATACTCTTTTCTGGTTCCAAAGACAATGATGACTCACAGTCAAGAACTTCGCAATACTCATCTTCTCCTTATCATCAGACCCAGTCACGTCCGCCAATGCAGTCAACTTCAGTGCTGGTGGACCGACAGGCATCAGCATCATGGCGAACCATAAGATCGGGTCTTCGGAGAGCACTGATGTGTTTTTGGCTAGTGCCCAGATGACGGAGATGCTTATGCTGTTAAGAAGCGCCTGTGTTAGTGAAGGCGCGACTGTAATGTCGGGTTACATGAACGTACGCTGGCCAAATTGCGAAGCGGATCAATGTGATTATGATCATGGGTTTCCAGGGGAGGGGACCACTGTGTGCCTGTCAGTGGTTATACTTGGAAATTATGGAGCCACAGACCTCTCCTCTCCCGCCTTCATGTTGTAGAGAGCTGCTCATCGTCAGTATTCACAATAGATGCTTGTCATGTAAGATCGAGGCATACCTGCTCTCAGCTTGACACCAACCACCACGACTTGCAACGCGGTGAACAATTCCCCAATATTCTCGATACTTTTAGTCAGCCACGCATTCAGATATCCTCCTTTGAAGGTGTCTTCGAAGAAAGCTGTCTGCAAAACCGGCACAAGACCCACAATCACACCACCAATAGCACCGACTAAAGGAGGCGATACGAAGGCCGATGCTTCAGCGAGGACAGATTGCACGAACGAGGGCAGCTTCTCCCAGATTTGCCTGCCGAAGTGAGTCAGCTTTCTCTGAATACTGACATCGAACCGCACAACTTTGTTGGGCAGTAAAGACGTCTCTTCAGTAGCTCGTGCTTGCTCTTCAAAGTCTTGGCCATTTTGATCTTCAATGACTGTTTCTTCAGACTGATCATCCTTGCTCTCGTCTTTCTTATCAGGCGCGTCTTCATTGCTGGGACCACCCAATAGTTTGTGCCCGATACCGAAGGTCAGACTATCGGCAATCATTGCATTGACTAGGAAATAGCTTCTAGCACGAGTCACTGCGTCTGATGGGCTGTCAGACGAGCCCCAAAGAATGCTGTCTAGTGCACCAGTGGCTTGGAGAGCTTGAGTGAGAAGGAGTGGGAGAGAGATGACGTTGTTGAAGGTGATTGCTGGCTGTAGTCTAGTTAGCACAGCTAAGGAGCAGATTTTCTAAGTGATGCTCACTGTTCCCCATGATGGCAGCTTGAAAATTTTCACCAAGACCAAGCCAGCAAGTATTGAGATACCATTGTAGCATAGTGAATAGACTGTGATGGGGTTCAGCATCGATTCGATTTTTCTGTGTATAACAGAATACCTACCAACGATTGGAGCATATCTGGGCAGTGCATCAACGCTGATCTGACCACCAATGTTGACTGAAACTATGCATCAGCGACAACTCAACATCGATATTTGACGAACTCTACTCACTGAATAGTAAAGCAGGCAGAAACATCTTCACACATAGTGTAGACACTTTCTTGCCTGATGCTTGATCGAGAAGACCCCATTGTGTAGCAATGACTCCATAGCTGATAGTGAGCAGAACGGACACGGACGCTTGCAGCGCACCTGTAGTATGGTCAATCACTGGCAACAATCTGTAAGTCATGGCTCACCATACCGACAAAGGCAGTCACATAATTGGAGGACATGGTGCTCTTTCTTTGGGCGTGTCACGCGGTTGATCAAGCAACTTTTGTGCAACTACCCCAGCGATGTTTGTGCTAGAGCTCTTGACTAAGCGTGGGCATGCTTTACAGAAGAGCAACTAAGTCTGCAAGTAAGATGAGGTTCTACGAAAGTGCGTCATAGGCTAATCGGCTAATTCAGGAGTGAGCTCGGACGCATCAAATCGACCTTTGAGTGTATATCAACCGAGTGAGAAAAGGCAGAGTGACTTAGTAGTTGCATTTGACCTCTTCGGTTTAGCTGGCATACTCTCTTTTCACTATGGAGGCAGAAGATACCACATCATCACAATGGGATGTAAAAGATTAAGCGCGACTTCGAGAGTCATGCCACGAAGCTTTCTTGGCATAGATCAATCTGTCGCGTGCTCATCGAGTCTGAAACACTCCTGAGACCTGAGTACCAGTAAAGCATCTGATGTCGTGAATCGAACGCCAATGTCGCGGCAAATAGAGGCTCTTGCTTTTTGCTAACTGCATTGTACCAACTACTCTAGGTCTCATGCTAGGCGACCGAACCATTGTCTTTAGGCTTTCCCCAGGCCGTTCATGCTTGAAACGTCGACGCTCGATGTACTACATATCTTCAATGACTTCACCCATAGCGGTACATGTTCACGGAACTCCTTGAATATGCCGTAACCGCAGGCCACTGCGACCAGTCGACACTGAACAGTATATTATCCTCGCATGCCGAACCAAGCCCTGTCGAATTCACCCAAGCTGGCTCCCAATCTAATGACAAATCAGCAAAGACACTACTAACATTGATCATTTTCGCACAGAAACTTACAATGAATCCCTTGTCCCAATCCTCTTGGTACGTTTTGCACAACATCTATGATATCATCCACCCACTCGGTCTGTCCAGCAGGACTGATAGGAATGCTCTCATCACTTAGTTCCAACGTACCCGCCGCAACCGCCGAGCAGATTGCAGGCCAGTCCGTCTCTGCCACATGCATCGGCTTATTGTATTGCTCCGCAAGCGTGATCAGCGTGTTTGACAGCGCAGGCAACGTCGCAGCAGTTCCATAGAACGGGTAGAACGAGAAGCCGAAGATATCCCAGTCGCTCGTCTTCACGATCCCAGTAGCTGTAAGCGCGCCGAACCAAGCTTGCTGCAATGTCACGTTCCAGCCATCGTCGATGTGAATCATGACTTGTGGCTTGGGAACGCCAGCACGTGTTGCGTCAGTTACGCCGGCACGGGCAGAAGACCATAGTGTAGCAAGAGAAGTGTAATTCGCCGCTCGTGCATTCGCGGGCTGCGTGTCCACGTCAACGTATCCAGTCGGCCAGAGCATGCCGTGGCGGATCTCGTTACCCAGAGACACAATGGCGAGGTCCACACCGGCGCGGTGGAAAGTAAGCAGGATATCACTCACATACCCGCGGAGGGTCTGAGAGAGTGGTGCGAGCGCAGTAGGCCAAGTCGACGGAATCGCCTGCTTACTTGGATCCGCCCAGTAGTTGCTGAAGTGGAAGTCGAGATAGATCTGATAGCCTTTCGCCCTCATCTCCTTTGCAAGGGAGAGCGTGTAGTTCAGTCCGTAGTCGCCGGCATGCGTGCCATATTGGTCTCCACTGGTAGGATCGACCCAGAGACGCAGCCGAACGGTGTTCATGCCACCTGAAGCGAGTATCTCGTCGGCAGGACGAGTTACATTACCTCTCTGGGTGTCTTTGAACACGACGCCGCTTTCTTCGAATATGCGTAGGGAAGAAAGATCGTGACCCTTGTAGAAGAGGGATTGACCGCCACTCCAGCCACCTGAGCCGCCCCATACAGGTGGAGAGGCTAGGATAGGACTTGCGAGGTATAATAAAAGTAGAGGGAAGCAATGCATGATGTGAATCGAGAGAGGCACAGATTTTTGACGAAGATGTTGCGGCAGCAAAGAACAGATTCACAGAAGACAAAGGCTACATGAGGGAAAAAAGAGCAAAGCTATATACTGATACATTTGTACATTAGCCAGAACATGGGCCGTGTCAAAAGAGGGGGTTGTAGTTCATGACAGGGATGTGATGCAGATGTGCTGTCCTCTCGGTCAGAGTTGACCCGATCAGTATGCTCTTAGGTAAAGCTCATATTTGTCAGAAGAGCATCTCGTTCTGGAAAACTTAGCTTTGCCTCGTGATTTCACTCCTCCTCTCGGTATCCAAAGTCGGTCACAAGGTCGTGTGCTATCGTCAATTATGTTGCTGTCAAGTATATCTCCAATGCTCTACAGTATCATAGACAGTCTCGTCAATCCAGCTCTTTGTATTATAAAGCCCTCATTCACAACTCCGCCCATACTATACACTCCATATCCCCAGCTTGTTTTGTATGTACACTCAGAAATTCCTCGCCCGAACGCCTCATGCACCATCCGCC